>JACKQG010000433.1_pt1 | contig 61046 bp, 59 predicted proteins | sample 8237621 | NCBI WGS metagenome assembly JACKQG01 (sample SAMN15677084, study PRJNA649215) | marine metagenome | biome: marine; feature: Black Sea; material: saline water; isolation source: suspended particulate matter (SPM) from the Black Sea western gyre | collected 2013-06-09/2013-06-10 | depth... | reverse complement strand
CAACATTCTCAGTCGGATTTTTATTGGAGTTTGCTGTATTTTTTTGGCTTCTATTTCTATTTTGATTTCTGTTCCTATTTTGGTTTGGATTGTTCTGATTAGCTTTAATATTATTGGCTTCATTAGAGCTATTTTTTTGAGTTTCAATAGCCCCAGTTTTCTGGCTATCTTGGGTATTTTGGTTCTGGCTTCTATTTCTATTTTGGTTTCTGTTTCTATTTTGGTTTCTGTTTCTATTTTGGTTTCTGCTCTGAGGTCTGCTAGTTTTTGACTCAGTAATTGTTTTTTTATCTGAAGAGAAAATTTCAGATAATTTACTCATAAATGAGACCTTCTTTTCAGGCATCTTTGTTGATGGGTGATTAGAAGACACAGCAGGAATATCAGGTTTATCAATATAATTTATTACATTCGGATTTTCTTGAGGCTTAGACACGCCTTGAAAGCTCTTATGATGAGAGTTTTTATCACCCTTTTGTTTGTTCATCGTGAAGTGAGGAAAGTGCATGTATTGATTTGGAAGAAGAGTAATCTTAATATTATGTTTATCTTCCATTTCAATTATGTTTTGTCTCTTCTCATTAAGCAAGTAGGTTATTACTTCAACGCTTGATTGAATTGTTATGTCATCACCATTTTTATTTGAATTTAGGTTGTCTTCTAGTTGACGAATAATTCTTAATGATAGTGAAGGAATAGTTGGATTTGTTCCACTACCATTACAAATTGAACAAGTTTTTCCTGTTGATTCAGCAACAGAGTTCATAAGTCTTTGGCGTGATAGCTCTAAAAGGCCAAACCTTGATATTGAGCCTATTTGAACGCGAGCCCTATCATTTGCTGTAGCTTTTTCCATTAACTTCTCAATAGCTATTCTATTGGATTCTGAAGCCATATCAATAAAGTCAATTACTACTAGGCCTCCAATATCTCTTAATTGAAGCTGTAACGCAATTTCTGATGCAGCGTCTAAGTTTGCCTTATAGGCAGTATCCTCAATACTTGTTCCCTTTGTTGCTCTAGCAGAGTTGATGTCTATTGCTGTTAATGCTTCTGTCGGGTCAAACACAATAGTTGCTCCAGATCTCAAAGTAACTTCTCTATTAAAGACGCTCTTAACTTGAGATTCTATACTCATGTGTGCAAAAAGAGAGTGCTCGGTAACATCAAAGAATTTAATCTTGTCTAAGTAATGAGGCATTACAAAGCTAATAAAGTCCCTGGCCTTTTGATAGGTCTCTAAGTCATCAATAATTACGCTATCGGTATCTTCTCTTAAAAAGTCACGCAACGCTCTAACAGTAATATCACTTTCTTGATAGATTAAGAAAGGATCCTCTTGCTTTTTAGTTGCAGTTTTAATAGATTTCCAGAGCTGAGTTAGGTGGTCAATCTCCCATTGAAGCTCACTAACGCCTCTTCCAGCTCCTTCAGTACGAATTATTAGTCCAGAGTGCTTAGGAACATTAAGGCTTGGCAATAAGTTTTTTAAATCTTGACGATCTGATGCGCCAATTTGTCTTGATATGCCTGAGCTTTTAGGGTTGTTTGGTGTTAGTATCATGTAAGCACCAGCTAAATTAATGTAGGTACTAAGGGCAGCGCCTTTGTTACCACGCTCCTCTTTTTCAACTTGTATGATAATGTCTTGCCCTTCTTTAAGGACGTCACTGATAGTTAATTTGTCACCTTTAGGCTTAACGCCATCAGAAAAGAAAGGAGAGATCTCCTTAAAGGGTAAAAAACCATGCTTGTCTTTACCATAGTTAACGAAAGCAGCTTCTAAAGATTGCTCTACACGAGAAATCTTTGCTTTGTATATGTTGCCCTTAGTCTTTCTATTGAGGCTTGTCTCGATATCAAGGCCAGTAAGCTTTTGGTCCTTGACAATTGCAACTCGAATTTCTTCTTTGTGGGTTGCGTTGATTAAAATGTGATTCATTATGAAGTCCTATAATATCTGGACTATTGAGCACGTACAAAGCATCAATACTTACGTATTGAATGGGAATAAAGGTTTGATTAATAAAATTCATCAATTACTAAATAAGGTTTTGTATGTGGCTTCAATTAGCCCATAAAAAAATTAGTTCGTTACAATAGTTCTATTTTTTAGTTTGAAACAATTGTAAAAAAATTCTTGTTAGTCGAAAAAAAATGATCGACATATAGATTATACCACATTAAGGCTAAAGGGATTTGTTTACTGATTGAGAGTGCGACCCCCATCAACATTAATTATTTGACCTGTAAGGTAATTAGAGTTTGCTAAAAAAAGAACTGTATCTGCAATATCTTGAGGTGATCCTTGTCTTTTAAGAGCTATTCTTTCAAGCATAATACTTTTGTCTGATTCAGAAATTTCTGCCCCTTCTTGCGGCCATAAGATCGAGCCAGGTGACACTCCATTAACTCTAACAGAGGGAGCAAGTTCTTTAGCAAGGGTTAGGGTAAGCATTTTTAGGCCTGCTTTTGAAATGTTGTAGACCGAATGTTTTTTGAGTGGCCGGTCTGCATGAATGTCAATAATATTTATTATTGACCCCTCCCTAGATTTGAGCTTTTGACTTAGTCCCTTTGATAGAAAGAAGGGCGCTTTAAGATTAACATCTAATATGTTATCCCAATTTTCAGAGTCGCTCTCGTCTACTGATAAAGGATAGAAGACAGACGCGTTGTTGACTAATAAGTCTATTGATTCTATCGTTTCAACAATTGTGTTTATAGAATCAATGTTATTAAGATTACCTACTACTACTTTGGCTGATTTTTCTTTTAAAAGGTTGAGCTCATCACAAAGTAATTGTGCCTTGTCTTTTGATTGATTGCAATGAATAATTATATTAAAGTTATTTTTGTGCAGTGTTTTTGCTATTTGGGCTCCAATTCGAGCTGCACCACCAGTAATTAAGGCTGTTTTCATAAGTTTTATTAGTTAAGTAAATTGATTAAGTAAAATTTGCTTTTGAGGGAATAAGAGTGATTCACAGTATAAAATAATTTCTAATATGAACCTTCAAGATATTATATCTAAAACCATTAAAGATAATAACAAACCCATTGGTTTTGATGTCTTTATGAATCTTGCCCTGTATCATTCTGAGTTTGGCTATTATCGGTCCAATAAAACCCTATTTGGTCGCCATGGTGACTTTATAACGGCCCCCGAAACTTCTGACTTATTCGGTTATACGCTTGCTAGGCAGTGCAAGCAGGTGCTTAATAATGGTGATATTCTAGAGTTTGGGGCGGGGAGCGGAGTGCTTGCTGCCCAAGTACTTTTTGAATTAGGAAAGTTAAGTTCACTTCCTGGTAAATATTATATTATCGAACTAAGTGCCCAACTTAAAGACAGGCAGATGCAAACAATTAAAAAAGTTTTGCCTGAAATCTTTAATCGGGTTGAGTGGCTAACTGAGCTGCCAAAAGATTTTAAAGGCGTTGTTATTGCTAATGAAGTTCTTGATGCTATACCTGCAAAAAGAATAACCCTCTCTGAAGGCTGTTTTGTAGAGTTAGGGGTTGATTTTCAAAATGAGAGCTTTCAGTGGAGAAAATTTACGCAGCCTTATTTGAGCTCTGCTGCATCTCTTCCTGATGTTATGGAAGAAGGATATACTACAGAAACTAATGTTCAGTCCATCGCTTGGATTAAGTCGCTTTATGACTCTATTTCTGAGGGGACAGTTCTATTAATTGATTATGGTATGGATAAATCTGAATATTTTCACCCGCAGCGAAATGATGGAACTCTAAAGTGTTTTTTTAATCATCAGTCAAGTGACGATCCTTTTTGTAATATTGGTTGTCAAGATATAACAACTTCGGTTAATTTTTCAGATATTGCTGAAAGTGCAGTTGACGCTGGTTTTGAAATCTCTGGATATTGCACGCAAGCGATGTTTTTAATTTCTTTAGGTATTGAAAAGTATCTACTGGATGAAAAGGATAATGAAATTAGAATCAAACTAGCTCAAGAGGTTAAGCAACTAGTTTTACCGGGGGCAATGGGTGAGGTTTTTAAAGTGATGGCTTTATCTAAAAAACAACCAGTAAAATTAGATGGTTTCAAAGAGCAAGATCTTACCAATAAGCTTTAAAATCAAGAGATGGATATTACTCAAACAATTACTCTAGCTTTAATACAAGGGCTTACTGAATTTCTGCCTGTATCTTCATCAGCGCATCTAGTAATACTTCCAAAATTCTTAGAATGGCCAGATCAAGGGTTAGCTTTTGATGTTGTTCTTCATTTTGCCACTTTATGTGCAATTATTTTTTACTATCGCTATTCATTGGTGTCTTTAACTAAGGACTTTTATGACTCAATTGCAACCAGAAAAACCCAAGGCGAGTCAATGCTTGCCTGGGGTATTATCTTGGGGACAATTCCAGTTGGCATTGTGGGTTTATTATTTAGAGAGTCGATCGAGTTAAATTTAAGAAGTTACCAAGTAGTAGCCTTTGCAACTATCTTTTTTGGACTTCTATTGGGTTTCTCAGAATGGCTGCATCGAACACTTAATAAAAGTAGAGAGTATATTAGCGGCTCTGATATTTTAATTGTTGGGTGCTTCCAAGCTCTAGCTTTAATTCCTGGAACGTCTCGCTCAGGCATTACTATTACTGCTGCTTTGCTAATTGGCCTTTCAAGAGCTCTGTCAATAAAGTATGCATTTCTTTTATCTATTCCTGTTATTGCACTTGCAACTTTATTAAAAACTTTTGACTTGGTAAAAGACAAAAATCAAGTCGATTGGAGCCTCCTTTTTATTGGATTTATAGTTGCTTTGATTACTTCTTATTTCACAATTTTCTTTTTTATTCGACTGGTTGAAAGAATTGGTTTTTTACCATTCGTCATTTATAGAATTCTTTTAGGAGCATTATTATTTCTACTTTAACGCCGCAACCTATTTACCGCAAAGATTATGAACCAAGCTCTCACCTCATAAGAACAACGGAGCTTGACTTTGACCTTGGTGATACTGAAACAATTGTTTCATCACGCATTTCTTTTTATAAAAATCCTGATAATAATAAAAAAATTGATAAGCTTTTTTTAAATGGTGAGTCTCTGGAGTTAATATCAATAAAAATTGAAGGCTTGGGTGTTAATTATGAGCAAAAGAATGATGGCTTATTTCTAATAAATCCACCCGATAACTTTATTTTAGAGGTGAAAGTTCGAATTCATCCTGAAAGCAAAACGGATCTGAATGGCTTGTACCAATCCAGTGGAAATTTTTGCACCCAATGTGAAGCTATGGGCTTTAGGCAAATAACATACTATCTTGATAGGCCAGATGTATTGAGCATATTTACCACCAAGATAACAGCTAACAGAGGCCATTATCCAGTACTTCTTAGTAATGGAAACTTGGTCAATGAAAATGCTTCACAAGTTATATGGCACGATCCAGCGCCAAAACCTTGCTATTTATTTGCTTTAGTTGCAGGCAAATTAGATTTCCTTCAAGATAGCTATGTAACTTCAACAGGAAGACTGGTTGACTTAAGGCTATATGTTGAACCACATAATATGCATAAAACTGCCTTTGCAATGGAGTCCCTTAAAAAATCATTTAAATGGGAAGAGGAGAGGTTTAACCTCTCTTACGACCTAGATATCTATATGATTGTTGCAGTCGATGATTTTAATATGGGCGCTATGGAGAATAAGGGTCTTAATATTTTTAATTCAGACTGTGTTCTTGCTAATCAAGAAACTTCAACAGATGCAAGTTTTATTAGAATTGAGTCTATTATTGGCCATGAGTATTTTCATAACTGGACTGGAAATAGAGTAACTTGTAGAGACTGGTTTCAGCTCAGTCTTAAAGAAGGATTAACTGTTTTTAGAGATCAAGAATTTTCCTCTGATCTTCGCTCTAGAGCAATCCAAAGAATTACTGACGTTAATGAGCTTAAAACAAGGCAATTCGCTGAAGATTCTGGTCCAATGGCTCATCCAGTAAGGCCAGACTCTTATATTGCAATGGATAACTTTTATACTGCAACGGTTTATGAGAAGGGCGCAGAAGTTATTCGAATGATTCATACAATTTTGGGAGAAGAGGGCTTTCAAAAAGGAATGACTCTCTATTTTGATCGTCATGACGGCTCGGCAGTTACGATAGATGATTTTGTTGCAAGTATGGCTGATGCTAACCATTTTAATTTTGATAATTTTATGTCTTGGTATAGCCAGTCAGGAACACCTGAAGTCAGTGTGAATGATGAGTATAACTCTGAGCTAAATATTTACAGAGCTACTTTTACTCAAAAGAATCAAACAGAACCTTTTCTAATTCCAAATAAATTTGGATTATTAGCAGATGATGGCAAAGAGATTGAGTCAGGAATGATTTTGATTGATGAACTTGTAAAAACTATCTCATTTAAAAATATCAAGAGTAAGCCAACACCTTCTTGGTTTAGAGGTTTTTCAGCGCCCATTAAGTTTGATTCTAATCTTTCAGTCAGTGAGAAAATTTTTCTTTCATCAAATGATAGAGATCCATTTAATCGCTGGGATAACGCTCAAAGCTTATGGCTTGAATATATCCTCAACCCAGAGCATGTTGAAGAAAAAGAATTGTTTAGTATGATTAAAAATCTTTTCAATAATGATTCTGACTATGCGCTCCTATCTGAAATGATAAATTTACCTGCAGAGCAAATCATTCATCAACATGTTGGTCAAATTGATGTGCAAGAGGTAAGCCATAAACGTAAGAAATCTAGCCTCTCTATTGCTAATAACTTTAAAGCACTTTTTCTAGAAACATATCAAAAATTAAACTACAAGAAAGTCTTTGATTTATCTTCTAAGTCGGTTGGTGAGAGGGCTTTAAAAAATAAATGTTTAAGTTATTTGTCTCAGCTAGGTGATTATGATTTAGCATATGCACAATATAATAATGCAGATTGTATGACAGATCAATTTAGCGCTTTTCAGTGTTTATTAGATTCTTCAAATCCTTACCGTGATGAAGTTATTTCTAGATTTTATAAGCAGCATAAGTCAGATGCACAGGTAATGGATAAATGGTTTAGCGCTCAATGCGCCTCATCTATTACTTCTGTTGCAGATATTAGAGAACTTATGAAGCATGAATTATTTTCAATGACTAATCCAAATAGAGTACGATCCGTAATTGGCTCTTTTAGCAGAAATAGTATTCAGTTTCATTGTAAAGATGGCTACCAGCTTCTAACTGAAATAATTATTAAACTGGATAGTTTGAACCCTCAAATTGCAGCAAGATTTGTGGGTATTTTTAATCACTGGAGGCGATTTACAAATAAGTACTCTACACTTCAAAAGAATGAGCTTAACTCAATTATAAGCCAAAAAAAGTTGTCAGACGATGTCTATGAAATTGTTCATACTGCACTAAAGGAGGATGGTTGATGTCTTACTTAAAGGCAAAACACTTATCGGAACTTCTTGTTTCAAAGGGCTTTACAATTTCTGTTGCTGAGTCTTGTACTGGGGGCTCATTATCAAGCTCTTTGACTTCAATTTCAGGAGCATCTTTATATTTTAATTGCGGCTTTATTACTTATAGCAATCAATCAAAAATTGATATGCTTGGAGTTAATCCTGAATCTATTGAGATGTATGGCGCTGTAAGTGAAAAAGTTGCTCATGAGATGGTTGCAGGAGCTGGTCAAAGATCACATAGTAATTTAGCTATTTCAATAACTGGCATAGCTGGCCCTTCTGGCGGTTCCGCATCAAAACCAGTTGGTATGGTTTGCATTGGTTTTTTCTGTGATGGAAGCGTAACAACAACTACTCAATTTTTTTCAGGCTCGAGATCAGATATTGTTTCTCAGAGTGTTACTTTCGCTTTGGTTGAACTGTCTTCAAAGATCTCATGAATCCTTCTCTAGTTTCTATTGCTCCAATGATGGACTGGACTGATAGACATTGCAGATATTTTTATCGATTGATCAGTAAAAACACTCAGCTCTACACAGAAATGATAACAGCAAAGGCAATTTTGAACGGTGATAAAAACCGTTTGCTTGACTTTAATGCCCAAGAAAATCCGCTGACACTTCAGCTTGGAGGAAGCGACCCTTCAGAAATGGCGAAGTGTGCACTCATAGCTCAAGAGTGGGGCTATGACGAAGTTAATATAAATGTTGGTTGCCCATCAGATAGGGTCTTTTCAGGCAATTTTGGTGCTTGTTTAATGAAAGAGCCAGATTTGGTCGCCTCATGCGTTGAAAGTATGATTGATAATTGTAATATTCCAGTGACAGTTAAAAGCCGAATTGGAATTGATGATATGGAGAGTTATGAGCAGCTTTCAGATTTTATAATGAGAATTCATAACAAGGGCTGTCAACACTTCATAATTCATGCCCGTAAGGCATGGCTTCAAGGCTTAAGTCCAAAAGAAAACCGAACCATTCCACCTTTAAACTACCCTTGGGTTTATCAGTTAAAGAAAGATTTTCCGCAACTAAAAATAACTATAAATGGTGGTATTGAAAACTGTAGTGAAGTTAAAAAGCATCTTGATTATGTTGATGGAGTAATGCTTGGCAGGTCGGTCTACCATAATCCATTTTTATTAAGAGAGATAGACGTGAGAATTTTTGGTAACAAAAAAAATCTCCTTGATCGAGAGCAAATTTTAAAAAAATATATGCTTTATATAAAGCAGCAAATTAAAATTGGAGTCCCAATGAGATCGATGACTCGACACATTTTGGGTCTTTATCATGGTGAAGGTAATGCGAAGTTGTTTAGAAGATTGTTGAGTGGTAAGACTGTCGAACTAGAGCATTTAAATGATTGGTTGAAATTTAAAAAAAATAGCTTAACTGAGGTTAAAAGTGCCGAATAGTTTGGTAAAATTTTTGAAACAATTATTCTTTACCTAATCTAGTATGGCAGGAAATCATTACGAAGCAAGTATCGATATAGGAACGGAGAAGATTGCTTTGTTAGTTGCTGAAAAAGATGATGATGGCCATTTTAGGATTATTGGACATAGCGTAAGCTCATCTGAGGGGGTAAGAAAGGGCTCTTTATACTCCATAGATTCACTTGCAAGAGTATTAGCAAAATTAATTGATCAAACTCAAAAAAGCTTTAATTTAAAATTAGTGCGTGCAAGGGTAAACATTTCAGATACCCATCTATCTTGTACTGATGGTAAAGGAAAAGTTTCCATAAATGAAGTGGTTACTTTAGAAGACTTGGATTCTGTTCTTGAGTCGGCCATGGCAATGTCCACTCCAACCAATAAAGAAAAATTACACATTATAAAAAAGAAATTCACAATCAATGAATCTGTGGTTATTGATAATCCGATGGATATGGAAGCAGAAGTGCTAGAGTCTAGAGTACATATTGTAACTGTATCTAGTTCTAGTATAAGAAATATTGAGCGCTGCCTAGAACAGAGTGAGCTTGAAGTTGATAAAATTGTTCTTAACTCTATTGCTAAATCAAATGCAATACTCACACAAGAGGATAAAGATAGTGGAGTTTGCCTAGTTGATATCGGTGCTGGAGTTACAAGTTACTCAGTATTTAGTGAAGAGGGAATAGTTCGCAGCGGAGTAATAGCATTTGGTGGGGATGAGATTACCCAGGAGATTGCTTATGCCTTTGACACTTCAATTGAAGAGGCAAAAAGACTCAAAGAGTATTATGGCGTTGCTAAATCATCCTCGATAGGTGAAGAAAAGTTTATTGATTTTATTCAATCAACTAATAAAGATGAGCATCAACTTTCTAGTCTAGAGTTGTCAGAAGTTATTGAAATGGCATATTGTGAACTTTTTATTTTATTAAAAAATGAATTAAAACATCACAATTTAGATGGCATTATTAAATCTGGCTTTGTTCTTTGCGGTGGAGCATCAAAGATTAATTCTATTGAAGAACTTGTTCGTGGATTTTTCTCTAAAAGAGTTAAAATAGGGCAAATTCAACGCTCAAGAGTCTCTGGCTTAGAAAACATTCTTACTGATTATAAATTTACTGGAGCTATAGGCCTCCTTTTGCATGAAGGTGATTTAAGTAAGGCTGAGTATGTAGAGTCCAATAACCGAAATGGTATTATTGGTAAATTAAAAAAAGTTATTGTAGGAAATTTCTGATTTATGGTTAAGCAAAGAACAATTAAAAAAACAGTGAAGGCTCGTGGGGTTGGTATTCATAGTGGGAAACTTGTTAATCTAACTTTAATTCCGGCAGCTGTAGATCATGGAGTAGTTTTCAAAAGATTAGATGCTGGTGGAAGACAGGTTCATGCTCATAGTGCATTTGTTAATGAGGTTGTTTTGTCAACAGGACTTGAAAGTCAGGGCGTTAAAGTTTCAACTATTGAACATTTAATGTCAGCACTTTCTGCGTTAGGTGTTGATAACCTATTAGTTGAGTTAGATTCTTTTGAAGTGCCAATAATGGATGGGTCATCAGCCCCATTTGTATTCCTAGTTCAGTCAGCTGGAATTGAGGAGCAAGAAGCTCACAAGAGATTTATCGTCATTAAGGATACTATCAGAGTAGAAAATGGACAATCATGGGCCCAGGTTTCAGCTCATCACGGCTTTAAAGTAACCTTGGAGATTGATTTTGAACATAAAAAAATAAAAGAAAGCGGACAAAAATTAACTATAGATTTTGCTGAGCAGTCTTATCTTAAAGAGATTTCACGTGCTAGAACATTTGGTTATGAAAGAGATGTTGAGATGCTTCAAAAGCAAAATCTTGCACTAGGAGCAAGCATTGATAATGCAATAGCGCTCTCAGATGACGACATTCTAAATGAAGATGGCATGAGATATCATAATGAGTTCGTTAAGCACAAAATTTTGGATATAGTTGGAGACCTTTTTTTGCTTGGTGGAAATGTTATTGGACACTATGAGGGTTATAAGACTGGCCATATGCTTAATGATCAGTTGCTGTCTGCAATATTGTCTCAGCCCAATGCATTTAAAATTGAAACTTTTGAAGAGGGCGAGTCTCCAATACATTACTACTCAGAAGATTGGCAAAACGACTTATAGATTTTAACTAGTATTGCTAATATTTTTTTGAATAATTAATCCCATTTTTCAGCGCCTTAAAAGCAAAAACTGGTAGCAACGAAGTCTTTTTGCTTTTGATTCTTTGGGTATAATCGAAAACTTTTAAATTACAGTTATTAGTAATGAAATTGAACGGTGCTGAAATTCTTATAGATTGTCTGCAGAAAGAAGGGGTAGAGCATGTTTTTGGCTATCCTGGCGGAGCTGTACTTCATATATATGATGCCTTAGAGGCGCAAGATAAGATTAGCCATATACTAGTTAGGCATGAGCAAGGCGCTGCTCATGGTGCTGATGGCTATGCAAGAACTAATGGTAAGCCTGGTGTTGTTTTGGTAACCTCAGGCCCTGGAATTACTAATGCTGTGACAGGTATTGCTACTGCTCATATGGACTCTATACCAATGGTTGTGATTTCTGGTCAAGTCCCTTCCCCATTAATTGGAATGGATGCTTTCCAAGAAGTTGACGCAACTGGAATTACACGCTCATGTGTTAAACATAATTTTCTAATTAGAGACATTAGTGAAATTGCTTCTACTGTTAAGAAAGCTTTTCATATTGCTACTACAGGAAGACCTGGTCCTGTTGTAATAGATATTCCTAAAGACATAACAATTGCTAAGATGGAAGTTGAAGAATATCCTGCAACTATTGAGATGCGTTCATATAAACCAACAATTAAAGCGAGTGAGCGCCAAATCAAAAAAGCGGCAGAAATGCTAGCTAGCTCAAAAAGGCCTATTCTTTATGCTGGTGGTGGGTGTATTATTGGTAATGCCTCTAAAGAGCTTCGTGAATTTACGCGCATGGTTGGATTCCCAATTACGCAAACTCTTATGGGTTTGGGTACTTATCCAATGACCGACAAGCAGTCCCTTGGAATGCTCGGAATGCATGGAACTTATGAGGCTAATATGGCAATGCATGGTTCTGACTGCGTAGTTGCTATTGGCTCTCGATTCGATGACAGAATTACAGGAAACTTAGAAAAATTTTGTCCTACTGCAAAATTTATTCATATTGATATTGATCCATCACAAATTTCAAAGAATGTTGTAGCTGACATACCAATTGTTGGACAAACAAAGCAAGTTCTTCAGGCTCTAATTGATCAGATGAAAGGTAAAAAACTTGAAGATATTTCTAATTGGTGGTCACAAATTGAAAAGTGGAGAAAAGTTGACTCCTTAGCTTATAAAAAATCTCCTGGAGTTATTAAACCTCAGACAGTAATTGAAATGCTCTATAAGGTTACCAAAGGAAAGGCAATCGTTACATCTGACGTTGGGCAGCATCAGATGTGGGCCGCACAGTATTATTTATTCGATGAGCCTAGGCAATGGATTAATTCAGGCGGTTTAGGAACAATGGGTTTTGGGCTTCCAGCAGCTATGGGTGCTAAACTTGCAATGCCTGATAAAGATGTCGCATGCGTTACAGGTGATGGTAGTATTCAGATGATGCTTCAAGAGCTTTCAACAATGCTTCAATATTCGACCCCAGTAAAAATAATTAATCTTAATAATGGCTATCTCGGAATGGTGAGGCAGTGGCAAGAGTTTTTTTATGAAAAACGTTATGCAATGTCCTATATGGACGCTCTACCTGACTTTGTAAAGCTTGCTGAAAGTTATGGTCATATGGGAATAAGGGTTGAAAAAGAAGATGATTTAAAACCTGCGCTTATTGAAGCATTTAATCAAAAAGACCGAACTGTTTTTCTTGATATTGTGACGGACCCATCTGAGAATGTATTCCCAATGATTCCTGCTGGTGGAGGACATAGTGATATGTTGCTTGCAGGAAGAGATGAAATGGTTTCAAAAGATGAAACTGACTTTAACGCGGTATAGTTTATGAGACATATTATTTCAGTGATACTAGAAAATGAGGCTGGAGCGCTTTCAAGAGTTGCTGGTCTTTTTACTCAACGAGGCTTTAATATTGAGTCTCTTACTGTGGCAATAACAAATGACCCAAGTTTGTCTAGAATGACAATCGTTTCTTCAGGAAGCGATAGAGTTTTAGAGCAAATTGTTAAACAACTTAATAAATTAATCGAAGTAGTTAAGGTTAGCGATTTAACTAGTCAGGATCATGTTGAACGAGAATTATTATTGGCCAAGATTTCTTCAAGCTCAAAAGAGGGTGCTAATATAAAAGAATTGGTGGAAATTTTTGGCTGTAAGGTTGTTGATGTCACAGATAAAGTCTACACCATAGAGGTTTCAGGAAAGACAAAGAAAATTAATGCGTTTTTGGATGCTTTTGATCCTTCAAGCATTATTGAAATTTCAAGGACTGGGGTCACCGGGATTTCCAGAGGAAAAAAATTAATTTAAATTTAAGGACAAAAAAATGAATAGATATTACGATAAAGACGCAGACCTTTCAATTATTCAAGGTAAAAAAGTTGCAGTTATTGGCTATGGTTCCCAAGGCCATGCTCAAGCGAATAATCTAAAGGATTCTGGCGTAGAAGTAGTTGTCGGTCTTAGAGAGGGCTCATCTTCTGCGACTAAAGCGAAAGAGGCGGGATTAGGCGTTATGTCTGTTGAAGAGGCGAGCACATGGGCAGATGTTATTATGTTATTGGCTCCAGATGAGTTTCAAGCTAGTATTTATTCAAAAAATATTGAGCCTAACTTGAGACAGGGGGTTGCTTTAGCTTTTTCACACGGCCTTAATATTCATTTTGATATGATTGTTCCAAGACAAGACTTAGATGTAATTATGATTGCTCCAAAAGCACCTGGACATACTGTTCGCTCTGAGTTTGTTAAAGGTGGAGGCATACCAGATCTAATAGCAATTGAACAGGATGCAACAGGCAATGCCAAGCAAATTGCTCTTTCATATGCTTCAGCAATTGGCGGTGGCAGAACTGGAATACTCGAAACGAGTTTTAGAGAAGAAACTGAAACAGATTTATTTGGTGAGCAAGTCGTTTTATGTGGAGGAACCACTGCTCTTGTCCAAGCTGGATTTGAAACACTTGTAGAAGCTGGCTATGAGCCAGAAATGGCATATTTTGAGTGCCTTCATGAATTAAAGCTTATTGTTGATTTATTGTATGAGGGTGGTATTGCAAATATGCGCTACTCAATTTCAAATACTGCTGAATATGGAGATGTTACTAGAGGACCAAGAATAGTGACTGATGAAACAAAAGCCGAAATGAAGAAAATTTTAAGTGAAATACAAAGCGGTGCTTTTGCTAATGAGTTTATTAAAAATGTTGGTGATTTACCTGGTCGTCGTGATGTTCAGCGCAAACACCAAATTGAAACTGTTGGTGAGAGCTTACGCTCCATGATGCCATGGATTGCCAAAAATAAATTAGTAGACCAGACTAAAAACTAATTAATTTTTGATATTGTCAGCTTTATTTTAATTAGCAATGACAGAAAAAAAACCAAGAAATAGAGGAATCTACATATTGCCAAGCGTGTTAACAACGTTTGGCATGTTTGCTGGATTTTATTCTATTATTGCATCTATTAATGGTGACTTTACATTGGCGGCAATTTCAATAATGGTTGCCATGTTATGGGACACGTTAGATGGGCGAGTAGCACGGTTAACAAATACTCAAAGCGCTTTTGGCGCGGAGTATGATTCTTTAGCTGATCTTGTTTCTTTTGGCTTAGCTCCAGCTCTTCTGGTTTATTTATGGGGTTTTTCTGGTTTAGGAAGATTTGGCTGGCTAGCAGCCTTTGTTTATTTAGCTTGCGCTGCTTTACGTCTCGCTAGATTTAATACGCAAGTAGGCTCTGCCGATAAGCGCTATTTTCAAGGGCTGCCTTCACCAGCTGCTGCGGGCGTAATAGCTACAATGATATGGCTTAAAATTTGGGCATTTGCCTTCTTTGATTCAGACGTCATTTCAATAGGTTACATAGGGTACTATCTTGGTGCTGTAATAACAATTATTTGTGGCCTTCTGATGGTTAGTAATGTTCGGTATTACAGTTTTAAAGAATTGGATTCAAAGAAAGCTTCATTTCGTTTTCTTTTGGCTATTGTTCTTAGTTTAATTGTGCTCCTTTATAAGCCTAATATTGTTTTATTTACTGGATTTTTTCTATACTTGCTCTCAGGTCCATTTATTACTATTATTGGCATTAATAAAAGGCGCATTGAGAAAAAAAAGATTAATATAACTTAAGTTGCTTTATAATCTTCACTTATGATTAAGAACCTTAATTCAATCACATTACTTTCACTAAGCAAGCTCTTTGCTTTGTTGCGATTATTGCCGTAAGGCAATAATAATCATAATAGACGAAAGTCTATCACTAAAATTTAAGATAAAATTCGTAAAATAAAAAGGAGCAATTAATGTCCGAAAAACTAATAATATTTGATACTACACTTAGAGATGGAGAGCAATCACCTGGTGCATCTATGACCAAGGATGAAAAAGTTCGTATCGCTAAAAGTTTAGAAAAAATGAGAGTTGATGTAATTGAAGCTGGTTTTGCAATTGCATCTCAAGGTGACTTTGAAGCTGTTCAAGCTGTTGCTAAAGCCGTCAAAGATTCAACAGTGTGTTCATTAGCAAGAGCTCTTGATAAAGATATTGATCGCGCAGGTGAGTCACTTAAGGGGGCTAATTCTGCTCGAATTCATACTTTTATAGCAACCTCTGATATTCATATGAAGATGAAGCTTGGCATGACCCCAGATGAAGTTGTCAGTCAGGCTATGCGTTCAGTAAAAAGAGCTACAAAGTTTACTGATGATATCGAATTTAGTCCTGAAGACGCTGGTCGCTCAGATATTGACTTTCTTTGCCGTATTATTGAATCTGCAATTAAAGCGGGCGCCACAACCATCAATATCCCTGACACTGTAGGCTATAGTATTCCTTATCAGTTTGGTGAAACAATGAGAGAGTTAATTGAGAGAGTTCCAAATTCTGATAAGGCAATTTTCTCTGCACACTGTCATAATGATTTAGGTCTTGCAGTTTCTAACTCACTTTCAGCAGTTTTAAATGGTGCAAGACAAATTGAATGCACTATTAATGGTCTTGGGGAAAGAGCCGGGAATACCTCTCTTGAAGAGGTTGTAATGGCTGTTCGAACTCGGCAGGATGTATTTGGGCTAGATACAAATATTGATGCTACAGGTATTCTTGCGGCCTCTAGATTAGTGTCTTCCATCACTGGGTTTGTTGTTCAGCCAAACAAAGCTATTGTTGGAGCTAACGCTTTCGCGCATGAAGCTGGAATTCACCAAGATGGAGTCCTTAAGCATAGAGAAACCTATGAAATCATGAGGGCAGAGGATGTTGGGTGGAATCAGAATTCATTAGTGCTTGGTAAACATTCTGGCCGGAATGCTTTTAAAGCTAGACTGACAGAATTAGGTATTGATTTTGATTCAGATGAGGATCTAAATGATGCTTTTGTTAGATTCAAAACTTTAGCTGATAAAAAGCATGATATTTTTGATGAAGATCTTCAGGCATTGGTTTCAGATGCCCAAACTGAGTCATCCGAAATAATTCACTTAGTCTCACTCAAAGTATCTGCTGAATCTGGGAAAGAGAATACTGCAGATGTAATACTGTCGATAAATGGTAATGAGCAAAGTGCTTCAGCTAAAACATCTGGTGCAGTTGACGCTACCTTTAACGCAATACTTTCATTAGTTGATATTGATCCAAAGCTTCAATTGTATTCTGTAACAAATGTAACTCAAGGAACCGACTCTCTTGGAGAAGTCAACGTTCGCTTAGAATATGAAGGGAAAATTGTAAATGGTCAGGGGGTTGATACTGACATTATTACCTCATCCGCTAAAGCATATGTCAATGCTCTTAATAAAGTAATGACAAATGTTGAAAGAGCTCATCCTCAGATTTGACTATGCACTTAAGAAATAAATATCTAGAATCTTTAGGAATTCCAGATTTTCTCTATTCAAAAATTGAGTTAAACAAATCTCCTGAGCAACCTATAAAGCTTTTAATTATTGAAGTGGGAGTACAAGACTCGTTTTGCTCAAAAGGTGACAGTCAAAACCTGTTAACGAAAATGCTTGAATCTATCGGTTTCAGTATTAACAATGCTCAGCTTGTGTCACTTGAAAAAAATCTCATTGATGAGTATATAAAAAATAATCCATCAGAGGTTGTAATGGTAATGGGATCTTCTTATGAGTCAAATAAGTCAGCCCTTTTTTTAATGCATCACCCAAGAGATATTTTAAAGAACCCAACTCTTAAGCGTGAATCTTGGGAGATTTTAAAAAAGGTTAAACAATGTCTCAAATAGACTATTCGCTTAACTCATATAAGAGACCCAAGCTAGAGACTCCTAACGGTGAAAAAAGACTATTAATGCACTCATGCTGTGCCCCTTGTGCTGGAGAAATTATGGAGGCTTTGGCCGCATCAGAAATTGAGACAACAATTTTTTTCTATAATCCAAATATTCACCCTTTTGAGGAGTATGAGCTTAGAAAAGAAGAAAATATTCGCTTTGCAAAAAAACTTGGGATGCCAATTATTGATGCAGATTATGATCGTGATGAGTGGTTTTCGAGAACAAAAGGCCAAGAGGATGAGCCAGAAAGAGGAGAGAGGTGTTCTACTTGTTTTGATATGAGGTTTCAAAAAACAGCTCAATATGCATCTGAAAATAATTTTGATATTATTTCTTCGACACTTGGAATCTCTCGCTGGAAAGACATGAAGCAAATTAATGAATCAGGTGCCAGATCCTCTGCGCCACAAAATGTTCCCTATTGGGATTTTAATTGGCGCAAACAAGGAGGATCTTCTAGGATGCTTGAGTTATCCAAAAAAGAAAACTTCTATCAGCAGGAGTATTGTGGGTGCGTCTATTCCCTGAGAGATACTAATAATTGGAGAATCTCAAAGGGTCGAAAAAAGATTGAAAGAGGTGTTAAGTTTTATCAGGAAGCTAAATTAAAACTATCTCAACTAGATTAGTCTTTAATCAGATACAGTAATAGTGATTTCTGAACATGTAGTCGATTTTCAGCTTCACTCCATACAACACTCTGCTCTCCATCAATCACCTCTGCACTTACCTCTTTGCCTCTATAGGCTGGAAGGCAGTGCATAAATATTGCATTATCTTTAGCTCGACCCATCAATTTTTGATCAACTTGAAAGCCCTTAAACGCTGTTTCTCTCTGTTTTATTTCTAGTTCTTGTCCCATGCTAGTCCAAACATCAGTAACAATAAGGTCGGCGCCTATGCATGCATCATTAGGATTTTCAAAATAACTGATATTTGTTTTATATTTTTCAATAAAATCATTAGATGGACCATAACTAGGTGGAGTTGCAATCGAAAGGTCAAAGTCAAATATTGCTGCAGCTTGCATATATGTTTGACAAACATTGCAGCCGTCACCAATCCATGCTATTTTTTTACCTTTGATTGAGCCCCTATGTTCTTGATAAGTCATTAAGTCGGCAAGTATTTGGCAAGGATGAGATTCATCTGAAAGGGCGTTAATAACTGGCTTACTAGAATGCTTTGAAAACTCAACTATATCTTCATGTGAGGACATTCTTAGCATTATTGCATCAACCATAGAGCTAATAACTATAGCGCTGTCAGTAATTGGCTCTCCTCTTCCTAGTTGTATGTCTTTTTCAGAGAGAAAAAGTGACTGACCCCCAAGCTGCGTCATTCCTGCTTCAAATGAAACTCTAGTTCGTGTAGAGGATTTATCAAAAATCATTGCTAAAGTTTTATTTTTAAGGGTTTCATTTATAAGTCCAGATTGATGTTCTTTTTTAAGCAAGATAGCTCGATCTATAATTCCTTGCAAATCATTTTGAGAGAATTGGTCAAAGTTAATGAAATTATTTGGCATAGTTATTCCTAAATAGTAATTAGTTTTATAATCTTTTTGATCAAAATATCAATTTCTTTTTTAGATATTATTAGTGGTGGCAACATTCTAATAGAGTTACCAGTGATGTTTATTAATAGCTTGTCATCTAAAGCCTTTTGAGTAAGCTTACTACAATCAATAGTATTTTCATCAAGTCCAATACCAATCATCAGTCCTTTGATCCTTAGCTCCTTCACCACACTAGAACTCATTATTTTCGACTTAAATTCTGACTCAAAATATTGACTCATTTTTATTACGTTATCAAGAATTAAGTCATTCTCAAAGACATCAAGAACACTTGAGGCTACGCCCGTTACGAGTGGGTTACCTCCAAAGGTTGAGCCGTGAGTACCTGGAGTTAGCATCTCAGCAGCTTTACCTTTGGCGAGGCAAGCTCCAATTGGAACGCCGTTACCAAGGCCTTTAGCAAGGCAGAGAATATCAGGAGTAATTTTGTTGTGTTGATGAGCAAATAGCCTCCCTGTTCTTCCCATTCCTGCCTGAACTTCATCAAGAATATAGAGCCATTCATTTTGTTCACAAAGTATTTGGACTTTATTTAGGTAATCTGATTGAGGAATTATAACTCCAGCCTCTCCTTGAACAGGTTCAAGCATGACAGCAACCACATCTTTGTTTTGACTGTATTTATTAATAGCATCAATGTCATCAAAGTCAACATGAACAAACTCACTCATTAGTGGAGCAAAACCCTCTTGAACTTTGCTTTGACCCGTTGCAGAAAGAGTTGCCATTGTTCTACCATGAAAACCTTTATTTGCAGTTAAAATAATTGGATTACGAATATTTTTAGTGCGCGCATACAGCCTAGCAATTTTAATGGCAGCTTCATTCGCTTCAGCTCCAGAGTTTGAAAAGAAGGCTTTATCCATATTAGCAAGGTGACAGAGACGTGTTGCCAGTTTTTCTTGGTTTGCAATGCGGTAAACATTTGAGGTATGAAGTAGTTTTTTTGACTGATTGACTATACTCTTTGTAATTGCTGGATGAGAGTGACCAAGATTCACTACGCCAATGCCTGAAAGTGCATCAAGGTATTCATCGCCGGATGTATCTGTTAACCAGCAGCCACTCCCTTTTACAAAGGTAACCTCGAGTGGGTAATAGTTAGACATTAAGTTTGACATAAAAAATCCAGTTAATAAATAAAAAAAGCCCCATAATGGGGCTTTTGAATCTAAGTTATTTGCCAGGTTAAGGCAAACTAGCCACCATTAATAAATAAACGTGAAGACAAGATCTTCGAAAGATATAAGGTTTTATTCGGCGTGATATAGGTAACATTACAATATTAAGTACAACTAAAAAGATTTATTATATCCTAATTTCTCCACCCATACTTTCTGTAATTTAATCAATAAAAAAGATAAAAAAGTTTAATATTGCAATCAATTTATGACACAATATAGTTGCAAGAAACATAATTTTATTTCATTAATCTAAGGAGTAAAAATGCAACTTAACCTTTCTGGTCATCATCTAGATATTACATCTTCTATCAGGCAACATACGAATGATAAGCTCACAAAAATAAAGCATCACTTTGATAATATTATTAATGTTAACATGATTTTAGAAGTGCAAAAAGATCTTCAAAAAGCCGAAGCAACTATTCACGTTAGTGGGACTGATTTATTTGCAAAAGCTGAGAGCAATGATATGTATGCTTCTATTGACAAGCTAATCAATAAGCTTGATTCTCAAATAATCAAGCACAAAGAAAAACTACATAGCCACAGAGCTTAGCTTATATAAATTATAATACGATGTAATAACTGCATAACAAGTTAAGCTTGTTGTGCAGTCTAAACCATTGGATTATAAATATGGCTGAAGTTGAACTTACTAATTTCGAAGTAAGCCTTCAAAATTTAATGATTGCACTAGAAGCGTCAAATCATGATGAGGCAAAACATCAAATCAAAGAACTTCATCCTGGAGAAATAGCTAGACTTTTAGAAGCCATTCAACCAAAAGATAGGGCAGTTATTTGGCCTGGGATTGAAGTTTCAATCCAGGGCGAAGTTTTAAAAGAGGTTAATGAAGATGTTCAGTCCCAGTTAATTGGCGAAATGTCGGTGGATGATCTTGTTAAAGCTACTGAAAAATTAGATACGGATGACTTGGCTGATATTGTTCCAAACCTACCAGAGTCAGCTGTTCATAGCCTTTTATTAACTCTTGATTTTAAACATCGAGAGCGCCTTAACAAAATTCTGAGCTACCCTGAAGACTCTGCTGGTGGATTAATGAATACTGACTTTATAACTGTCAGACCTGATGTCACAATAAGAGCTGTAATAAGATATTTAAGGTTATTAAAAGAGATGCCAGTAGACACTGACCAAATTTTTGTTGTTGATAGAGACTTTAATTATTTAGGCTCCTTACTTATTACTACCTTGTTAACTGAAGGGCCAGAGCAAGTGGTCGCTTCATTGATTAACAATGAAGCTTCAAAACCAATTAATGCTGATACTGATGAATCTGAAGTAGCTATACTATTTGAACAAAGAAATTTGATTTCAGCCCCCGTGATTGATGAGAATAATCAGTTAGTTGGGAGAATTACAATTGATGACGTGGTTGATGTAATTCGTGATCAGGCTGAACATTCTGTGATGTCCATGGTTGGCTTGGATGAGGATGAGGATGTCTTTGCTCCTATTTTCCAAAGCTCGAAGCGACGAAGTGTTTGGTTGGGTGTTAATCTAATTACGGCATTTATTGCGGTCTACTTTATTGGTCTTTTTGAAGCCACCTTGCAGCAAAAAATTGCTTTAGCAATATTGATGCCAGTAGTGGCTAGTATGGGTGGTATTGCAGGCACTCAAACGCTAATAATAGTTACTCGAGGAATTGCAACGGGAAGGGTAACCTCAGCTAACATCAAAACCTTAATAAACAAAGAAGTTGCAGTAAGCGGCCTCAATGGCATAATTTGGTCTGTCGTTATTGGCCTAATTACTTACTACTGGTTTTCTGACTTACTACTGAGCTTAGTCATAGCGCTTGCAATAATTACCAATTTACTTGTTGCTGCTTTTTCTGGCGCATTTTTACCTTTGGCGCTTACTAAATTAAAGATAGATCCTGCTTTGGCTGGAGGAGTTATTCTCACAACTATTACTGATGTCATTGGGTTTGTAGCCTTCCTTGGGTTAGCAGCTTTATTTATCTGATTTTTGCACTCAAATGAAACTCTTGTATACAAATGAAAATCGAATAATGGTGATGAATGTTAAAAACGTTTTAATTAATAATGGTTACCAGGTCGTTCTTAATAACGAGTTTGCATCGAGTGCATCTGGTGGTTTAGCTCCCTTTGATACTTGGCCGGAGGTCTGGCTTTTAAAAGACAGTGAGCTAGAAGAGGCTAAAAAAGTTATTGAGTCAATTGACACTGAAATAAGCTTAATTACCTGGAAGTGTGGGGATTGTAATGAGGTTAATGATCAAACTTTTGATTTTTGCTGGAAGTGTGGCAGAGACAACCTCCACTAAAATATTCATATGAAAAAACTTATCTTACTTTTATTAATTGTAATAATTGTTGGTTTTTTTTCTAAGGATATATATTTAGTTATAAAACTAATTTTGTACTTTGCTTTTTTTTGGTTTATTATTAGGCTTGGAAAGTTTCTATCTAGAGACTTCAATGATGGCAGAGACAACGATTATTATGGTGAGTAATAACGCAGTATTTGGTAACAACTGAAGTATCAAAATTCAGAAAAATTATAGCTTTCTTATCATTTTTATATGATCAATACCAGCCTCTTCAAACTTTTCACCGGTACAAGCAAAGTTAAGGTCAATATAAAATCCACGAGCATGCCACTGAGATGAAAGCCATAAGGTTTTTAATTGACTTTTCTGAGCCCACTCAATGAGCATTTTCATAATTAATTTACCAACACCCTTACCTCGAAATTGTTTTAAAACAGCTACCCTTCCTATATGCCCATCAGACAAAATTCTGCCTGTTCCTATTGCCTTGTCATCTAATGATATAAGCACATGAGTAGCGTCATCATCAAGCCCATCTATTTCAAGCTCTTCCGGGACATTTTGCTCATCAACAAAAACTTTAAATCTGACTTCACATATTTCTTTATGATTAGATTTATAGCTAGTTGTAATTGCAGAAATATTTTTCATAATTACCTATAAGTGAATAAAAAAAAGATTAACCGCTAGGGCAATGTATATTAAAGCTGCAACAAGGTTAAGATTTTTATTTATAGTTTTTGATTTTTTTAATGTTCCTTCAAGGAAGCTAGATAAATAGGCAATTGATGTAAAAACAAAAAAAGCACTAAAAATGAATAGTAATCCAAGTAGAAATATCTGAGATGAGACATTATTATTAGAATTTACAAACTGAGGCAAAAATACCAAAAAAAAGATTGCTACCTTTGGGTTGGTTAGGTTCATAACAACACCAGTTAAATAGTATGATTTATTAGCGCTGTCTTGAGAGGCTTTCCCTAAGTTTAACTCTTTATTTTGAATCGAGAGCCATGCAAGATACAAAAGGTAAAAAGCGCCAATAATTTTCAGTCCATTGAAGGCAATTGCACTTGTTTGAAAAATAACACTTACCCCAATCGCAACTAAGATTGTGTGTCCTATGAGTCCTGTGCAAAGGCCAAGTGTAGTATAGAGTCCAATCCTCCATCCCCTTAAAGCTGAATTACTCATAACAAATAGATTGTCAGGCCCAGGAACGAGGCTTAGAACTACAGATGCAGTAATAAAAGTTATTATTGTCTCAATACTTAATACTTCTAACATTTATGAACCTTTGGCGTAGTTATTTGCTAAAAACTTCTGTTGAATTTTTGTAGGCTTTGAGTTCGATAGAGTTGCCTGAATAGTCCTCAAAAAACATTGTTGCTTGCTCGCCAGGTTGGCCTAAAAACCTAACATTAGGAGTAATAATAAATTTAACAGGTTCTGATTTCAGTTTATGGGCTAAATCATAAAAGGTATTCCAATCGAGTACACAACCAAAGTGAGGCATAGGAACTGAAACACCTTCTACGCTTGAGCTAGTTTTGCTACTTTTTATTATCTCACCAACATGAAGTGAGAGTTGGTTTCCAAAAAAATTGAAATCTACCCATGTTTCTGAGCTTCTTCCCTCAATACACCCTAAAAGCCCCCCGTAGAATCTTCTTGTAGATTCTAGATCAGTCACTGTATATGCTAAATGAAAGACACTCATAAAAATCTAGTTAAGACGTACCCATTATTAAACCAATAAGAATCAATGTGGAACCAGTAACTCTATTTTGCCATAATATTTTTTTTGGGTCCGACAGAAATGATTTTGATATTTCAGCAAGCATGACATAGCCAATCATTACAATTAAATCAACACTAATTAATGTCGCAGTTAAAATTAAACAAGTAGAAATTTTAAGGGCAGTTAAATCGACAAAAAGTGGTATTAATGCAAGAAAAAAAACGGTGCCTTTGATGTTTGTTATGTTCACAAAAAAACCCTTTAGAATAGAATTCAAGGGGCTAAAAGCTTTGTCTAGGTAGGCTTTAGAAGTAGATATCTGTTCAATTTTTTTAAACCACTGCATAACACCTAGCGCAATTAAGTAAAGCATTCCCAGTATTTTAATTATTGAAAAAATACTTGGAAACTGGTCAATTAATACTCCTAGCCCTAGCAGTAGAAATATAATTTGACTCATTAATCCAAGTTGCAGCCCGATTACTGAAATTATGGATCTCTTCAGTCCATATTGTGTGCCTTGACTTATTGAAAAAATTGCTCCAGGGCCAGGGGATATACTAATAAAAAGTGCAGATGCTAATAGCCCAAGCCAGACAGTTAATTCCATAATTTCATTTAGCTAAAAGGTATTGTTGAAACCTTTCCTAGTCTTTTGCCCCAAGGCGTTTCTATATCTACTTCTGAGTCTATATCATTGAAGCCTTTGTCAAGAGTTGCCATAGCCATATTAATTTTTAGTCTTGGTGAATATGCAGCGCTAGTAACCTTTCCACATACTTTATTACCGCTTTTAACTTGCCATGGACTAGCACAGCCACCAATAAATGCATCACCTTCAATAACAAGGCCGACTAATTTTTTAGTGATGCCTTCAGAGCGTATTCTATGGAGTGCATTTCGACTTAAGTAATCAGCCTCTTTATCGAGCTGACAAAAATTAGCTAAAGGAAGCTCTAGGGGGTTACTATTTATATCCATGTCATTACCCCATGAAAAAAGACCCGACTCAACTCTTTCAATATTATTTGGTGTTCCAGGTTTGATGTCATACTTTTTTCCAGCATTGGCAACAATGTCCCAAAGTTTTTGACCTTGAGAGCCGTCACGAAGATAGAGCTCAAATCCACCTTGCTTACTCCAGCCTGAACGCTGAACAATTAAAGGAATACCTTCTAATTCGCATTCTCTAAAAAAGAAGTACTTAAGGTCTTTAACCCAGTCATCAAAGAGGTCAAGCATCAATGGTAGGTTATTAGGGCCTTGAATCGCTAAAGGAGATACATCCGGCTCACTAATCTGAACATCCCAACCTAGTCCGCAGGCAAGTCCACGAGTCCACAGTAAAACATCACTATCAGCAATCGATAGCCAAAAATGATTTTCAGCCAATCTTAATATTATTGGATCATTTATAATTCCACCATTTTCATCAGTAATAAGGATATATTTTCCTTGACCAATTTGGAGTTTTGAGAGATCTCTAGAAGTAATATATTCAACAAACTTATACGCATCACCACCAATTATTTCAACTTGCCTCTCAGCAGCAACATCCCACATCGTGACGTTATTCATTAAATTCCAGTAGTCAGCCTCTGCACCTTCATAAGAAGTGGGCATAATCATATGGTTGTATAACGTGAAAGTTTTAGCTCCGGCTTTAAGAGTAGCCTCGTAATATGGGGATTTCCTTAAGCGGTCTGAAAGGGTAAAGTTGACATGTCCATCCATTGGGTTCACTCCAAGTTTTAAGTATCATTAATCTTTATAAGAATATTGTCTTGCAAAGATAAAAAATGTATTTTAAACCTTATTTCTTAAATTTTTCAACTATAAAGAGTCTGCAGAAATACCATTCGATTTAAGCCATTCAGCAAACTTTGTCTTTATTTCATTCAGCGATTCATTGTCATTAGCTTCAAAACGTAAAACTAAGCAAGGAGTTGTATTGGAAGCCCTGACAAGCCCCCAACAATTTTCATAGTCGACTCTAACACCATCAATAGTATTAATAGTGGCATCTGGAAAATTAATGTCCGCTGATAATTTATTCATTGCTTCAAATTGCTGACCATGCTTCTCAAAGTTAATATTAATTTCAGGGGTGCTTAGGTTTGCCGGCATTTCATCAAAAATTTCAAAACACGACTTATTGCTCTTAGAGATAATTTCTAATAGCCTAGCTCCAGTATAAAGAGCATCATCAAAGCCATACCAACGCTCCTTAAAGAAAATATGCCCTGACATTTCTCCTGCTAACTCCGCTTTAGTTTCTTTAAGTTTTTGTTTAATAAAGCTGTGACCAGTTCTGGACATAACTGGTTCACCTCCATTTTCAGAAATAAATGCAGGTAAAAGTGAAGTACACTTTACATCAAAAATAATTTTTGCACCTTTATTTCTGCTTAATACATCCTTAGAGTAAAGCATCATTTGCTGATCAGCCCAAATGATTTGACCTCTGTTGTCAACCAATCCTAGCCTATCTCCATCTCCATCAAAAGCAAGACCTAAGTCAGAATTAGTCTCTTTAACTTCTTGGATTAAATCTTGTAAATTTTCGGGTTTAGAGGGATCTGGATGGTGGTTTGGAAACCTGCCATCAACTAAACAAAAGAGTTTGGTGACTTTAACGCCTAATGCTTCAAACAATTGAGGTGCAATGTTACCTGCTACGCCATTGCCACAATCAATGACAATTTTGAGGTCTTTCTCAATTTTGATATCTGACTTAATGGTGTCTATGTAGTTTTGATCGATATTTATAGAGGTTGAGGTTCCAGAGCCAGAAGAAAAATTATTCTCATTAATCCTTCTAAGTAGGTCTTGAATTCTTTCTGCCGAGAGTGTTTCACCTGCGACCATAATTTTTAATCCATTATATTCTGCAGGGTTGTGCGACCCAGTAATCATGACCCCTGACGTTGCTCCTTTGGTGTAAGTTGCAAAATACACAACTGGAGATGGAACCATTCCTATATTCACAACGTGACAGCCACTCTCAATAAGGCCTGAAATCAACGCATCTGATAATTCTGGTCCCGTTAAGCGCCCATCTCTTCCTACAACAACACCTCTTTCACCTTTTTCAATAGATTCGCTACCAACAGCCTTACCTATTAATTTGACAATTTCTGGTGTTAGTTCAGTTTCAACGATACCTCTTATATCGTAGGCTTTGAAGATTGAAGTTGGAATATTCATTAAAATATTTGTAAAGATTTAAGATGCGCTTATTTTAACAAATATTTATTTTAGAAAGCGACAGAAGATTTCTAAGAGAACAAAATAAAAGATTTATTGATAATGCTAGCTAATCAACTTTTCTCAATATCTATAAAGACTTTTCTCTAACCTTAAACTGATGTTTATTAAAGTGATTTTGAGCTAACTTTTTAGGGATAATATCCACAAAAGTTGAATTTCAAACATTTTCTGTTGAATTAAATTATATTTATGTCCCAAAAAGATATTGATCCCCAAGAAACTATTGAGTGGTTAGAGGCCTTTAGATCTGTTGCTAGGTTTGAAGGGCAAGACAGAGCCAAATATATTCTCCAAAAATTAACGGATATGGCCCATGAAGATGGGATGAATTTACCGCAAGGCGTTAATACTGCTTATTTAAATTCAATTCCAGTAGAAAAAGAAACTGAACTTGTTGTTAAGCACAATATTGAGCATCGAATTAAATCTATCATTCGATGGAACGCAATGATCATGGTTGTTAAAGCAAATCAAGTCTCATCCGAGCTTGGAGGTCATATTGCTTCATTTGCTTCTAGCGCTACCTTATATGAAGTTGGTTTCAATCATTTCTATCGAGGGGGTGAATTGGATCAGGGGGCAGACCTAATATTTTTTCAAGGCCATATTGCACCTGGTATATATTCAAGAGCTTTTCTAGAAGGAAGAATTACTGAAAAGCAAATGCTCAACTTTAGGCAGGAGGCTAATCAAGATGGATTGTCATCCTATCCACACCCATGGCTAATGCCAAATTTTTGGCAGTTTCCAACAGTATCTATGGGGTTAGGTCCAATAATGGCGATATTTCAAGCACGTTTTATGAAATACCTTCAGCACCGAGAAATTATTAAAACTGACAAAAGAACCGTTTGGGCATACATAGGGGATGGTGAAACAGATGAGCCTGAGTCTCTTGGGGCTATTTCTTTGGCAGGGCGAGAAAAACTCGACAACCTTATTTTTGTTATTAACTGTAATCTTCAGCGCCTAGATGGACCTGTTCGAGGCAATGGTAAGATCATCCAAGAGCTTGAAGGAATGTTTCGAGGTGCCGGCTGGAATGTCATTAAAGTTATCTGGGGTAGGGGTTGGGATAAGCTAATTGCTAATGACACTTCAGGTCTTTTGAGGCAAAGAATGGAAGAAGTTGTGGATGGAGAGTATCAAGCCTATAAAGCAAAAGATGGTGCTTATGTGCGGAAGCATTTTTTTGGAAAGTACCCTGAAACCCTGAAGCTTGTTGAGCATATGTCTGATGATGAAATTTTTGGGCTTACTCGCGGTGGTCACGATCCAAATAAGGTTTTTCAAGCTTATAAAGCAGCTAAAGAGCATAAGGGACAGCCTACAGTTATTTTGGCAAAAACAGTCAAAGGCTACGGAATGGGTGAGGCTGGTGAAGGACAAAACACTACCCACAGCCAGAAGAAATTAGGTGTTGATGCACTAGTTCGTGTTGCTCAGAGATTTGATATTCCTGTTACTAAAAAAGATGCAGAAGAGCTTAATTTTTATAAGCCTGCTGAAGATAGTGAAGAGCTTAAATATCTTAGAGAGAGGCGTGAAGCTTTGGGCGGATATCTACCCGTTAGAAGTTTTGAGCTGGAGACCTTTAATATACCAAAACTGAACGTTTTTGATCCTTTGCTAAAATCTACTGATGAAAAGGAAATGTCAAGCACAATGGCATTTGTACGCTTTCTGTCGCTATTAATTCGAGATAAAGAGATTGGCCCAAGAGTTGTTCCTATTGTTCCTGATGAGGCGAGAACTTTTGGAATGGAGGGTCTTTTTAGGCAAATGGGCATTTATTCTTCCTCTGGTCAGCTCTATGAGCCAGAAGACTCTGATAAAGTTATGTGGTATAAAGAAGATATTAAAGGCCAGGTTCTTCAAGAAGGCATCAATGAAGCTGGAGCAATTTCTGACTGGATTGCTGCTGCAACATCTTATGCTTCTCATAATGTCACAATGATTCCTTTTTATATTTATTATTCAAAGTTTGGTTTTCAAAGGGTTGGTGATCTGGCTTGGGCTGCTGGAGATATGCAAGCCAAGGGTTTTTTGATGGGTGGTACTGCTGGAAGAACGACGCTTGCTGGTGAAGGTCTTCAGCATCAAGATGGGGATTCATTGATTGTTGCTAATACTATTCCAAATTGTATTTCCTACGATCCAACTTATGCGTATGAATTAGCAGTTATTCTGCGTGAAGGCATGCGCCGAATGTATGAGAATATGGAAAGTGTTTTTTATTACATAACACTTATGAATGAGAACTATATTCATCCTGCTATTCCTAAAGGCGCTGAAGAAGGAATTATTAAGGGAATGTATCCATTAAAAGTAGTAGGAAAATCCAAAATTGAAGTTCAATTATTAGGAAGTGGTGCTATTCTTAGAGAGGTTGAAAAAGCAGCTGATATGCTCTCAAAAGACTGGGGCGTTATGTCCCATGTTTGGAGTGTTACTAGTTTTAATGAGATTACAAGAGAGGCTCAAAAAATTGACCGTGAAAATTTATTTAGTACAAGTAAAAATAAGAAGGTTCCATACATAACGCAGTGCTTAAGCAAATCTTCTGGCCCAGTAATTGCAGCTACAGACTATATGAGAAATTATGCAGAGCAAGTTCGCAAGCATATACCTCTTCATTATGAAGTATTAGGTACAGATGGATTTGGTAGGTCAGATTCTCGTAAAGAGCTTAGATACTTTTTTGAGGTGAATGCAAATTATATTGTTTTTGTAACATTAAAGGCGCTTGTTGATGACGGCTTGCTGGATTTAAAAATAATTAAAAGCGCTATTAAAAAACTTAATATTGATGTTAATAAGTCAAACCCAATGTATACATAAAAAACGATGAATACCAGCGAGTATCTCGAGCAGCTTAGATCAGGCGTTAAGATGGATTTTTCTGACTTTACTAATCTCATTGATCAAGAATACGAATTTTTAAATGTCGCTTTTACAAATAGTGGTCTTGTTAACTCGAAAGAAGAAAACCAAGGCACTGCAAAGGTTTTCTGTTTTGGCTTGATGCACTCTCTTTCTGAATCAGAAACCTTAAGGTGTTTTGGTGAACATTACCACTCAGTTATTGATGAGACTGAAAATCATAATTCCCATTTAAATATTCGCAGCTTCATGAGTAATGGCTGGAAGGGGGTTTTAATCAATCAAAGTGCACTAAAGCCCAAATAGTGGTTTGAGCGTTGATATGACTCAGAGTGCTAAATATAATAATGGTATTTATACTGTCTTTCTTAGTGCCTTCTTAGTGCTCTTTCAGATTGGATTATATTTTGTTTATATCCCTTGGAACGCTGAAAGACTTCAAATATCTGAGGCGGAAATTGGTATTGGCCTTCTAGTTTTTGGCATTGCAAATTTAATAGGTAACCAAACATCTGGGAGATTAATTGTTCCAAAAATTGGAACTAAAAATGCAATTACGATTGGCTTACTTGGTATTTCGTACCTTCCATTACTATTAATACTATCACCAAATTACTTCTGGTTTTTATTAGCTTTTGCACCGTTTGGTTTTTTTGTAGGTTTTTTTAGCCCTTCTGCTCAGTCACAAATATCAATGATTGAAGAGAAGACTTCTAGAGTCATTACGCCTTTATACCACGCTGCATTTAGCCTTGGCTCATTAGCGGGAGCTATTACTGCATTTTTTACAATCAAGTACATCGAAAGTGTAAGTTTAATTTTTTCTATATCTGGATCAATGCTTGTTTTAGGAGCACTAATAATATTTAAGTTTGGACTCTTAAAAACGCTTGAAGATTTAAAGAAAACACCAAGATTTAAATTTCCAAAAAAATCAATACTAATTTTTGGCTTTTTAATGATGATGAATTATGCAACCATGGGCATAATTCTTGATTGGTCTGCTTTATGGCTGACAAAAGATTTATTAGTGCCCCTCTTCTTAGGAGGAGCCGTCATTGTTGCCTTTAATGTTGGTGAGATTTTTGCAAGACTAATCGCTTCAAAAATGATTAATAAATATAGCGAAAAATTAGTTGGTGGTTATTTAAGTATTATTGCAGGCATAATACTTTTTCTATCAATATTAACGTCAAATTTTTATGTAATTATTTTTGGAATGATACTATTCGGTTTTGGCACAGCTAACTTTATAGCAATTATTCTTAGGCAAGCTATCAGGCTGACAGACGAGCCTATATCTTTAACTGTTGCTAATCTTATAACTATGGGATTTGCTGGCTTTATTTTTGGACCAGCATTGGTTGGTTATTTGGCTGAATATATTGGATTGACCTTTAATATGTATCTCTTAAGCTTGGTTTGGGGACTTAATGGCTTAGCCCTTATAGTGATGATGAGGCGAAACCAGGCTATTGTTTAGTAGCTAGAAAACTCATTGCTTTCATATCCTCCCTTAATAAGCTCTAAAATCCTCTCTTTTAAGATAATTTAATCCAAGTTAATAATGTGGCGGCTTGTCATCAAGCACTACAGATTGTTCAGGTTGTGACTCAGATTGACTAATTATCTTTTCATTAGTTTCTTTAATTTGACTAGTGAGTTTTTCAATTTTTTCACCTTGACGGAAAATAACCATATTAAGTTCATCGAGCATATTTTGAAGATATGATATTTTTTCTTCTAGTTCTATTAATTTATTATCTGGCATAATTTATTATATTCAATAAAAAAGCCACCTTTCGGTGGCTTTATTAATTACTTATCAATTAAAGCCTTTCTAGAAAGTTTAATTCTTCCTCGGTCTATTCCAAGAACTTTAACCTCAATTTCTTGACCTTCCTTAAGATGATCTTCAACTTTTTCAACTCTTTCATGTGCAATTTCAGATACATGAAGAAGTCCATCCTGATTAGGCATGATTGTAACAAAAGCACCAAATTCGACTATTTTTGCTACCTTGCCCATATACACTTTGTTTAATTCAGGAACTGCAGTGACATCTTTAACCATCTGAACTGCTTTTTCAAAGCTTTCAGTGTCATTTGCAAAAACATTAACATTTCCTTCATCATCAACATCAACGCTAGCGCCTGATTGGGCAACGATACCTCTAATAGTCTCACCACCTTTACCAATTACATCACGAATCTTATCAGTAGGGATTTTGATAACTTTAGTTTTAGGAGCATTTTTTGATGCAGCATTAGGCTCAGAAATAACTTGGTTCATTTGTCCAAGAATATTAAGTCTTGCTTCTTTGGCTTGCTTAAGTGCAATTGACATAATGTCTTCAGTGATGCCATCAATTTTGATGTCCATTTGAAGTGCATTGATGCCTTTTGCTGTTCCAGCAACTTTAAAGTCCATATCACCAAGGTGATCTTCATCACCAAGAATGTCAGTTAAGACTGTAAAACGATCTTCATCCTTAACAAGACCCATAGCAATTCCAGCAACGGGGGCTTTAATTGGAACGCCTGCATCCATAAGTGAAAGTGAAGAGCCACAGACACTTGCCATAGAGCTAGAACCATTAGATTCAGTTATTTCTGAAACAATGCGGATAGTGTATGGAAATTCTTCAATACTTGGAAGGCAAGCTGCAATTCCTCTGCGTGCCAACCGACCATGGCCAATTTCCCGACGTTTGACGCCCATTACACGACCTGTCTCACCAACACAGTAAGGAGGGAAATTGTAATGAAGCATGAAGTGATCTTCAATACGATCATTTGATTCAAGCTTTTCAATAAGCTGTCCATCTCTTTTTGACCCTAGAGTTGTAACAACAAGGGCTTGGGTTTCACCGCGCGTAAAAAGTGCTGAACCATGGGTATTTTCTAATACACCTGTTTCAATAGCTAGCTCGCGAACCGTTGAACTGTCTCTTCCATCGATCCTTGGCTCACCCTTTAAAATTCGTTCTCTAACAGTTGATTTTTCAATTTTTTTAATATAGTTTTTAACGTCATCAGAGCTTGGTGAATCATCAGCATCACTAATAAATTCTTCAAGGGCAGCGTCTTTAATCTCGCCCATTTTTTCATAACGCTCCATCTTGTCAACAGTCTGATAAGCTTCAGAAATTTTACTTTCGAATTTAGATTTAATTGAAGACAATAGAGATTCATCTTCAGCTGGCGCTTCCCATTCACGAGGAGAGACTCCTAACTCTTTTGCAAATTCAGCAACACTATCAATTACTACTTGAAACTGCTCATGTGCGAACATAACAGCTGCAAGCATTACGTCCTCTGAGAGTTCACTTGCCTCAGATTCAACCATTAATACAGCGTCTTTGGTTCCAGCAACAACCATATCAAGTTCTGAAGTTTTAAGGTCAGAGTATGTTGGGTTAATAATGTAGCTTCCATCTTTGTAACCAACGCGAGCAGCACCAATTGGCCCTTTAAAAGGAACCCCAGCAATTGCCAATGCTGCAGAAGTTCCAAGCATTGCTAAAATATCAGGATCTACATTTTTATTTGCAGAAATAACCTGAATCATAACTTGAACTTCATTCATATAGCCATTTGGAAATAATGGACGAATAGGGCGATCGATTAAGCGAGAAGTTAATGTCTCTTTTTCACTTGGACGCCCTTCTCTTTTAAGAAAGCCACCAGGGATTTTTCCTGCTGCATAAGTCTTTTCAATATAATCTACTGATAATGGAAAAAAAGATTGGCCTGGTTTGGCTTCTTTTGCTCCCACAACGCTAACTAGTACTTGTGTATCATCCATGCTAGCTAAAACAGCTCCATGAGATTGTCGTGCGATTCTGCCTGTTTCAAATGTGATTTGACTGTTGCCAAACGTAAAACTTTTTTGAACTATATTCATGTCCATTGCGTTACTCCAATAAAATAAAAAACGTTTTATGGTTTAACGTAATAAGCTTTATTTAAAACATACCCAATAGGTACGCTTGAGATAAAACTTACCAAAATCCATAAAACAGTTGAATTATCCCCTAATTCTTTTTCTCGAATGTACTAAATTTGCCTGTTCTCATTGAGTATTGATGCTTAGTAAGCTTTAAATAATTAAATCTTAAATTTAAAAACCTTGAATAGTTTTATGTCGATTTTTCGATGAGAGATAACGATACTAATCGCTCTACTAAATCCCTACTTTTATTGCTTAATTGAAGTTTTCTTGTGTTGGAAAAGCTAACGATTAAGTTTTCATCTATATCGCTACAATTAAAGATTTCACCATTAATGAATACTCTCAACTCTTGATTGATAAGTTGGTATGCTATTTTGCATATTGGATGAAGTTGATACAAACCAAGCTCTTCTATCTCTTCTTGAGCATAGTAGGCTCTAATTTCATTAAATTTTTTTTCATCCTCAGGATCAAGCTTGGTTACAAAGCAACCAAAGAAGTCTTCAGGCAGCGTATTAATTTTTAAAAATCTTCTCGATTGCTCAATTACTGATTGAGTAATTTCAGCCGGATTAATATCCACTTCCCATTCTGGATCTTTAAGATAGGCATCAGTCTTATTTTCTGAGAGTTCAAGTGAACTCAGCATTTCATTATTTAGGTAAGATCTGTAGCCAATCGAGAGTGTTATGCATTCATCATCAAGACTTACACCATGATGAGCCACTTTTGGAGGTATGTAGACAATGTCTCCAGGTCCAGCCTCCCAAGTGGTTTCTTTAATAAAATTTTTCATTATTCGAAGTGGAGTATTTTTTAAGTAATTTTCAGGATTGCAATCAATTGTACTTGTTGTCCATTGCCGTCTTCCAAGTCCTTGAAGTAAAAATACATCATAATGATCGTAATGAGGTCCAACGCTTCCACCTAATGCTGCAAAAGATATCATTACGTCATCAAAGCGCCATCTTGGAATAAAATCAAACTCACTAATAATTTGATGAACTTCACTTATGTATCGGTCCACTCCTTGAACCAAAAGAGTCCAATTGTTATTTGGAAGCCGCTCAAAGATTTTTTCATTAAATGGCCCTTCTTTTACATCCCATTTATTCATTGAAATTGATCCAGTCACAATTCTAGATTCAAATTCTTCTTCACAAGAAAGCCCTGCAATTTCCTCGGGAGATAGAGGACTAATAAATTTTGGAAGGGCGTTTTTAATTAGAAGTGGTTTTTTTTGCCAATACTCTTCTAGAAACTGTTTTTTAGAAATTTGGCCGAAATGAATCATTATGCTCCTTTTAAATTGTTGATTAATTATCTATTAACATAAAGCTTGAATACAACAAATTATCTTTATTGGTTGTATATATAATTATTTTTATGATGAAAATTAAACACTTAATTTGTGATGACAAATAAAAATAAATTATCAGCTATTATCGATATAGATAAGCATCCAATTAATAGCTCTATTTATAGGACTGAGTGCAAAAGAAAATTAGATAAAGAAGGGGTGCTTGTTCTTACAGATTTTCTTTTAAAGGGTACAATCAAAACAATTCTTAAAGAGGCTAATAAACAAGAAGATTTAGCTTATTACTGTGTCAACAAACATAATGTTTATTTAGAGCCTTCAGACCCTAGTTTTCAAGACAGTCATCCAAGAAACAAAACCGTGATATCTTCAAAAGGATGTGTTACAGATAATCAGGTTCCAAGTGACTCTTATTTAAGGTTTCTTTATAATTCGAAAAGTTTTAAAGAGTTTCTTTGCGAGGTTTTAAGCGAAAAATCATTATATAAATATGATGACGAATTATCTTCAATAAATATTCATTATGCTAAGGAAGGGCAGGAGCTAGGTTGGCACTTTGATAACTCTTCTTTTGCGATTACATTGTTAATACAAAAGCCCATATCTGGAGGGAGATTTGAGTACATTCGTGATTTTAGAAACTCTTCTAATAATGAAAATAATTACGATCAAGTTTCGCTTTTACTAGATAACAGATGCTCACCTAACAAATTAAAAATGGAAAATGGTTCACTTGTTTTATTTCGAGGTAAAAACGCTATACACCGAGTAACACCGACAGAAGGAGATTTGACAAGAGTGTTATCGGTTTTAGCTTACAATTCTGAGCCTGATGTAAAGCTTTCAGAGTCGGCAAGAATGACTTTTTTTGGAAAATTATATTAAGCATTATGATTAATAATCAAAAAGGTTTGCTGTGTTGTTAAAGTAACTTAACTACTATGCGCTTATTTAATTAAAATACACACTTTTTAAACATTTCTAGTAATTCAATAATGAAAAAGACATTTGAATTGATTCATCCTAAAATTAAACCAGCTAGACTTATCGAGGCAGCTCGGCGTGACGTTAAAAAATATTTAAAGAGAGAGAATAGAAAATTACTTCCTAATGATTTTGATTGTTGGAATTTTGATTGCAAGTTTGGCCCTTCAGAAGAAAAGGCCGAGGTTATTTTATCTTCTGAAATAAGTAAGTGCATTAGTGAGGCAGAAGCAGAGAGCTTGAAATCATTTTATTTAGAGATTCTTGCTAAACCAGGCTACAAGAAAAGTTTTGCTAAGCTTAAGGCTTTAGAAGAAGATTAAAAACTTTTCTCTATTGATGGTAGTTTGGCGCTTCCTTAGTAATTGAAACATCATGAACATGAGATTCTGTCATGCCAGCTGGAGTAACTTGCACGAATTGAACCTTTGTTCTCATGGCTTCAAGATTTTTACAGCCAGTATAACCCATAGATGATCTTATACCTCCGACCATCTGATGAATAATAGGCCGTATAGAGCCTTTGAAAGGGACTCTTCCTTCTATCCCTTCTGGAACTAGTTTTTCAGCTGCAAGTTCGGCTTGAAAGTATCGATCTGACGAGCCATGAGCTTGACCCATTGCACCAATTGAGCCCATGCCCCTATATGCTTTATAAGATCTTCCTTGAAATAGTTCAACCTCTCCAGGTGACTCTTCGGTTCCAGCAAGCATAGAGCCAAGCATAACGCAGTGAGCTCCAGCTGCAAAGGCCTTAGCTGCATCACCAGAGAAACGAACACCTCCATCAGCAATTACTGTCACATTGGTTCCTTTAAGGGCATAAGCAATATCAGAAATTGCGCTAATTTGAGGTACCCCAACACCTGCAACAATTCTAGTTGTGCATATACTTCCTGGCCCAATTCCAACTTTTACACTATCAGCACCGGCTTTAACAAGATCTAAAGCGGCTTCTGCGGTTGCAATGTTTCCAGCAATAATTTCTAAATCAGGAAAGTCTTTTTTTGTTTTGATGACGCGATCAAGTACTCCTTGTGAATGACCATGTGCAGTGTCAATAACTATAACATCGACGCCAGCCTTTACCAGAGCGCTAATACGATCTCCTGTTCCTTTTCCAACACCAACTGCAGCTGCAACAATAAGTCTCTCTAAATCATCCTTTGCAGCTTTAGGAAAGTCACTGGTTTTCTTAATATCACTAACGGTAATCATTCCACCAAGTTTAAATTTTTCATCAGTAACTAAAACCCTTTCAATACGGTGCTTTTGTAGGAGTTTGCGAACAGTTTCCATTGAAGCACCTTCTTTAACTGTAATTAGTGATTCTTGAGGAGTCATTACATTTTCAACTATCTCATCAAGGCGCGTTTCAAATAAAACATCACGACTTGTAATAAGGCCAACTAAGATATTATTTGAGACAACTGGTAGTGCTGAAATGCCGTGCTGAGCTTGAAGAGCAAATACGTCTTTAATGCTAGCAGATGGTTCAATACTAATAGGGTCCCTGATGATTCCAGACTCGAAACGTTTTACTTTTCTTACTTCTCTAGCTTGTGCTTCAATAGACATGTTTTTATGAATCACTCCCATGCCACCTTCTTGGGCAATTGCAATAGCAAGTTTTCCCTCAGTAACTGTGTCCATTGCAGCAGAGATGATAGGTATATTTAATGTAATTTGGCTTGTGAGCTTTGATGTTAAGTCAACTTCTTTTGGAAGTACTTCAGAGTGAGCTGGGACTAGTAATATGTCATCAAAGGTGAGCGCTTTTTTTAATTCCTTCATTTAGTTCTCCTAATTTATTAGTACCGCCTTCTATTAAGAAGGTTAGGGATGATAAAACCAACTATCATTCCAAAGAAAAGTACTATTGCACCAACTATGAACCAATTTCTAGAGCTGGTGTCTTTTTGAATTTGAGTATTATTTTGAGCTAATTGAAGCTCTGTTTTTAGTTGAAGTTTTTCTTGAATATGTTTTTCATTTTCATGCTCTAGCTTTAGGGCATCTTGATAAATTTGTTCAATATGCTCCTTTTCAGCCTGCGACTTTGAACTCTGAATGACTAAGTTTGTATTTTCTTGTTTCAAAGTTAAAAGTTCGGTCTCTAAAACTTCCTTTTCACTAGAAAGTTTGGATATTAATAGTTTGTTAGCGTTATGAGTTCTTGTGAGCTTTTTAAGCTCCTCACGCGCAGGAGGCTCATTTGATATATAAAACGATTTAATCCATCCAATAGTTTCATCAAATTGAACTTGAGCCCATCCATCTTCAGTACTTTGCAATAAAGAAAGTTCGGTTCCAGATGGAAGAAGACGAATAATATTTTCACCAAAGTTTTGATCCGCTCTTATAGGGATATCTAGTTGGTCGGTAATGTAGACGAAGGATTCTGCGCTAACTTTAAAAGCTAGGAGAATTAGAGTCAATATTATTACTTTATATTTATTCATATTTGATTTTATCAGTATTCTATCAAAATGAAATTCCTAAAAATGTTTTTTCCATGATTTTTCAATGAATTACACTGTATGTCATAGTAAAGAAATTTTTTCAAGTTGCGACTCCATGTCTTGCAATGCCTTTTTAACAGTAGCAAGTTTGTCTTGCTCTTTTTGAACTACAGATTCAGGGGCACCGCTTATAAATTTCTTGTTATTTAGCTTTCCTGAGAATTGAGCTTTAAGTTTTATTAATTTATTAATTTCTTTATTAAGTCTATCTTTTTCAGCATCTTTGTCGATAAGGCCTGCTAAGGGAATTAAAATTTTCATTTCTCCCACTAGTGCAATTGCAGACTCAGGCTCTTCTTTATCAACTTCTATTAGTTCAATGCTGTCTAATTTAGCTAGCGTAAAGATAATTGATTTGTTATTTTCAATGTAATCTTTGTCTTTGGAATTAAAGCTCTTGATAAAGCATTGCAAAGGCTTTCCAGGAGAAATATTCATTTCGCCTCTGATTTTTCTAATCCCTAAAATAAATTCTTTCAGCCATTCGATCTCAGATTCTGCATCATTATTAAAAAGAGTCCTCTCAGGCGCAGGAAAGGACTGTGAAATAAGCTTTTCATCAGAGCTACTAAGAAGCTTTTGAGATTGTTCAAAAATTTCTTCTGTGATAAAAGGAATTATTGGGTGCAGTAAGATTAAAGTTTCTGAGAGAACTTTCAAAAGAGTCGCTTCACAGCCTTGTTTTGTCTTATTATTTTCTAGCAGTGGCTTTGAGAGCTCTAAGTACCAGTCACAATAATCATGCCAAACAAATTCATATAGAGTTTGACTCATCAAATCTAATCGATAATCAGCCAAATGTTTTTCAACTTCAATTTTTGTGTGCTGAAGCCTGGACAGTATCCATTTATCTTGACTAGACAACACAGCGTTAACATTAATTGATTTAGATTCAAGATTTATCAGGACAAAGCGTGAAGCATTCCAAAGTTTATTACAAAAATTTCGATAGCCCTCAACCCTTTTTAGATCAAATTTAATATCTCGACCAAATGATGCTAAAGCAGCAAAGGTAAAACGTATTGCATCAGTTCCAAAGGCAGGAATACCATCAGGAAACTCTTTTTTAGTTTGCTTTTGAATTTTTTCAGCTAATTTTGGTTGCATCATTCCTTGAGTTCTTTTCTCAAGAAGGTCGTTAAGTGAGATACCATCAATCAAGTCAATAGGATCTAATACATTGCCCTTAGATTTGCTCATTTTTTGGCCATTGCCGTCCTTAATAAGACCGGTAATATAAATATCTTTGAAGGGCACGTCTTTAGCAAATTTTAGCCCAAACATAATCATACGAGCTACCCAGAAAAATATGATATCAAAGCCAGTAACAAGAACACTAGTTGGATAAAAGCGAGATAATTCAGGGGTTTTCTCTGGCCACCCTAGAGTAGAAAAAGGCCATAATGCAGAAGAGAACCAAGTATCTAAAACATCTTCATCTTGCTCTAAATCAATTCCAACTCCAGCCTGAGCCTGAGCTTCTTCAAGATTGTTTGCCACGTAGAGATTTCCTTCCTTGTCATACCAAGCAGGTATTCGGTGTCCCCACCAAATTTGACGGGAAATACACCAATCTTCGATATTGTCCATCCAATTAAAATAAGTTTTATTCCAGTTTTCAGGAACAAATCGAATATCGCCGTTTTTTACAGCATCTATAGCAGGCCCTGCTAAAGGCTTAACTTTAACAAACCATTGGTCAGTCATGTAGGGCTCAATAATGCTATTAGTTCTGTCACCCCTTGGAACCATAAGAGTGTGCGGATCAATCTTTTCAATTAAATTTTGACTTTCAAGGTCTTTAACAACCTCTTTGCGCGCATCAAAACGGTCAAGCCCTTGATATTTATCAGGAGCGTTAATGTTTATGCTGGCATCATCAGTTAATATATTGATAATTTCAAGGCTATGTCTTTGTCCAATTTCATAGTCATTAAAATCATGAGCAGGAGTAATTTTTACGCACCCTGTTCCAAATTCCATATCTACATAGTCGTCAGCAATAATTGGAATTCTTCTGTCAGAAAGAGGAAGGTTTATAAATTTCCCAATAAGATGCTGGTAACGAGTATCTTCGGGATGAATTGCAACAGCTGTGTCTCCAAGCATGGTTTCTGGTCTTGTTGTAGCAATAACTAGGACTTCATCAGATTCTGCAACTTGATATCTGATATGCCATAAAAAACCTTGCTCCTCAGTGCTGATGACTTCCAAGTCAGATACTGCAGTTAAAAGAACAGGATCCCAGTTGACCAGTCTTTTTCCTCGGTAGATTAAGCCTTCATTATAAAGGTCAATAAACACTTTTTGAACTGCCTTAGATAGAGGTTCATCCATTGTAAAACGTTCTCGCTCCCAGTCAACTGAAGCACCTAAACGCCTCATTTGGGAAGTTATAGTGCCGCCAGATTTAGACTTCCAGTCCCAAATTTTTTCAGTAAATTTCTCACGGCCTAGATCATGCCTGGAAATATTCTCAAGTCCAAGCTGTCTTTCGACTACCATTTGAGTTGCAATGCCCGCATGATCTGTGCCAGGCTGCCACAACGTTTGTTTGCCTTTGCTTCGATTATATCGAGTATATACATCCATAATTGTGTGCTGAAAAGCATGGCCCATATGAAGGCTACCAGTTACATTTGGGGGAGGGAGGACGATGCTGTATGAATCTTTACTAGCTGAATTTGCTTTTGAAGAGAAGAGGTCGCCTTGTTCCCATAAATCACGATATTTTTGTTCGATTAGCTCTGGGTTGTATGTTTTTTCCATGAAGGCGAGGTGTCAGATATAACTGACATATTATACAATAATTAGTTGAGTCAAAATAAGGCTTTAAGGGCTAGTTAATCGTAATCCTTCCGGCCTGAAAGAGCATGTGCAATTGTATTAATATCTGTGTATTCAAGCTCACCTCCGAGTGGTATTCCGTGAGCAATTCTAGTGGTTTTTACTTGATATTTTTTAGCTAAATTATGAATATAATGAGCAGTTACTTCACCTTCAATTGTTGCGTTAGTTGCTAAAATTACTTCACTAACATCACTTTTACTAAGAAGTTCTTCTAATTCATTTAAACCTAGTTCAGCTGCGCCAATGCCATCGATTGGAGAAAGATAGCCACTAAGCACAAAATACTTCCCAGTATAGACACCACTCTGCTCGATAACATGAATATCTGATGGGGTTTCAACAATACATAGCTGAGAATTGTCTCGTGAAATATTAGAGCAGATTTCACAAATATTTTTTTCAGTCAAAGTTCGGCATTTTTCACAGTTTTTAACATTTTCCATTGCGTCTTTTAGAGCTCTGGCGATTTCTAACCCTCCTGGCCTATCCCTTTCTAAAAGATGGTAAATAAATCTTTGGGCAGTCTTTGATCCAACACCTGGTAATTTACTGAAGGCTTTGTTAAGTTTTTCAATCATAGTTATTATTTAGTAGATAGCTAAAAAGGAAGATTTAAACCACCGGTCACGTTTTTCATTTTATCTTTAGACGCATTATTGACTTTTAAAGACGCATCATTAAAGGCTAACATAATTAAATCTTCGAGCATTTCTTTGTCTGTTAATAGCGAATTATCTATATTGATGTTGGCAACTTTATATTCTCCATTTAATATAATTTTAATAGAGCCAGATGCTGAATTGCCCTCACAAGTCATTAATTTAATTTCTTCTTGTGCAGTCTTCATATCTTCTTGCATTTGCTTTGCTTTTTGCATCATTCCTGCCATTCCACCTTTAAACATTATCGGACTCCTTTATAGATTTAATAGACTTTACATCTACTTGAGAGTTAAATACCTCTTGAAGCTCTTTTAGTCCATCATCATTTAAAAATTCACTTTCTGTTTGTTTACGTTTTTCTTCACTTTTTATAGACTCCTTTTGAGATAAGGAGCTCCCATTAGTTGAGCCTGGATTGATAACCAGTGTTATTTGAGGATAGGCTTCATTAAGTGTTTTTTCAATTGAGCTTTGGGTGTTTTGCGTAAGTAAATTAACAAAGTCATCACTTAACGTGAGCGAAAGAACATGGTCTATAAGAGAGTCAAATACTGTATTTTTAACAAGCATTTTTGCAGCACCAGTAAAGCCTAACTCAGTAATTATTTTTTCCCAGTCACCTTGAGATTTTACGTTGAGTAGGTTTTCTATTGCTTGAATGCTTTCTCCCATCACTTTGATTGGCAACTTGTCTTTAGTCAGAGAGTTGCCTTGAATTTTTTCTTTAGGAGGTTCTTTGTTAATGCTATTGCTACTTTGAGATGATTTCAGAGTTTTTTTTTCAGCCTGAGTATCAGGATGAAATGCAATCATTCTTAAAAGAGTCATTTCAAGTCCAATTTGCTCACTTGGAGAGTGACGCATATCTTTTTGGCCATTAATTGCAATCTGATAATAAAGCTGCAAATCTTGTGCTGAAATAGTACTTGCAAGTTCAATTATTTCTGAAGATACTTGCTTAACATCATCAATCACCTGAGTTGTTGCAATTTTATGAAACAGCGAAGTCAAATCATTAAGAGTATTAGTTAGATTTTCCCCTTTATGTGCAAGCTCTTTTATAAACAATAAAACCTCTTGAGCATTTCTATTGATAACCATTGTGGCAAGCTGAACAATTTCATTGTGACTAACGAGTCCAAGCATTGCTTTGAGATCATCCTCTTTAACAGTCCCATTTCCATAGGATATTGATTGATCTAAAAGGCTAAGAGCATCTCGCATTGACCCATTTCCAAAATCAGCAATCTTAGATAGTGCTTCATCTTCAAATTTAAGATTTTCTGCGCCCATAATAAATTTAAGATGATTAAAAATTTCATCATGAGAAAGCTTATTTAAGTTAAATTGAAGGCAGCGAGATAGAATGGTAATTGGTAATTTTTTTGGATCAGTGGTTGCCAGTAAAAATTTAATATGTTTTGGCGGCTCCTCTAAGGTTTTTAAAAGCGCATTAAAGCTACTTTTAGAAAGCATATGAACCTCATCAATGAGGTAAATTTTATATAGGTTTTTAGTGGGGGTGTATTGAGCATTTTCAAGAATTTCTCTCATATTATCAACGCCAGTATGAGATGCGGCATCAAGTTCAATGAGGTCCACAGATTGTCCTTTATCAATTTCTACACAAGTTTCACATTTTCCACATGGTTTAGAGCTTACACCATTTTCACAGTTGACTGATTTCGCAAAAATTCTTGCAATAGTTGTTTTACCAACACCTCGAGTACCAGTAAACAAAAATCCATGGTGAAGATTATTGTTGTCAAGGGCATTTACAAGAGTTCTTACAGTATGAGATTGACCGACAAGCTCTTTAAAGTTATGAGGCCTGTATTTTCTTGCTAAAACTTCGTAGTGTTCGCGCATTACTTATTATTGTATTATATTTAAAGTGGCGCCGAGAATAGAGTCCAACACATAAAAGAATTATTACCGTTGCTCCCTTCCAGGCCTGGCGGGGTTCATAACTATTTATTGTCGGCATACCCTCGACACCATTTTTAATTTTACTTGAATTGGTTATTCTAATTATTTAATATTCGATCTTTAGAATAATTTAGTTGATTTTTAAGAGATTTATGATTATCTTATATTTAGGCTGTTTTTAAGAGCTGATATTGGTCATAAATTAATGACCATATTGGCCCAGCAAGGCCAGTATTAATAATATTATTATCAATTAAGGTGATGGGAAGAATTTCTCTAGTTGAGCTAGTAATCCAGACTTCATCAGCTTCCATTAATTGCTTTTTACTAGATAGAGTTTCGTTAACTTTAATGTCAAGTTTTTTAGCAAGGGTAATAGTAATATCTCGAGTAATACCTGGAAGAATGTTTCGTCCTTTTGGGTGCGTGTAAATGCAGTTATCTTTTACAATAAAGACATTAGAGCTAGAGGCCTCTGTAACAACGCCATCTCGCAGGAGAATTGCCTCTTCTGCATTGTTTTCTTTAGCCTCTTGAGCATAAAGGGTGTTTGCCAAAAGTGATGTTGCCTTAGTATTACTTTTTAGCCACCTTATATCTTCTCTTGTGATAGCTGATTTGCCTTTAAAAAGAGAATTTTTCTCTCTAGGTCCAATCAAACTTGATTGAATGTATATAGTTGGATCTAATTCATCATAGGTATGTTTTCTGTTCTGATCACAGCCCCTTGATATTTGTAAATAAATTGCTTGATTAGCATTTTTAATATTAAAGGATATTATTTTTTTTATTAGGCTTTTCCAGTCATCGTTGCTATGGGGGTTTTTAATGTTTATGGCATCAAGTCCGTCTTGAAGTCTCGAAAGATGTGCTTCAAAACCAATGATTTTTTTGTTATAGACTGGAAATACCTCATAAACACCATCTCCAAAGAGGAAGCCTCTATCCATTACTGATATAAATGCTTTTTCTTTTGGAATAAAATTACCGTTTAGATATACCATTTATGTTATCTAAACATAAGCTTAATCGTGTCAATCATTTTAGTAAAGATACCACCTTCAGTTGCATCTTCAAGGGCAATAAGTGGGAGGGTTGCAATATCTTCATCACTGAAGCTTATTACGAGGGTTCCTACTTGATCTCCTTTATTAATTGGTGCAATTAAGTCACCAGAAAGATTAATGGTTTGGGTGGTATATTTGAATTGGTTTCGCGGTAATGTCAAAAAACTTGTGTCAGAAACTCCTACCTTAATATTTGCCTGTTTTGATTTATACACAGAAACCTGATGAGAAATATCATTGACCGATTGCGTCTCGAAAAAACGGAATCCATAGTCTAAAAGTTTTTCTGTTTCAGCGGTGCGAATGTCAGGGCTTTCTGAGCCAAGAACAACTGAGATAAGTCTCATACCAACTCTATTTGCACTTGTGACTAGGCAGTATCCCGCTTTTGTAGTCCAGCCAGTTTTTAATCCATCGACAGTGCTATCCCTTGATAAAAGTTTGTTTCTATTAGGCTGGGTGATATTATTATATGTAAATTCTTTCTGGCTATACCATTTGTAATAATCTGGAAAATCTCTAATCATCGCACTTGAAAGGATCGCCATATCTTTTGCAGACGTGTATTGGTTATCATGCGGTAGTCCTGAGGAATTTTCAAAGTTAGAATTTTTCATTCCAATTTGCTGCGCATAGTCATTCATAAACAGAACAAACGTACCTTCTGAACCTGCTACATGCTCAGCTAAAGCAACAGAAGCATCATTTCCAGACTGAATTATCATTCCTTTAAGCAAGTCTTCAAGTTTGATCATTTTTCCAACTTCTATAAAACTTCTTGATCCACCAGTTTTCCATGCCTTTTCACTAATTTTTACCTCTTCATCGAGAGTAATAAATCCCTCTTTAAGCCTTTTAAAGATGACATATGAAGTCATGAGTTTTGTAAGGCTTGCAGGGGACCTCATTTCGTTTTCATTATGTGACGCAAGAATTTTTCCAGAATTGTGATCCATTACGACGAAAGCTTCTGCAGCTATTGCAGGAGCATCAGGAATATAAAAACGAGGCTCTTCAGCATTTACGTGTGTTAAAAATGGTATTAAAAAGGCTGATTTAAGGAGCAGAGTAAAAGAATTGATTTTCATAAGGTTATTTTTTAATTAATTATTTAAAGTTTTAAATTGGAAAAAATTATTGTTTAAGTTATGTATTTAATTATAACTAGTTACTGTAAATACCTTGGGCCTTTATGTTTATGAATTGACATAATAATACCAAAACTTGCCATAAGAGTTATAAGTGATGAGCCTCCATAACTTATTAGAGGGAGGGGGACTCCAACGACAGGAAGGAGGCCTGAAACCATACCAATATTAACAAAAATATATGTAAAAAATACAAATGTTAGGCTAGCGCCCAATAGTCTCGAAAAGTTATCTTCACATCTTAGAGATAAGATAAGGCAGCGATAAATTATCAGAGAGTAGATTATTATTAACAATAAAACTCCAAGAAATCCAAGCTCTTCTGCTAAAACTGAAAAAATAAAATCAGTAGATTGCTCAGGAACAAAGTCAAGTTGTGATTGGGAGCCCTTTGCAATGCCTTTACCCGTAAAGCCTCCCGAGCCAATTGCAATTTTTGACTGAATGATGTGATAGCCAGAGCCTAATGGATCAGACTCTGGATTAAATAGAGTTAGAATCCTTCTTTTCTGATAAGCGATCAAAAAATAATTCCATGCTAAAAATAAGGAGCCACCCAATAAGCTTGAAAGAAGCAAAAGGTTTAGCCATTTGTTTTTTAATAACATCACTCTTACGCCGGAAAAAAATAAAACATAAACCCCTGATGCACCTATTAATAAAGAGGTTCCCAGATCGGGCTGCCTAGCAATAAGAAGAACAACTAGTCCAATAGTCACCATTGAAATTGCGACTGGAAGAGGCCGAGGAGGTAAAGTTTTTTCACTTAAGATTGCAGCAATTGTCATTGGCACAATAATCTTCATCAATTCTGAAGGTTGAAATCTGACTAGTCCAAGATCTAGCCATCTCTGAGCGCCTCCTCCAGAGCTGCCAAAAAAAAGAACTAATATCAGTAGAAAAATACCAAGAATCATTAGTATGGGGGATGATCGAAGCATAAGAATTGGGGGTATTTGAGCAATTACCAACATTACTGATGTTGCTAGAGCAAGATGAACTAATTGACGATAAACTAGGTTTAAGGAGCCACCAGAGCTACTGTAAAGAATTAGAAGTCCAAGAGAAGATAGTAAGATTATTAATATTAATAGAGGCGTATCAATTTTAAAAAACTTATAAAACTTGCTTATTGTTTTGTATAAATAAGAAATCATAAAATTAATAAGCCAACTTTCCTTAAGTCTCCAAGAAGTAAATTAAAACTTGAGCATGCAGAGGTGTTATTCATACATTCAACACTTAAGTTAATTTCTGATAATGAAATTTGCTGCTTTGGAGATAGAAAAATTGGGCTGCTGCCAGTTCCAATTATTAAAAGATCAATTGACTCTTTTGATAAAAGTGGAAATAGAAATTCTTTATTAATTTCATCTAAGTTTAAAGCTGATAGCTCCTTTGATTCATTTGTAGAGATAAAACAAGGCTTTTTTAACTTTGAATGGGAGAGGGTAATTGTTAAATCATCGTATGAAATAATGGTATTTTGATTAGCATTTTGCTGAGTAAATTCCATTAATATACTTTTCTATTTGAGTGTTGAGATATTATAACAGTGTAAAATTAGCTTATCATTTGATTTGGTAGGTTAATAGTATTAATCAATCTATCAATGAATGAACTACTAGTTCTAATGATATTTAAATCTACAATTCTTAAAAAATAAATGAAATCAAGATTTGCTCCTTCCCCAACTGGTTATTTACATATTGGCGGCGCTAGAACTGCTCTTTTCGCATGGTTATGGGCAAAAAAAAATAATAGTAAATTTGTTCTTAGAATCGAAGACACTGATAAGGAGCGCTCAACTCAAGCCTCGGTTGATGCAATTTTGGAGGGGATGGACTGGCTGGGCTTAGATTATGATGAAGGGCCAATTTATCAGAGTGATAGAACTGTTCGCTATAGTGAAGTTATCTCTGAATTACTTATAATGGGCAAGGCGTATTATTGTGACTGCTCTATGGAGCGATTAGAGTTAATGCGAGAAGAGCAAATTGCAAAAAAAGAAAAACCTAAGTACGATCGATGTTGTCGAGACAAAGGGTTAAAAAATGGCGTTATTAGATTTCTTAATCCAGTTGATGGTAACGTAAACTTTAGCGATTACGTTAAAGGTGAGATAAGTATTTCTAATTCTGAGTTAGATGACTTAATTATCTCAAGGTCAGACGGCTCTCCAACCTACAATTTGACGGTTGTTGTTGATGATCACGATATGGCGATAGAGTGCGTTATCAGGGGTGATGATCATATTAACAATACTCCTAAGCAAATTAACCTTTACGAGGCTATGGGGTGGTCTGCACCTAAATTTGCTCATGTACCAATGATTTTGGGATCAGATGGATCACGCTTATCAAAAAGGCATGGAGCCCTTAATTTATTATCCTACAGGGATAAAGGCTTATTACCTCATGCGCTTCTTAATTACATTGTTAGGTTGGGTTGGTCGCATGGAGATCAAGAAATATTTTCAGTTGATGAAATGATTAATCTTTTTGAGCTGAGTAGTATTAACAATTCACCAGCCAGCTTTAATCAAGAAAAGCTTGAGTGGATTAACCAGTCTCATATAAAAACAACTGAGGTCAGTGAGCTTGCCGCTAGCCTTAAATGGCATTTGGATCAATTAAGCATTGAAATAGATAATGGACCTAATCTTAATGAAGTTATTGATGCTCTCAGAGATCGCTTTAAATCCCTAGTCGATATGGCGCAAAGCTGCACCATGTTTTATAATGACTTTAAAGAGTTTGATGTAATACAAGCAAATAAAGTATTTACTAAAGAATCAAAATCAGTATTAGTTGATTTATTGACTAACTTAAACGATATAAACTCCTGGACAGCTGAGAATATTCATTCTACTATTAAAGGTATTTGTGAAGCTAGAAATATTGGTTTTGGTAAGGTAGGGCAGCCATTTAGACTTGCTATTAGTGGTGATGGCAAAGCGGGAAGCGTTGATATAAGCGCGCAACTTGTTGGTAAATCCAGAACCTTGCGTAGAATACAACTGGCTATAGATTATATTGATAATATTAATTCTTAATCTTGTTCTAAGATATTTAAAAAAAGTATAAATGCTTTCAAATTTCTTTCAAATATTTTTACTCATTTCGCCAGTATTTATTCTGATAATTCTAGGCAATATACTAAGAAGAGTTGGGGTTCCTGATATATCTTTTTGGGACGTTAATGACAAGCTTGTTTATTGGGTTCTAATTCCATCTCTTTTATTTCACCACATGTCTCAAATTCACTTATCTTCATCAATGATTTATAGTTATGGGGTGGTTATACTTTCTGGGTTATTTATTGTAACGATAGTGTCAGTTCTGATGGGAAAGCTGCTTGGATATTCCCCCGAGTCTTGGTCATCAATCTTGCAGGGCGCTGCAAGGCATAATGCGTTTATAGCCCTTGCAATCGCAGGAAGCCTTTTTGGGGATGAGGGCTTGGCAATTGGAGCTGTATTTATGCTTTTATATGTTCCTAGCATCAATATTGTTGTTATATCTATTATGGTCTCTAACTTAAAGCAGCCTGGACATGCTGACACCTCTCAAGGAATAGCCAATATATTTATAGAATTGATAAAAAACCCATTTATACTTGCAATGATTGCTGGTTTATTTGTATCCTTAATTGAGTCAGACAAACTAATTATTGTTTATGAAACTTCAAGCCTTTTGGGCTCAGCAGCTCTACCAATAATGCTTCTAACTATTGGCGCAAAGATTAAAGTAAGAGATCTTGCTTTAAAAATTACTCCAATTGTTATTTCTAATTCCCTCAAATTGATAGTATTTCCTTTAATCGCTTATTTTGTTGCAACATTTTTAGGGTTAAGCCAGTTAGAGGTGGTTGTTGCAGTAATCTTTGCATCTGTCCCAACTGCCGCATCATCCCATGCATTAGCGAAACAATTTGGTGGAGATGAGCAGTTGATGACAAGTATTGTTACTACGCAAGTTGCTTTATCATTCATTACAATCCCAGTAATACTTGCCTTTATAACTTAGCTATAACAAACCACTGAATATTAACTATTTTTCCTATGTGATAATCTTTTTTAAAAAAATAGTTTTTATGTCAAGAAGTGTTATAATAGGTGAAAATTAGCTCGATTCAATTTTTTTACCTTTCCAACTTTTTAATACATGAACGACAAAATTAAAGTAGTCAGTGACGCTTCGTTTGAGGCTGATGTAGTAAGCTCAGCTCAACCTGTTTTAGTAGATTTTTGGGCCGAATGGTGTGGACCATGTAAGGCTTTAGCTCCTATTCTTGATGAAATTGCTGATGAATATGAAGGACGAATCACAATAGCAAAAGTCAATGTTGACGAAAATACCCAATTACCACCTAAGTATGGCATAAGAGGTATTCCAACGATGCTTCTTTTTAAAGATGGTGCAGTTCACGCAACAAAGGTCGGTGCTCTTTCTAAGGCAAACTTAAACGCATTTTTGGACTCTAATATTTAATAACATCATTTAACTACATATAAAAAATTCTTTAAATCAATCTCCCTCTTTAAAATTCAAACTAATACTCCCTCACTTGCCCTCGGCAATATGCCAATCCCCTCTAATTACTTTAAAAAATCTATATGAAACTATCAGAACTTAAAATTAAGACTCCTGCTGAGCTTCTAGAACTAGCTCAATCTCTTGGTATCGAAAATATATCAAGGGCAAAAAAACAAACTTTAATTTTTGCAATTCTAAAACATAAAGCAGATAACGATGAAGAGGTTCTAGGAGACGGTGTTTTAGATATTTTACAAGAGGGCTATGGTTTCCTTAGGTCTTCAAATGACTCTTATGTATCTGGCCCTGATGATATTTACGTGTCGCCAAATCAAATCAGACGTTTTAATTTATTAACTGGTGACGTTGTTACTGGAAAAATTAGATCTCCAAAAAAAGGTGAAAAGTATTTTGCTTTAGTTAAAGTTTCTGAGGTAAATGAAGATTCTCCAGAGAGCGTTAGAAATCGTATACCTTTTTCTTCATTAACACCATTGCATCCTAATGAAAGATTAGGTCTTGAGTTAGGTAACGGGGGTACAGAGGATATAACTGCTAGAGTGATTGACTTAGTTGCCCCTATTGGAAAAGGACAAAGAGGATTATTAGTGGCCCCTCCAAAGGCTGGAAAAACTATGATTTTGCAAAATATTGCATCATCGATTGCTGTTAATCATCCTGAGTGCGAATTGATTGTTTTATTAATTGATGAGAGGCCAGAAGAGGTTACAGAGATGGAGCGAACTGTTAGAGGTGAGGTTATTTCTTCTACTTTTGATGAGCCTGCGAAAAGACACGTTCAAATTGCTGAAATTGTTATTGAGAAAGCTAAAAGAAGAGCAGAGCAAGGCAAAGATGTTATTATCTTACTTGATTCTATAACACGTCTTGCAAGAGCTTATAATACTGTCGCTCCTTCTTCTGGAAAGGTTTTAACTGGTGGTGTTGATGCAAATGCTTTGCAAAGACCAAAGCGCTTTTTTGGTGCTGCAAGAAATATTGAAAATGGGGGTAGCATTACTATAATTGCTACTGCGTTAGTTGAAACTGGCTCTAAAATGGACGAAGTCATCTATCAAGAATTCAAAGGCACAGGTAATATGGAGCTGCATCTTGAGAGAAGGCTGTCTGAAAAACGAATATTCCCTGCTATTAATATAAACGCCTCAGGAACTCGTCGTGAAGAACTTATGACAGATGAACAAGAACTTCAAAAAATGTGGATTTTAAGAAAAATTCTCCACCCTATGGATACTGTTGAGGCTGCAGAGTTTTTAATTGAAAGGCTGAGATTTTCTAAAACAAATGATGAGTTTTTTGACTCAATGAAGCAAAAGAAGTAATTTCAATTAGCTGTTGAGATTATTTTATAATTATCAGTATGCTGCTTAAGTTTTTCAAATTTAAAAACACTATAATTTCCAGGTACTTACTGAGCAATTTATTTATATTTTTTATTGCGATCACTTTTATAATTGGACTTATAGTATTTGGTAATCAGTTTGTTCTAACTGTTCAAGAGAGTGTATCCCTTGGAATTCCTATTCAAGAGTTAATGCCACTAATCGGCTTTAACATGCTAAGAGATATCCCAATAATATTAACCTTATCCCTTTTTCTAGCTATTATTATTGCTATATCTCAGCTCTATAAAAACTCAGAGGCAGTGGTAATGAATTCTATTGGACTTGGTGATAGAGCTTTTATGAACTTAATTAAACCAATCGTTTTTTTTACTTTTATTGTTATTTTTTATTTAACTATATTCGCAGTTCCATGGGCCAAGCAGCAGAAAAGTTATGCTGAATCTGAAACGGTTAATGCATCAGAATTTTCATTTATTACAGAAGGAAAGTTTGAGAGCTTTAAAAATGGCGAGATTGTCTTTTATGCCTCTGAATCAAAAGTAAGTGACATCGTTGGTGAGCAAAATATGGAAGAAGTATTTATTTATGCGTTGGATGATGAGAGTCCAGTAGTTGTTCTCGCTTCAGATGCAAAGAAATATACCGATCAAATAAATGGCAGTATATATCTTCGACTTCAGAATGGTACGAGGTATGAGGGATTACCTGGCGATAAAAATATTAATATTCTTAATTTTGAGAAATATGATTTGGAGATAGTTTCAGGAGATATTCAAAAATCTATAGCGAGTTTTTCTGAAATAGAAGAGAGAAATACAATAGATCTATTAAGAGAAGGCGGAGTTAATGCAAATGCAGAGATTCAATGGAGAATTTCCCAGCCTATTTCAGTTTTAATCCTTTCTATATTTGGTGTTTTTCTAGGAAAATCACCTCCAAGAACTGGCAAAGGAATTAATCTCATATTTGGAATAATTATTTTCATGCTATACAACAACGCCTTGTTAGTTGCGAAAAGTGCAATTGAGAGTGGCCAACTAAGCCCATTAATCGGTATGTGGAGTATTCACTTACTATTATTACTATTTTTAATAATTTTTTATCAATTTAGACAAGGCAAAGTTGCTTACTTTATTGATAAAATACCCTTTTTTAATATTAAAGAGAAAAGCCATGTCTAGCTCACCAAGTAAAATTTTAGAAGTTTTTGATAATCCTAATAGTGAAAGAGATTTTGTAATTCGCATTGATTCATCAGAATTTACATGCCTTTGCCCTTTGACTGGACAACCAGATTTTGCAGATATCCATATAGAGTATATAGCTGATAATTTTTGTGTTGAACTTAAAGCTCTAAAAAATTATTTTTGGTCCTACAGGAATGAGGGTGCTTTTCATGAAGCCGTTACTAATAAAATTCTTGATGATCTAGTTGAAGCGATGGATCCTCGTTTTATAAGATTAAAAGCTATTTTTAATGTTAGAGGTGGGGTTTATACAAATATTGAATGTGAGCATAGAAAAGATGGCTGGAAGCCTAGAGAAGTTGTAAGCTTATGACCCCAGTTCGTCAGACTGTTAAATTTGACAAAAATTTACTTGATAAAGATGCTGTGAAGGTTGTTCAGATTCTAATTAAAGCTGGGTATGATGCTTATTTAGTTGGTGGATGTATACGCGATTTATTGTTAGGCTATGAGCCTAAAGATTTCGATATTGCTACAAATGCAACCCCAGAGCAAGTCCACAAAACTTTTAAACGCTCAAGAATTATTGGAAGGCGCTTTAGATTAGTTCATATAATGTTTTCTGCAAGAAAATTTATTGAAGTAGCTACTTTTCGCGCGGGTAGGGTTAAAACTTCTAATAGTGGCGTGGTTGTTCGGGATAACTTTTATGGGTCATTGGAAGATGATGTATTCAGAAGGGATTTTACTGTTAATGGTCTTTATTATGATCTTGTAAGCTCTCAGGTCATTGATTATGTTGGAGGCCTGGGTGATTTAAAAGCTGCCGAAATTAAAATGATAGGTAGTCCAAAAGAGCGTTTTGAAGAAGACCCTGTTAGAATGATTCGTGCTGTCCGCTTTAAGGTCAAACTAAATGCTCAATTAGAATCAGAGCTTTCAAAAAGTATATCAAGTAATGCACATTTACTTGCTAATATCCCACCTGCGAGACTTTATGAAGAGGTAATCAAACTATTCCACAACGAAAACTCAATTGAAGTTTTTAATGAACTTTTAAATTTTGGATTGTTAAAGCATTTATTCTCGCAAACTAAAGAAAGTTTATTTATTGATGTCGCGTTAGAAAATACTTCTAAAAGAATTAAGAGTGGTAATTCTGTTACTCCTGCATTTATTTTTGCTGTCTTTCTTTGGAGTTCGTTTAATTTAAGAGTTGTTGTGACTAATAAAAAAAATAAGCCTCGAGTACAGACAATGATCAATGCTGCAGAGTATGTTATTAAAAATCAAACTCAGCAAGTTATGATGCCTCGATGGTTGTCAACTCGAGTTAAAGATATTTGGTTGATGCAATACCAACTTGAAAATTGTAATCCAAAAAAAGAAAGTGACTTAATTGGTAATCCACGTTTTCGTATGGCCTATGACTTTCTAGTATTACGTTCACAAAGTATTGATTTAGAATTAAAAAATAAGGCGGAACATTGGCCAGCTCTTCAAAACTAAAGTCAGTTCTTATTACTGGATGCTCAAGTGGAATAGGACTTTGTCTTGCTCATGGACTTCGCTCTGAAGGTTACCGTGTTTTTGCGAGTGCTAGAAATACTAATGACGTAGATAAACTTAGAGCCCTAGGTTTTGAGTCTTTATTACTTGATTTATCTTCCTCAAGCTCAATAAATAATGCTATTTCAGAACTTTATCAAAAGACTGATAACCTTTATGCTTTAATTAATAATGGCGCTTATGGACAAGCTGGTGCTCTAGAGGATATTTCCCGAGATGCTTTAGAGAAGCAATTTCAGGCGAATGTTTTTGGTTGGCATGAGTTGACTAATTTAGTATTACCTAAAATGAGAAAAGAAAACGTAGGGCGAGTTATTTATATAAGCTCTGTTTTAGGCTTTGTTGCCATGCCATTTAGAGGCCCTTATATTGCATCTAAGTTCGCAATAGAGGGACTAGTTAATACCTTAAGGTTAGAGCTAAGTGATACAAACATTAAATTTTCTTTAATTCAGCCTGGGCCAATAGAGTCAAAATTTAGAGCCAATGCTTATTTAGCTTTTAAAGAAAATGTAGATAGTTCAAAGAGCCATTATAAGGAGCAATATAATACAATGATTCAAAGGCTTGAATCAGATGAGAATGCTCAATTTACTCTTCCACCAGAGGCTGTATTGAAGTGTGCACTTCATGCTCTAAGGTCAAGCTCACCAAAAATTCATTATCGCGTCACCTTTCCAACCAAATTATTTGCTTTTTTAGGTAGAATATTACCTAGCGCATGGATGGATAAATTTTTAAATAATTCATGAAATTAAGGTAATAAAAATGACAGATAAATTTAATTTTAATAAAGGCTTAATGCAGCTTGAAGAAATTATTAACAAGATGGAGTCGGGTGAACTTAGCTTAGAAGACTCACTTAAATATTTTGAAGAAGGCGTTAAAATACATAGGCAATGCCATACTGCTCTTACTGATGCTGAGCAGCGAATAAGTGTTTTAAGCGATACTGATAACTATACTGAAGAGAAACCCTTTGGAGATTCTTGAGGTTTATCGGGAGCGAGTTAACTCCTATCTAGAAAATTATTTGAGCTCTATTTCGCCTGATAATTCTTATCAGAGCGGGCTAAATCATATTATGAAGTATAGCGTTTTGGCTGGTGGAAAGCGCTTTAGACCGATCCTTACTTACACTATCGCTAATTTATTTGGTATTGATATCCAAAAAGTTGATTCGAGTGCCTGCGCTATTGAGTTAATTCATATCTACTCTCTTATTCACGATGACCTTCCTGCAATGGATGATGACGATATGAGGCATAATCAGCCGTCCTCTCATAAAGTTTATGGTGAGGCTCAGGCAATACTTGCAGGGGATGGCCTGCAGGCTTTGGCATTTGAGGTAATTTCTAGTGATGATTTAATTGATTCAGTTACAAAAGTAAGATTATTAAATTTGTTATCACTGTCAGCTTTCAAGATGGCAGAAGGGCAGTCAATTGATCTATCGATTATCTCTAAAGATGTTGATATAGAGCTGCTTAATAATTTACATAAAAAGAAAACTGGTTCACTTTTAAATTGTTCTGTAATGTTTGGCGCTATTTTGAATCCCATTATTAGTAAAAAAGACTTATCTATATTGGACTCTTTCTCCAATCATATAGGACTTGCTTATCAGGTTCAGGATGATGTATTGGACGTAATCACCTCAGATGAGGTATTAGGTAAGCGACAAAATTCAGATTCAGAAAAAAATAAACCCTCGTATCCATCTATTTTAGGATTAGATGAATCAGTTAAAAAGTATGAAGGCCTTTACCAAATAGCTCTTGATGAAATAGCATTTCTTAGCGTTGATGAAAAGCCCTTAAAGGATTTAACTTTTAAGTTAATGAAGCGCTCTTTTTAGTATTCAGTAAGAACACTACCCCAGCTGAATCCGCCACCAATTCCTTCAAAAAGTAACATGTCACCTTTTTTGATTCTTCCATCGCGCACGCCTGTATCAAGCGCCAAAGGAATAGACGCGGCTGAAGTATTTCCATGCGTATCTAAAGTTTGAATCACTTTGCTCATAGGCAGATTAATTCGCTTTGCAACTGCTTTAATAATGCGAATATTGGCTTGATGGGGAACCATCCAAGTAATGTCATCAGATGTCATATTGCAATCTTTAAGTGTTTCTTCTGCAAGATCTGAAAGTCTATTAACTGCAATTTTAAAGACTTCATTACCTGACATTTCAATCGTACCTAATTCATTAATGCTGTTGTTGTTTACATGGAGTGACGACAAAAAACTTCCATCGCTATAAAGCTTAGAGTGCCTTATACCAGTAGCATTATCAGAACTAACTATAACAGCTCCAGCACCATCAGCAAAAAGGATTGCAGTCGAGCGATCATTCCAGTCAACAATCTTTGACATTGCCTCACTGCCAACGACTAGTATATTTTTAAAACTGCCATTTTCAATATACTGCTGCGCAGTTGTAAGGGCAAAAACAAAACCTGCACAAACTGCTTGAAGATCAAATGCTGGACATGAAGCACCAAGACGGTCTTGAAGCATTGTTGCTGTAGCAGGGAAAATTTTATCAGGCGTAGTTGTAGCAAGAATAATAAGATCAATCTCTGAGGGACTAATTTCAGCCATTTCAAGGGCATTTTTACTTGCTTCAAGAGCAAGGTCACACGTGCTTTCGTCTGTAACTATTCGCCTCTCTTTAATTCCAGTTCGAGCAGTTATCCATTCGTCAGTAGTATCAAGAGTTTTCTCAAGATCAAGATTTGTAACGATCTTAGATGGTAAGTAGCTTCCAGTGCCGATAATTCTTGCAAATTTTTTCATTATTTAGCTTCTAATATTCTCTTGATTGAACATATTTTTATTTACATTAAAATTTTTTTATTATTTTACCACCAACCAAGCGACCTTCCATTGCCCGCAATAATCATAACGCAAGTTAGTACGTGCAGTATGATCCAAAAAGTGCGGAATACTAGAGCTTTTTTTACATCTGTTTGTGTGATAGGTAGGAACTCTGGCTTATCTTCATCTGAAATACCTACTGGCATCCCGACAGTTCTAGCCCATACTTTAAGCCAACGTCGTTGGCCACTCATAACTTAACTAAAAATTTCATATTAGAAGTACTAGTAACACATAAATTAAGTTTAGTTTCTATTTTGAGTATTTGCATTTATTATAACTTTTAGTTGGAATCGATTCTAATGACTAATTTATTAACTAGTGGGTAACTACTTATGTTGTTCTAATTCACGCGTCAATTGAACTGAAATCTTATCAGTAATTTTAGCATGCGCCTCTAGATAGGCTTCTTTAATTGCTTGAAAGAAAGAATCGACATCTGCTTTGCCATGACTTTTAACTACTACACCTTTTAAGCCAAGTAAGCTTGCACCGTTATATTTTCCAGGGTCAACTCTAGATTTAAAATCTCTCATAACTGAGCTTGCTATTAGAGCAGCTATTTTTGTAAAAAAATTCTTGTTAAATGATTTTTTAATGAAATGTGAAAACATATGAGCAACGCCCTCACTAGCTTTAAGGGCAATATTTCCCTCAAAGCCATCACAGACAATAACATCAACACTGCCCTTATAAATATCATCACCCTCTACAAAGCCAATATAGTTCAGCGATGAGTTTTTTAATAATTCTGCAGTTTCTTGAATTTTCCAGTGCCCTTTTAATTCTTCAGAGCCAACATTAAGTAATCCAACAGTAGGATTATCAATTTCTTCAGTATTTTGAACGGCAATAGAACCCATAATTGCAAATTGCAATAATGTTTCGGGCTTTGAGTCAACATTAGCACCCAAATCAAGAATATGAGTAGGTCGACCTGTTAATGTGGGAACAGCAGACATAATTGCTGGCCTATCTACCCCTTTAATAGTTTTAAGGACAAACTTTGCTATTGATAGAAGGGCGCCTGTGTTTCCAGCACTTACGCAAGCGTGAGCATTTCCATCTTTGACAAGATTAATGGCAACCCTCATTGAGGAGTCTTTTTTGTGCCTGAGAGCGGTAGAAGGAGAGTCATCCATATTGATGACTTGAGATGCGTGCTTTATCTCTATCCTTTCTAAAATTTCTGGAGGAACTGAGGCGTTATTAATTTCCTTTTTTATAGCTTTTTCATCGCCTACAAAGGCAACTGTAAGATCGTTAAAAGTCTTTAAAGCGATGATACCAGCATTAATGGTGACAGGAATTCCGAAGTCACCACCTGAGGCATCGATTGATACCTTTATTGACATATTCTATCTTTAAGCTTCTACTTCTTCGATATCATCAGCAGCTGACTTTATAACTTGCTTGCCACGATAGTATCCGTCTGCAGTAATATGATGTCTTAGGTGAGTTTCACCAGTTTCTTGATCTTCAGATAATGCAGGGTTTTTCAAAGCATTATGTGAGCGGCGCATGCCTCTTTTTGATGGTGTTTTTCTACTTTTTTGTACTGCCATTTTTTACTCCTTGCCGAAATCGGTCGTTTTAATATTTTTTAGAACGTCAAAGGGATTTTTACGAATCTCTTCAACTATCTCTTCTTTGTCTATCTTTAAATTACAATCAAAATCATGAGAAGGGGCCATTGGAATAGATAACAGAATCTCGTCTGTAATTAAATCAATTGAATCTAAATCCTCTTCTTCTCCAATAACATAAACTTCAAAACCAGAATCTAGCTCTTCAGCCTGATCTTCATATCTTACAAATGCTAAATTAAAATTTATTTTTAATTCAACGGGGAATGCCTCTAAACAGCGCTGGCAATCTAAAATAATTTTTGTGTCAATTATCCCCTTTATGCATGGTGTTTTATCATTTTCTAAGTAGAAGGATAAATCAACCTTTACCCTGTCTTCAGTATTCCTAGCTATCTCAGAAATTCTAGGCATAGTGGCAATTTTATAGTCACCATGTAAGCTAGCTTCTTTTCTAGCAAACTTAAATAATTTAATCGTTTTAGGAAGCTGTTTAGATGTTTCCATTATCTGATTTCTAAAGCGTGCATATTTTACCCGAAAATTCTGAAAATGTTAACTACTTTCTCTTTGTCTTTTACTTTCAAATAGAGCAATTCCAGTTGCTACAGAAACATTAAGACTTTCTATATTCCCTGACATTGGAATGGTAACAAGTTGATCGCATGTTTTTTTAATTAATTGTCTGATTCCTTTTCCTTCAGTACCCATAACAATAGCTGTTGGATCAGATAATTTAACATCATAGATTTTTGATGATGAGTCACCATCAAGGCCAATCACCCAGATTCCTTTTTCTTGGATTGATTTAATTGTTCTTGATAGATTCGTAACATGAAAAATTTGAAGACTATTTATAGCGCCAGCTGAAGTCTTGTGAACTAAGGCATTGATTGGGGCAGAGCCATCTTTATTGATAATAACATGACTGACTCCTGCAGCATTAGCACTTCTAAGGCACGCACCTAAATTCCTTGGGTCTTGAATGGAGTCTAATATTAGAATTAAGGGATTTGTAGGTAATTTTTCAATAGAGCTTAAAAGTGCATCTTCAGTCAAAAGAGGGGGCAGAATAACTTCAGAAATTACGCCTTGATGCA
>JACKQG010000432.1_pt1 | contig 61096 bp, 54 predicted proteins | sample 8237621 | NCBI WGS metagenome assembly JACKQG01 (sample SAMN15677084, study PRJNA649215) | marine metagenome | biome: marine; feature: Black Sea; material: saline water; isolation source: suspended particulate matter (SPM) from the Black Sea western gyre | collected 2013-06-09/2013-06-10 | depth... | reverse complement strand
ATTTATTTAATGTATGTTATTTTCTGATTGAATACTTTCTCTCCAGCCTTGAGCTGAACGATATAAATACCACTGGATATGTTTGTGGGATTCCATTGTAGTTTGTGTGTCCCCGGTTCCATGTGTTTATTAATGAGCGTTTCCACCAGTTGGCCTTTGATGTTAAATATCTGTAGAGACGTTGCCCCGCCGATGGCGGACGCTTCTACAGGAACATCAAACGAAATAGTTGTACTGGGGTTAAAGGGATTGGGATACGCTTGGTGTAATGCATATTCTGTGGGGAATGTTGATTCATCATTTGTTGATAATGCATTATAAGCCACAGTGAGCGTAAACTGACTTTCTCCTACTTCCGGGTAAATGTTTACTCCACCGGATCCATAGGCAGGGAAACTTTCCTTTGATTGTGTTGTAAAGGACAGTTCATCAGTTTGAAGTAAGTCTGTTGATTCATTTGTTACATTGTTTGTCAGAGTCAGTCCAATGATCGTTTCCGGTAAACTGGACAAATCCCAGTTCATGGTTACTTCATTTTCGTTGGTGACAAAGTTATAATCTTCATCTAATGTTAAATACATAACATCAAATGGAATATCTATTATTCCGTCATGAGCAAAGGGAAGATTGTTTATATCCAGTCCGTTGTTTTCAGCGTAAGAAATTCCCAACACTCTTTCGGATGGTGACATGGGAAGAAGTTTATAGGCATCTGAATTATCCATTCCCACTTCACCGTTATTCATAAATGAGACAAATGTCTGGTCGCTGTTATTTCCCGATGTAACAGTAAAACTAATACTCCCTGTGCTGTCATTCATTGTTTTGTAAAACGTTCCGGCTGTACTTGATTTATCAGCTGTTTCTATGGTAAGTGAACCTGTTCCTCCGGAACCTTGTACCCAAAACCCTTGATACGGAGCAATAAGACCATCCGTTAAACTTCCGGTAGAGCCATTCCACGTTTTATAGGCGGATGTTGCATCATCCCACACATAACAAGACGTTGTAACAGCTGTTTGTGTTACCAAATCCCAATCAATTGTAGACGCAAATGGATTACCTGTTAATGCCCATTTTGTATCAGCTATACTGCCAACTGTTGCACTACTGCTGTTTACCGTCCCCGTTACAGCAAGTGACACTGGTAAATCATCATCACCATCATTATCTGTATCGGCAAAAACATAGACCAGAAATCCCTCTCCTGCTGTTTGCGATGCTGTATTCAAATTCGATAAGGCTGTCCAACTCTGATCCGACACATTAAATGTCCAAACATTGGCGGTTCCATTGGTAACGTCGCCATTGGTCATACCCTGTATCCACAAGGGATCAAGAATATCATCATATACAGTACCAGCGACAGGACTCGACATCATACGAAAACCGGAATTGCCGGAAATAGACACTTTTGGAATAATTGATTTTGTACCGCTTTCAACGATAAAAATTTCTCCTCTTCCACTTGTTGCGCTACCATCGGTTCCTATAACAAAATCCCTGTATTGGTCACCGTCTAACAAAGTAGTACTGATATTTGCAGAAGGTCTGAATAAAAATGCATTATTAGATAAACCAGTGATCATGTCACTTGATGATGAAAAATCTGAAGATGCATTGAAATCACCGCTGCTGCTTGCATATTCATAATATTTTATATCATCTTCATAAGTGTAAAAAATCTCCCCGGCTCCATCGTTATCATAATCAGAAAGACCAAGGCCATTGATATCTGCTCCAATTGAAAACAATACGGCATCTGTTTTATCCCTGTCATAAGCACTGGAACCCGATACCCATTCATAAATAAGTATACCATCATCACCATTGTTGGAAATGATTATTTCTGCACTTCCCGTATTGTCTAGATTATAAGTCATTACCCGCCCCGTTGTATTTGAGCCTGTATCATTTTTGTTGTTGACTGTTTTTTCAGATGGGTCTGCCAGGGTAGAAAAATCAATAACATTCAAGGCCCCTTGTTCTTCACAAATAGCTATATCATCATCATTCCCATCGTTATCCAGGTCTGTGGGCGGAGCCATATCCATAATGCCATCGCCAACGTCATCTTCACTGCCGGTTAATGTAATACTGGACCAGGAATCGTCACCACTCGCTTCCCACACTTCTAAGCTGGTTGAATTGCCAGCGTTGCCAACATAGAGTTCGCCATAAGTATCATTATCGGCATTACCTGTTACAATTGCCCTTATACGGGTATTGGCTTGGAAATATCCGTTACTACCATCAGGACCCTTTGATGTTGTAGACGGATTGCTGGATGAAAGTGCGCCGCTGGCCATTTCGAAACAATAGACACGGGCATTTGCACTGGTAGTCGTTGATGAAGCCACGAAAAGTTCAAGATTACCATCATTATCTGTATCATCAACCGCTAGAAGGCGTTGAATCTGATCTGAACTGGAATTATTAACAGCAAGAGAGACAGACCAGATTTCATCGTAAGAATCAGTGCCATCCCACTCATAAATTTTTGTTTTTGCGTTTGAAGATTGACCAATCTGAATAATAATCTCCCCATTTCCATCACCATCCAAATCAATCCCAGTTAAAAGATCATTTATTCCACCTGTAGATGCACTGCCAACTTCAATTTCTTGAATGAGGGAAAAACCTGTTCCGGCTGTTTGTGCGCTAATACTTGAAAGATATAAGGATATATGCAAAAAGATAAATCCTGTATATTTGATACTATTCATAAGTTGATTGTTAGAAAACGGGTTATTTTCTTAAAACAGACATTTTTAATAGCAGTAGTATATATATTAATGTAAACAATATCAACCCATTCCACATAAAATATTTCTTAACTTAAAATAGAACAAATAGGGTTTTTGGTAATAATATTTAGTTAAACAAAGGAAGATATATGGATTTTGGAACAGCTATTGGTCTTTTAGCCGGGATGGCGATAATTGCAGTTGGTGTTGTGCGTAACGGCGGGGATTTATTTTGGTTTTTTAATTTGAATTCAATCTTGATCGTATTTGGAGGGACGTTTTCCGCTACGTTGGTGAATTATCCTTTGAAGAATGTAATGAACATTTTTCGGGTAGTAAAAAATGTATTCACCAGTGAAGATTATGATTATCAAAATATGATTGAGCAAATCGTGGAAAAGGCTGAAAAAGCTCGTAAAAACGGTGTTCTTGCCTTGGAAGCTGATTTACCAAAAATAGAGGATACTTTTTTGAGAAATGGTATAGAATTAGCCATCAATGAGAGGGACTCGGGGTTATTGCGCACATATTTACGTCTTGAGTTGAGCAATATTGAAAGACGGCATTCCATGGGGCAAGAAATATTCTTTTATATGGGTGCATATGCTCCTGCTTTTGGAATGCTGGGAACGATTATTGGTTTAATTATTATGATGAATAATTTTTCCGGTGCCGGAAACGGACAGGAAATTGACGCCATGTCCTTTGACGTTGCCCAGAAATTTGCACAATTACTTTCTGGAATGGGATTGGCTCTTATTACAACATTTTATGGCGTCCTACTTGCCAACCTTCTTTTTCTGCCTATAGGTGGAAAACTTAAAAGAAAATCTGAAAATGAAATGATGCTGAAAAATATTGTTGTGGAAGGTATAATTAGCATTCACAAAAAAGATCATCCGATACTTATCAGAGAAAAATTGATGACGTTTGTTCCTAGGAAAGAACGTCAACAAGAGGCGTAATCCATGGTACAAAAATCGATTGCTGTCTCTGCTGAAGAAGCACGGGCAAAAAGCACTGCATGGGCAATGACATATGCAGATATGGTTACATTACTTTTAACGTTTTTTATTTTGCTGCTGGTTATTTTGAATGATGCAGAAAAGCACATTGACCGCGTCATTAACTTACTTTTGGACGAAACATACGAAGAACTCAAGGAAAGTGTGGAATCGTCTTACGTGGCAGTGGAGCGGGTGACAAAAGGGGTGAAAATAACCATGGCCAGCGGTAAACTGTTCCAATCGATGGATGCTGAAGTACAAAAAATGGTTTATCCACTATTACAGCAAATAGGTGGTATTATACGCGTGTCAAAGGTATTAAATGTAGATGACGATCCAAAATATGATAAATTGCTAGTAGCTATCGAAAAACGAGGGGGTTTTTTGAATGTAGAAATTAGATGTGAAGGACATACGGATGATTTACCCCTTCCTAGTAATAAGAATTTTGTAAGTAACTGGGATTTATCAACTGCTCGCGCACTCAATATTGTAAAATTATTGAGCGAATTTTCTCGAATACCGGAAAATAAATTTTCTGCAATGGGTTACGGAGAATATCGCCCGGTTGTTAATATGAATACAGTTGGGAAAAACCGATTAGACGTTAATGAAGCTAGAGCAAAAAATCGAAGAGTAGAAATTTATCTGGATGCTTTTATAAAAACAAATACTCTAACACTTTAATCCAATTTGAAAAAAATATTTATCATTCTTGTACCAATATTTATTTTGGCTCAAGAAACAGAAACAATCAAAAAAACAGAAATATATTCTTCACCTAAAGAATCTAAAAAGCTGTCTATCGGACAATTATTTCCCGGAACAAAAGTTACAAAACTGAAGAAAGATAAATCTGGGAAATTCATAAAAGCGACAATTGAATTTTATATTCCAATTGAATCTCTTGAAGAAGGTCGGGTATCACATTTCGCAGGTGTGGAACAGATTGCGGATAATGCCAAATACACACTTTTAAAATCAACACGAGAGGGGAAAAGGATAAAAATATCGCTTCAAATAAAAAATGCTCATGCGAACAAAGAACTAGATTTTTCAGCGATGGCTTTTGTGAAAGTTATTGGCAAGGGAGAAAATAAAGGCGAGCTAAATCCATTTGAAGGAAAGCACCAAGGTCTTGCGATTATTAAACCTAATGCATCAGTCACAGCTGAATTGGTTTATGATTTCAAATCAAAACCAAAAAATGTAGAATTGATCTGCACCGGCAAATTAAATGGAGATCGAGTATATTATAATTTAGGATTCTAAAAATTCGATACCAAAAATCAGCTCACTCACCCGTATTTTTCGGAACCACCTTAAACACTTTTTCCCCTGGTTTTGCCATACGGTATTTTTCTCGAGCCAGTTGCTCAATATATTCAAAGTCTGTTTCCAAGCGTGTTTTTTCAGCCTCCAATTTCAGTTTCTCATCCCGCAATTCAACAATAGCCTGCTGAATTTCAGATTTTTCTTGTTGTAAGCGATAAAGCTGATAAACACCGTGATCTCCAAAAAAGAAAATGATTAACAGTACTATAGCACCAAGAATTAACACGATACGCACCAGTTTTTTTTGAAGTTCAAGAGCTTGGTTTGGGCGCTTCTTGCGTTTGCGTTGCATGGAGGAATAACGTCTCATTATTTTCCCAAAACCTCATTCCCTGGAAAATGTGCTCTATTCCCCAATTTTTCTTCAATTCTTAAAAGTTGATTGTATTTACAGATCCGATCTGTCCGGGAGGCGGATCCTGTTTTAATTTGCCCAGCATTCATTGCCACTGCAAAATCCGCAATGATTGTATCTTCTGTTTCACCGGAACGATGGGAAATAATTGTACCATAATTATTGGCTTTGGCTAAAGCGATGGTGTCAATCGTTTCACTCACCGTACCAATTTGATTTAATTTAATCAAAATCGCATTCATGGATTTTTCATCAATAGCCCGTTGTAATCGGGGTATGTTAGTAACGGTTAAATCATCACCAACAATTTGAGTGCCGTTACCTAATTCAGCATTCATTTTCTGCCATCCGCCCCAATCATTTTCATCGAGACCATCTTCAATAGATACAATTGGATATTTATTCAAAAGGTCTTTGTAATAACTAACCATTTCTTCTGCAGATAAAACTTTATTTTCTGAATCTAAATGATATGCTCCATTATTATATATTTCACTCGCAGCAACATCCAATGCCAGAAAAATATCTTCCCCGGATGAATAACCGGTTTTTTCTATCGCCTCTAAAATAACTTCTATTGCTTCTTCATTGCTGCGAAGGTTAGGAGCAAAACCGCCTTCATCTCCCACAGCAGTATTTAATCCTTTCGCTTTAAGTACAGATTTTAGATTGTGGAAAATTTCAGTCCCCATTTGCAATGCCTGCGAAAATGATTCTGCGCCAATAGGAAATACCATGAATTCCTGGATATCTACATTGTTGTCCGCATGGCTTCCTCCATTCAAAATATTCATCATGGGGATGGGTAAGGTCGAAGCATTCTCATCGCCCAATGATTGAAACAGAGGTAACCCTTTATGGTCTGCTGCAGCTCGTGCGGCAGCCATGGAAACTCCTAGAAGAGCATTTGCTCCAAGCTTGGATTTATTATCAGTTCCATCTAATTCTATCATTAGATGATCTACTCTACGTTGGTCCAAGGCATTTTGACCCTTTAATACTGGTCCTATTGTTTCATTTACATTATGAACGGCCTGTTGTGTACCTTTTCCCATGTATCGATCTTCGCCATCGCGTAATTCAACCGCTTCGTGTTCTCCGGTGGATGCCCCGGAAGGAACAGCTGCCCGACCAAAGCTTCCGTCATTTAATTGTAAATCAACTTCGACGGTTGGATTTCCGCGGGAATCCAGTATTTCCCGGGCGTGAATGTGTGTTATATGAGTATCCGACATGAATTATCCTTTTATCAGGTAAACAAGTTAGAGAGTTGATTTTATCGTTGCAAACGCAAATCAATCAGGATTTGTTTCTGGAAACATCTCCCCCTAATTTTCGTTTGAATTTTTCGTATGATAACAGTTAAACGATTCAATAACAATTCTCCTGCGTGGGATAACTTCGTCTCCTCGGCAAATAACGGCACGTTATTTCATACACGCCGATTTTTAAACTATCATCCCGAGGAGCGGTTTAATGATTATAGTTTAGAGTTTTATAAGAAAGAAAAATTAGTTAGTGTTTTTCCAGCCGCGCTTATTGAAACTGAATCCATCCGCACATTGGTATCTCATCCCGGTGCTTCTGTTGGTTCGTTTGTGGTACCGGAGGATCTGGCTTTTGCAGATGCGTTGGAAATGGTAGAACGGTTAATAGAATATTCGAAGAAGGAAGGTTTCGACGGTATTAAATTAACACAACCACCCACGATTTACAGCAAACGTCTTTCTCATTATATAGATTTTGCACTTCAGAAAAATGGATTTCAGTATGCAAAAAGAGAAATTTCCAGTATTCTTTTTCTTGAAAAATCCATAGATGAAAATTTAGCCAAGTTTAAATCTACCCACCGCACTGCTGTCCGCAAAGCTGAAAAATCAGGAGTGATCGTAAAGCAAACAGATGATTTTGCATCCTTTTACGAAATTCTTGAAAAGAATTTGAGTATTCGCCATGATGTAAAGCCCACACATTCATTAGCTGAACTATTATATCTTAAAGAAATATTTCCGGATAAAATCAATTTATTTGGTGCATACATAGAGGGGAAAATGGTTGCCGGTGTCGTAAACTTTATTGCAACGGACAATGTGGTATTGGCGTTTTACATTAGCCATGACGAGAATTACCAGGAAGTTCGTCCGATTAATTTACTATTCTATAAAATTTTCGAATGGGCAATACAGAAAAAATTTAGTGTATTTGATTTTGGTATTTTTACTGTAAACGAAGAACCCAATTATGGATTAGCCCGTTTTAAAGAAAACTTTGGTGCTAGTGGTCAATATCGGGACACACTGGAAATCAAATTGTAAATAATTCAATTTATTTTTATGTCTTTAATCCAACTCGGAAAACAAAGTGTTGTTTATGGCTTCGGTCATTTCATAACACGTTTTATTAATTTTCTTTTACTCCCCCTATACACACATCGTTTGTCCCCGGAAGAATATGGAGTCGTTTCACTCATTTATGCTTTTATTGCGTTTGCGAATATCCTTTTCACTCATGGAATGGACGTGGCATACATGCGTTTTCAAGGTCTGGAAAAAACAGAAGAAAATAAAAAAACTATTTTTTCCACTAGCTTTATTTGGCTTCTCATGTCAACGTTGCTGTTGGGCAGTCTTATGTATTTTGTTTCACAAAATCTTGCCACATTAACGGTCGGAATCAAGTATACTAAACTTATTCAACTTGCCATTGGGATACTGGCTTTTGATACGTTAATTGCGTTGCCGAAAGTGTTACTGCGGTTGGAGAATAAACCATATCATTTTGTCTTTCTGGAATTATCTCATGTGATAATTGTTTTGGGTCTGAATATTTGGTGGATAGGAATACAGCAGTTAAGCATTAATTATATCTTTATCAGCAATCTTATTGCATCAGGGATCACTTTTTTACTGATTGTACCCAAAATTATAAAAACTATTGAATTTCGTTTCAACCCTGGATGGTGGAAAGGGTTGTTCATTTTTGCCCTGCCCTACATTCCTTCCGGCCTTGCCAGTATCCTCAATGAACTCATTGACCGTTATATGATTAATTGGCTGGTTGATGAAAATGCTGTTGGACTTTACAGCGCAAGTTATCGACTTGGAATTTTTATGCTGATCGTCGTTATGGCGTTCAAATTTGCCTGGCAACCTTACTATTTAGGCCAAGCCGATAAAAAAGATGCGCCACAATTGTTTGCACAAACTGGAACTTATTTTCTATTGGTTACCACTTTTCTTTTTCTCTTTTTATCATTCTTTATTGAATATTTGGTTCAAATTCCCATCGGTGGTAGTCCGGTAATAAATCCCGTTTACTGGGATAGCCTGAGCATAGTTCCGATAGTGCTCCTTGCATATATTTTTCTAGGAGTATTTCTTGTGCAGCTCCCGGGGATATATATTAAAAAGAAAAATGGTTGGATTCCAATTTTGAACGGGATAGCTGCGCTCATAAACATTTCGGCAAATTTTATACTCATACCGAAATATGGATATAAATCGGCTGCAGTGGCTACGCTACTTGGCTATAGTGTTATGGTTGTTTTACAATATTATGTCATCAAGCGCTTTTATCCTTTAACGTGGGAATGGAAGCGAGTGCTAATCATTACAATTATTTCAGGAATCCTTTTTATTGTTTGGAAATTCTCCGGAGAATATTGGATTGTTGGATTAATCAATATTGGCTTATATCCAATTCTGTTGTGGATTGCCCCATTTTTTACAACAAACGAAAAACAGTTTATTCAATCAAAATTCAAATTCAAAAAATGAAAATCTGTCTTTTAACTTCGAATCCAAATCCATACGATGATCGTATTTATTATAAGCTGGCAAGATCATTGAAAAAAATAGCTGATGTATCAATAATTAATCCTAGCGTTTCTTCCGAAAAAATTGATGGTGTTGCAATTATAGGAAATGATAGTACAACACCGATCAGTAATTCATCATGGATACTTGAACAACTCAAAACGATAAAACCGGAAATTATTCAGGTCACAGAACCATTATTGCTTTCTCCCGCAGTTAAATACAAATCCTACACAAGTGTAAAAATTATTTATGATCCTGCGGAAGACTGGCGTGCCATGTACAGAGAATTTTCAAGAAAACCACCACCCATTCCTCAATTACTGGGATTTGGGATACGTCAATATGAAAATTGGTTTCTTTCCCAAATGGATTATTTCATTGCCAGCGATGATTGGTTGTATGATTATTACAAAGCTAAAGGTCCAAGTACACTGATTTACAATTATCCCAATCAGGATATTTTTTCCATTGATATAGATTCTGTATCTCGTAGACCTTTTTCGTGTGTTCACCATGGACAATTGCGCAAGGAACGGGGTTTGTTTTTGATGATCGAAGCTATGAAATTAATTGCGGAAAAATATCCCGATGCTTATCTGGATTTAGTGGGACATTTTTCCTACTCCACTGAAGAAGAATTAAGTCACAAGCTTTTGGAACAGTATGGCTTAACAGATAATATTAATATTTCTGCATCAATACCTCATTTGGAAATTCCCAATAGAATAGCCCAAAGTACTGTTGGCCTTTTACCCTTTTATAATATTGACAAATTCCGCAATAATATAGTAATAAAGATGTTTGAGTATAGTGCGTGTAAACTGCCGATTGTTTCTTTTGATTTGCCACCTTCCAAAAAATATATTGATGGTATCAAATGTGGTATTTGCGTAGAACCTGATTCTCACCATGCCTTAGCTGAAGGTATCATGAACATGTTTGAAAACAGGGAAGCATATTCTACGTATACGTTCAATGGCTACAATTCCTTTGTTGAAAAATGTTATTGGGAAGCTCAGGAAAAGCAATTGTTTGAAATTTACACAACCCTGCTCAAATAGTTTTTACCAGATATAATTCTGTATTCTGTACATTTCCTCTGTATCAACTGACTGATCCGATATTTTTTGCATTTTACTTTGTGTGTCAAAATAGTACGGTGAATTAAGAATGAATGTATTTTTATTATGTTCATCAAATAGTGATTTTCCCTGCCAAAATTCTGGAATATCTACTCCAAGGAAATCAAACAATGTTGGTCCAAAATCAATGGTTGTTCCGGCAACTGATATTACTTTATGTGATGGGTTCATAGGATCCAATATGAAAAAAGGAATTGGCTCCAGTCCTTTAATCGAGTAGGAAGCATATTCTGGTTCATTGATATTAGCGCAGTGATCCCCAAAAAGAATGATAAGCGAATTGGGGTCAACTTGCTGTATAGTCGTTATGAATTTTTCCAAAGCTGTATCTACATAAGCCATAGAATTCAGATAATTTTTCACAATCGGATCTTCCGTATGAAAATCACTTATATAATCGTTCTCATCAATAAGGTCAAACGGTGTATGGCTGGTTAATGTAAGAATGTAAGCAAAGTAGGGAGTCTCTACATCAGCGAGCTTTTGTTGAACCTGAAGTAAGAAATCCATATCCTTCAAAGCGTGCCATTTGTCAGGGTTGTTTATGATAAAATCATTTTTGAAATATGTTTGTTGAAACCCAAGTTTTAATAAACCCTGTTTACGATTAAAGAATGAACCGTTATTACCATGAAATGCTAATGTAATGTATTCGTTATTATTCATAATAACGGGAATAGCAGGAAGTTTTTCTAATCCAATAGCGAAAAATGTGCCTTTATGGCCTAAAGGATATTGGGAAGTAAGCACACAAAACTCCGCATCGGATGTACCGCCTACACTAGTGTGCTGGGCAAATATTTTTGGAAAATATATTGACTGCTGTGTTAAATGGTGTAAAAAAGGCATGACAGGTTTACCGTCTACAGTGTGATGAATTACATTGTTATCAAGAGATTCGACTTGAATGGCAATAATATTCCTTTTTTTATTTTCAGGTATAGTAACTGTAAAATTGGATTTGGGAATTTCAACGCCAACACCGGGGTTTTTATTAATTCTGTATAAATCAAGACCATATGTCCAGAGAAAACCAAAATACAATACACTGCCTGTATGATCACGGCTTTCAAAACGGATTTCACTGTAAACACCCCACCGAGTATATGGTTCGTTATATCTTTTGGCAGAGTTAATCGGGCTTTGTGTTGATGCATAATAATGAAATACTTGTAAAAACAGCCACGCACCGGCGAAAAATGAAATTGCAGAAATACGATTAGTGATATGTGTTTTCTTTGATTTTCTGAAAAAGAAGATTCCAGCAATTAATGATAATAAATAGACAATATCAACCCATCGAATTAGATATACTATTTGTGATCCAAGAACCGGTAGAAATTCTATATTCAATAATGTACCAAGATGCATCGTGGAACCGAAGTATCTAAAATGGAGTACATTCGACCATAGTATTAAAAGATAGACGGTTGTACCAAAAACTCGTAGCCGGTAATTCTGAAAAATGGAAAAGAGCAGTAAACTGAAATTTGTCAAAGCAACGATTGAAAAAATAATGCGAAAAAAATTAAACCCAACAAATTCTACAATTTCTATAAGAAAAAACGTATGTGTAAAAATTATTCCTAAAAGGCCAATTATATGCACATTTTCAAACGTGGATTTAAATAACGTAATAATTTGAGGAATTATATTTTGCGGCTTCATAGAATTATTATATCATTAAAGTGTATTAATTTTATTGGACATTACAGATTATATTCTGAATCAATATAGTAAAATATGAAAATATTAATTATCGCCCCTGAAAACACAGTTGGAACATTAAGTCTCTGGAAACAGGCTCATGAAGCCCGGGGAAATGAATGCACATTCATTACCCTATATCCAACAAAACACGATTATGATCCTGGAATTTGCCTAAATCTTCCGTTGGTAAAAGCCAATCCATTGTATATGAAAGGCCGTCATCAATATTATAAACTAACACGAGGAGGAAAAGGAGATTACCAGGAAAAAGAAGGCTATCCTCCTATGTGGAAACCCAATTCATTTTTAGAAGAGAAGTACTTTCAATTTCGTGACTGGTTGTGGAGCTTCAAAGTCGAAAAAGCAATTGAAGAATACAACTTGTTGGATTATGACATAATACATTTGGACTGGGGATTGGAATTTTACCGTGATGGTCGTTTTGTGAAAAGATTGAAAGAAGCTGGGAAACCGATTATATGCACATATCATGGACAGGATTTACGTACCAGAGGCGTTATTCCTGCTATAGATAAAGCCAGCAACCTCAACGTAACCAGTGAACTTGATTTATTAAAAAAACACTCGGACATTCAATACCTGTTTTTACCATTTGACACAAAACAGCACCAACCTTTTTTCAAAATGAATGAGACGATTAGAATATGTCACAGTCCAACAGACCGTTATTATAAGGGCAGTGAAACAATAATACCCATCTGTGAAGAATTAGCTGAAAAGGATAATGTGGAATTTGTGTTGATTGAAAATATGCCCCATGCTACAAGTCAAAGGATTAAACAGTCATGCGATATATTAATCGATCAAGTTCATAACCGCGGCGGCTGGGGTTATGGTATGAATTCTGTGGAAGCGTTGTCTATGGGTTTGTGTTGCGTCACAGAACTAGTGAATGAGTACGTTGAATTTATTCCCGATCACCCCTTTGTAAATGTAAATGGAGACAGCCTACAAGAAACGTTGGAAGGATTAGTAACAAATCCGGCAAAGATCATGGAGCATAGAAAAAAAGGCCGTGAATGGATTATTAAATATCATGATATACATAATACATCTGAAGTTTTATATAGATATTATAATGATCGAGGTTTGATTTGAATTGGTCACCTACAGTAGATATTGTAGTTCCATGCTATAATGTGGCTCATGTTGTTGAAAAATGCGTAATCAGTTTATTAAAACAGCAATACGATGAAAATAAAATTTCAATTTACTTGATTAATGACGGGTCTACAGATGCAACCGGAAAAATACTTGATTCTTTTTTGCACCATCAACATGTAAATATAATTCATCTTGAAAAAAATAGAGGTTTGTCTACAGCTCGCAACACAGGGATAAAATCGGGAACGGGAGAGGTTATTATTTTTCTGGATAGCGATATGACTGTTCAATCAAATTGGATTTCAGAACATCTAAACATATTAAGTGATAATGATGTTGTGGGTGTTATTGGTGATTCACAACTACCACTAGGACACATACCCAACGAACTTGATGGATATTTATATGATACACGAAGAGGTGCTCGGCGTTTTGGGGAGGGAATACCCATCCGATTCCCCTATTTTTTACTGAATAATACATCATTGAAGCGTTCAGTATTTGATGTTATTGAGTTTTTTGATGAAAATATAATGTCTTATGGAGGAGAAGATACGGAATTGGCAATACGACTTTGGGAAGCATATCCAGAAGGATTGCGTTTTTCGTTTTCTGCCGCTTGTGAACATCATCATCCCCGTGAATTAAATGATTATTGTCATTCAATGCATGGCTATGGAAAAACAAATCTACCGTCGTTATTAGAGCAATTTCCCCAGCATAAAGCAGAGTTAGGAGGCCAGTGGATTAAATCAATAAAAGGATATCTACTTTTTAATCCTATCGTACGTTTTTGGGTAGCAAAAACACGTCATTTTTGTAATAGTTATTGGCTGTCTCGGTATCAAGTCATTGATGCGGTCATTCAGGGTGCAAGATTGGTTTATCGTCGGTGAAAAAGGAAATTCAACACAATATTTACTTATTATAATAAAAATGTTGACAAATATCGAATTGTGCTTAAATTCAAGGGATTTGAAGGTATATAAGTCAAATCTAAACGAAGAACATACCAAACGGGGGCGGACTGTCTCCGTTTTTTCTAATAACCAAACCAAGGAGGAACATCATGGCTGATGTGAGTTCAACTGTCAATAGCGTCATCTCAGGAATCGTAAGTCTAATTAAAGGCTTAATCGTATTCTTTGTTTTTGCTAATATCCTATACTCAACAGGATTTGATCCTGTAGGTGGTGTAGTCGATCTGGTAAATACATTTCTAGATGGCGGATTAGCTGGATTATTAGCACTGCTATTTCTCGTATCGATGGCGTGATAATTAACAGGATAACTAACAGGGTTTCTTTTTTAAAATCGAAACCCTGTATCCTGCTAACCTCATCATAGGAGGAAATATGAATGCTTTTGACAGCGTAAATGAATGGATAGCCAAAATAACCGACCTGCTGAAAACGCTGGTGGTCCTCGGTATCGTCATTGGAATTTTATTTGACGATCCATTTGGCGTGATTGCAGGAGTTGGTAGAATAATGGGACAATTTGGTGACGCAGGCCTTGCCGGTCTGTTGGCACTGATTTTTCTCGTTGCTATGAACTCCAAAAAGTAATCTACAACCAATATCCATTTTACTTACTGCGCCCCGCTTGACGGGGCGCAGTTGTTTATATAGACTTTCTAGCAATTATTTATATTGTTTAAACTTTTATAATCCACTATGTTACACTTTGATTGATAGGTAATAGAAATTAAAAATACATTACGTAAAACAAGATTGATTATGTATGTGCTGTCCTTAAGTACATTTTTATTTGCAGCATTTGAACATTATCCTTCTAATCCAGCAGCGGTGGGGTCTGGCCTACTCAATGTCAATATATATGCACATGCAATAGGTGTGTTTTCAGACCCAGCGAGTGTTACGGCATTTAAAAAAAGAAACGTTGCTATTTCATCCGGGAAACGGTTTGGGCTAAACCTCCTTCGGCACCACAGCACAGCAATAGCACAGCCATTTAAAAAAGGGTTTATTGCTGTAGGAGCCAGCTTTCTTGGAGATAAGCTGTATGGTGAAACAATTTGGTGTTTAGCAATGGGCAGATCGCTTTCGGATAAATTAAATATTGGTATGGGAATAATGGTCTATAATTTACAAATCAAAAATTATGGCAGTGCCAGTAGTGTGGGAATCAATATCGGGTGGCGAATGGAACTGAATGAATCTTTACGCTGGCGAGGAATTTGGCGAAATATAAATAGACCTACTATAGGAAAATCAAAGGATGCTATTCCTCAAGTCATCGTTTCAGCATTGGTATATAATCCAATACCAAAAGCAACGTTAGTCATGGAATGGGAACAAGACACTTCATATAAAAGCCGATTGAAGTTTGGTGGAGAATTAAAACTCTTGCCATGGGTTGTAATTCATACAGGGCACGCTTCATATCCTGGCCAGACTACAGCAGGTTTTGAAATATTATATAAACAATTAAATATCAATTATGCGGTATCATCACATAGTCATTTGGATTTGTCTCACTGGTTTGGTGTGGGGCTTACCATCCGCTGAAAAAATTCATTCAGCGGAAGATTGGTTTGTCTTATTGGGTTATGACGCAGAGTCGTCTATTCCTGAAGAAGATTTGAATGATATTCAACACTTAATCAACACACCTGTTGCTTATGCTGATGTTGTATCAATATTGACTGGGACATCTGTCTTGCCTGTGTCTGATCTAGATATCATTCTTAAAGCAAAAGACATGAACGATCTTAAATCAAATAATCATTTATCAATCGCAACTCAACAACTGATAAATAGCATTCGTATTGTTGTTACGAATCCATTAAAATTATCCATTAAGGAGAAAATATCATTTCAGGATGGTGTTCGCCATGATTGGCGGGCAATTGGGAGTTTCGGAAAATATGGTTTTGGAATTCTTCTCGAAAAAGATCCGGGCGAGCAGCATATAGTTGATCATAATAGTATTTATCTAAAATGGAATTCCCTCAACATGAATTTCATTGCAGGTGATCACCAGCTGATTGGAGGTTATGGATTGATTGCTTGGCGATCAACATCGGTTCATAAAGGATTTGAAACTGTAAATACACTTCCCCGCCAAGGGAAAGGAATAAAGGGTTATCGCTCAAGCAATGAATATTGGAGTACTCGGGGTTTTGGCGGTGAACAGCAAACACAGTTTGGTAAATTTACGTATTCCTTGGGCAGAACTTATCAGGACGGTTACTTATCGGGAGAGGAAATCAAATTGGATAAAACAGGTTTGCATTTAACCCAAAACGACTTGTTAAAGCAAAATCAATTAGTGGAAAATGCAGCGACAGTTATGTGGAATAATAATTACACTTCATATCAGCTGGGTGCTTTACTGAATGCACAAAGCGTTGAAGATAATGAAGGTGGAAAAATTCAGCAAAGGTCGGTATCCATTTTTACGTCTGGCAGACAAAATGAATTGCATTGGTTTGGAGAAACTGCATTAAATAATCATTCATCTACGGCTGTATTGGGGGGAGCTTTTTATAGAACTGGTTCAATAAAATATCTTATTTCTCTACGCTATTATCCTACTAATTTCAGAACGTATAGAACACAACCTTTTTCAGAATGGCAAGGTCAGGAAGAAGGTGAAAAAGGAATTTTTCAAAATGTACAGTTAAAATATGAAAAACATATTATTTCACTTTACAGTGATATAGCTGAAAAAATTGAAGATAACACACTAACAACAAGCAATAATATAAAATATGAATCAGGTATACGATGGCAATGGCACAGCAAAAAACATCGATTCAAAACTCAATACAGGGTAAGCAATCAATTACAGATGAATCAAATGTATTTTCCAAATTCAATTAATTACAATATCAATCGCACAACAGCTAAAGGTCAATACCAGTTTCAAGCCACTAAAGATTTAGATTTACGTTGGCAAATAAATTCAACATTTTATAATAATGAATCTCAGGGGTTGGGAATTGAAACACGGTTTAATTGGAAAATACCTAACTTCGTTATTACGGGAAGCTGGATTACAGCTAATGTTGATGATTATAACGGGCGTGTCTATTTTTGGAATCTGAACCTTCCCGGAGAAATGCGCAGCTTGGCTGTATCAGATAATAAACAATTGTTAGGCTTTAAAATTAAGATGAAGAGTAAAAATAACTATCAGATATACGTACGTTGGAGGTCTGCATGGAAAACAATGAATTTTTCTGGAACTCCCGACCAACGATATGCGTTAGCAATCCAAATAATTTTCTAGTGCATCATTACCAGAGTTAACTTTGATACAATAATTTCCCACGTATGTTTACGTTTTATAAAACCATAATTATAGCATTCTTCTTGAGCGCTCACCTATCAGCAACTATTCTGGTTGTCAATAGAGTGAATCAAAAAGAAAATGAACTGCACATATTAGATAATTCGAATGTAACGTATGTTTCTGCAAATGATTTATCCAGAGTTTTGACTTCACGACTGCCGTTTATTAATAAAGAACGTATGAAGATGGTCTTGTATTTTTCTGATACTCGCATCAAAATTTCAAGCAATTCCAGTTATATCCTTGTGGATGAAGAAGTATATCATATGCCAGTTTACGCCATAGATAGCGGCGATGATATTTACCTACCTGCTGTGCCTATTTTCAACATTTTAAAGCAAACTGTTTTACCTGGATTAACCTATGATCCTATAAAACAACGACTGGATATTGATGTTGTAAAGTTCAATATTACAGGTCTTGATATTGACCAAAAAGCCAACGGCACAATTTTAACCATTTATACACGAGAAAGATTTTTAGAAGGACATATTAGTTCATTTGAACATGATAACGGTTGGTTTTATTTAACAGTACAAGATGGCATTGTAGATACAACACGAATCAACAAAGCCGATACGCGAGGTGTGGTTGCTAAAGTGACTGCAAACCAATTTTCGGAATCCGCTCAAATAGCGATCCGTTTACGATCAAGTATCATCGGCCATGAAGTATTTCAAAGCCCCGATCCTAATGCAATTGTAATTACACTGCGTACTCCATTTGACAAGAGCGCAGAACGTATACGTAAATTGCGAAACCGTTGGCGGTTGGATACGGTTGTGTTGGATGCCGGCCACGGCGGAAAAGATGGAGGCACAGTTGGAAGGAGCGGTACAAGAGAAAAAGATATTGTACTGGATATCAGTAAACGATTGGGTTTGCTTTTGGAGAAAAAAACAAATATTAATGTTGTTTATACGAGAGAAGAAGATATTTTTATTCCCCTTTGGAAACGGACTAAAATTGCCAATGAAAGCAATGGTAAAATATTTGTCAGTATTCACGCCAACAGTAATCCCAATCGAACAGCAAGAGGGTTTGAATCTTATTTACTCAAACAAGGGAAATCAGATGATGCGATTGCCTTGGCTTCTCGGGAAAATGCCGTCATTAAACTTGAAGAACACAGTGGAGATAAATATAAAGAATTAACAGGTGAAAACCTGATAATGGCGACCATGGCACAATCCATGTTTTTAAAAGAGAGCGAGGAACTGGCTGCCTTTATTCAAGAGGAACTTGGCAACAGACTGAATTCACCTAACCGCGGGGTGAAGCAGGCAGGATTCGTTGTTTTGATAGGAGCCAGTATGCCAAACGTATTAATAGAAACAGGATTCCTGTCGAACCCAACGGAAGAAAAACGCTTAAAACAAGCATCATACCGTCAAAAAATAGCGGAAGGGATTTTTAGTGCTATTGTAAAATTTCGTTCCCTTCGAGAAGAATTATTGGCTGAAGGATAATGGCCGATTCACGACCCATTGGCGTATTTGATTCCGGGCTGGGCGGTTTGACGGTTGCCAAGGCGTTACGATCACTTTTACCAAATGAATCCATCGTCTATTTTGGCGATACCGCTCGAGTCCCCTACGGAAATAAAAGTAGTGAATTGATCAAAGAATATTCCCTTGAAATCGCAGATTTTTTAATGAAGCATGATGCAAAATTGATTGTTGTAGCCTGCAATACAGCTTCAGCTTTAGCCTTGGATGAATTACAACAACATTGCACAATACCCGTGATCGGCGTAATAAATCCGGGAGCAGCAGAAGCGGTTAAAACAACAAGAAATAATCATATTGGCATTATTGGAACAGTGGCAACCATTTCATCCAAGGCGTATGAAAAAGCGATGGAAGATTTAAATGCAGAAATACAAACGAGTTCACACGCTTGCCCATTATTGGTGCCTTTGGCTGAAGAAGGATGGTTGGAAGGCGAAGTAACAAATTCAATTGTGAATCATTATTTATCACCATTGAATAATAACAAGATTGATACACTTATTTTAGGGTGTACGCACTATCCTCTATTAAAAGATGTAATTGCAAATCAGGTAAATGATGAAACAATATTAATTGATTCAGCTTCCGCAGTTGCCAGAGCAGTTAAGAAGAACCTTTTGGACACAAATCAACTGAATGATATGGATGAAAAAGGAAGGCTGACCTGTTTTGTAACAGATATTCCTATGCGATTTGAAGATGTAGGCCAGCGATTTTTAGGTTCTCCCATGGACCATGTCCAGACTGTACATGACATCTGATTTTCAATCTCTTCTACAAGATTTATATAGTTTACAGCGCTTGGGAATTAAAACAGGGCTGAAACATACTCATCAATTACTTGAGGCCTGTCAAAATCCTCATAATCACTTAAAATTTATTCACTTGGCAGGGACCAATGGGAAAGGGTCAACGGCTGCATTCATTGATTCGATTTTGCGCACATCCGGATTAAGTGTTGGGTTGTATACATCACCGCATTTGGTGCGATTTAATGAGCGAATTAGAGTCAATGGAATTCCAATTACTAATGAAAAAATTGTTGAATTCATGCAAGCATATTCCGCTGATATTCAACGCATCGAAAGCACATTTTTTGAAACAACATCCGTAATGGCTTTTTGGTATTTTGAACAGGAAAAAGTTGATATTGCTGTTATAGAAACAGGATTAGGCGGTCGGTTGGATTCTACCAATGTTATTACTCCAGAAATGGTTGTTATCACTCCGGTGAGCCTTGACCATCTTGATTTGTTGGGGGATGATTTAAAAACCGTTGCTCAGGAAAAAGCAGGAATTATTAAGGAAAACATTCCTGTAATTACTGCCAAACAAAAAAAACCTGTATATGAGGTATTGGATCAAAAAACCGCAGAAATGAACGCTCAACTTATGTTAGTTGACCCGCCTGAAAAGTATACAGTTTCGGTGGAAGGAACAGTTTTTCAGCAGGGAGGTTCACACTATCAATTATCCCTTATGGGTGAACATCAGGCACAGAATGCAGCGCTGGCTATTGCAGTAATAAATCATTTTAGTGAAGACATTTCTGAAAATCACATTAGAACCGGTTTATACAATGCCCTTTGGCCGGGTAGATTTCAGGTATTATCTCGTGATCCATACATTATTTACGATGTTGCGCATAACGAAGATGGAATCAGAACTCTTCTAAAAACAGCAAATCAAATCTTCAAAAAAAAGCCAATTGGATTATTTGCTCTTAAGGAAGATAAGGAACTTGATATTATATCAAACGCTATTCGAGGTTATTTTGAAAAACTGTTTGTTGTGGATGATGAAAAAGGATTGCTAATGAAATCTGAAGTGTTATCATCAAACTTAAGTAAACTTGGAATAGAAGCAATGCCTCTAAAACAAATTACAGATTTCGCACCCTACTTGCATGACGATAATCCTGGAATTATTTTTGGTTCCCATTACATTGCTAAACCTGTTTTTGGGCATTTTCAATTTTCCTTTGACTATGGAAGGATTTAGAGTAATTTCCAGTATCGTAAGCAAGCACCTGCTCCCGCAGGGGCATCATTTTTTAAAACAGATTTCAACAATTCAACATTAGTACATATTATATTGGAGTTATTTATATATGGATGTTAATCAACTACAATCATTAAACATCAAGGAATTGGCAAAAAAGGCCCATGAGCTGGAAATCCCAGGGTTTTCCGGTTTGAATAAACAGGAATTAATTGTCAAAATTCTTGAAACACAAAATGAAAAAGAAGGTGTATTACACGCCAAAGGTGTTCTGGAAGTATTAAAAGAAGGATACGGTTTTTTACGCAGTCCAGACTTTAATTATTTACCCGGTCCCGACGATATTTACGTAAGCCCATCCCAAATCAAACGATTTGGGTTAAGAACCGGTCATTCCATTTATGGACAGATTCGTAAACCGAAAGAGAAAGAACGGTTTTATGCACTATTAAAAATGGAAACGGTCAATGATAAAAGTCCGGATCACGTTAAACAAGCTATTCTTTTTGATAACCTGACGCCGCTTTATCCTGAAGAAAAATTTAACCTAGAAGCGGATCCAAAAGATTTATCTACTCGAATAATGGATCTTGTCTCACCTATTGGCAAAGGTCAGCGAGGACTGATTGTTGCCCAGCCAAAAACAGGTAAAACAATATTACTTCAAAAAATTGCTAATTCAATTTTGAAAAATCATTCAAACGTAAAATTAATCATTTTACTCATTGATGAACGGCCTGAAGAAGTGACAGATATGAAACGTCATGTAGAGGCTGAGGTGGTTAGCTCAACATTTGATGAACCGCCTGAACGCCACGTTGCCGTAGCTGACATGGTTCTTCAGAAAGCAAGGCGCATGGTGGAATATGGCGATGATGTCGTTATTCTGCTGGATAGCTTAACGCGTTTGGGGCGAGCACATAATGCAGTTATTCCTCATAGCGGTAAAATTCTTTCCGGAGGAGTAGATGCAAATGCGCTGAAAAAGCCAAAGCAATTCTTCGGAGCGGCTCGAAATACTGAGGAAAGCGGTAGTCTTACCATTGTATCTACAGCCCTAATTGACACAGGCAGTCGAATGGATGAAGTCATTTTTGAAGAGTTTAAAGGAACCGGCAATATGGAACTGGTGTTAGATAGGCGTTTAAGCGATCGCAGGATTTACCCTTCCTTTGACATTATTCGCTCGGGGACAAGAAAAGAAGAATTATTGTTGGATAAAAAAACACTGGCTCGAATGTGGATCTTGCGTAAACTGCTAAACGAGATGAATGTTATTGAGGCAATGCAGTTCATGCATGAACGAATGAAGCGTACCAAATCCAATGAAGAATTTATGGAAACAATGAACCAATAGGTTTAACTTCCAGTGAAAAGTGTAGCGCTTTTCAATTATAAACAAGTGTAAGAGGTATATACATGGAATATAGCAGTCCTCCAATTCGGACAGTTATTGCTCGAGTAATAACTGATAAACCTGTTAGAAAAACACCCTATCAGGTCAAAGGTGTATTTATGCGCCAATATCCTGATTTAGAAATAGTACCTATGATGGATGGTACTTATAGAAACCGGTTTTTATACCCGCGTGTTCAAATAAAAATACTGAATGAGCAAGTATATATGATTGGTATAAATGAAGGTGTAGATCCCATTGTTGAGATAGCCAAACATTTGGATATCTTGGATTTTGGGAATATAACGTTTCAAGTCTTTGATACGGAAGTTGACGTAAAAGATGACCAGTTTAGGCCTGTGGACCGATTGATTCGCTATCGGTTGTTGACGCCGTGGGTAGCGCTGAATCAAACAACAGGAAGCCGATATCGATTTTTGAATAATATGGAACGTATCGGTTTTTTGAATCGCTTGCTTGGCCAAAATATTGTCTTTTTATCCCGAGAGATGGGAGTGGAGCTCCAAGAAAAAATATTCACAAAAGTGAACCTCACATCCATGTTCCCCAAACCGGTAGATGAACGTAATTGGGGAGCGTTTTCAGGTGAATTCAGAACCAATTTTCTATTACCAAATTATTTGGGTATTGGCAATGGAATTACCCGCGGTTATGGAGCAGTGTACGGTATGTTTAACCCACAATCATTCTCGTTTGATGAAGAAAGCTTAAAAGGAAAAGCAGAGGATGGAGAAGAATCTCTATCTAACGCAATGGCTGAATCAGATTTGGAAGGGGTTTCTGTAGAAGATGTTCCAAAACCAAAACGCCACAAGGTTAAAAATCGTAAACCTAAAAAAAGTACTAAAAAAGTACTTTCAGAAGAATTTGACATTGAAGAGGAAGAACAACCAATGGCTAAAAAACCAAAAAAACCCGGACGACCCAAGAAGAAAATTCCAAATTCAGAAGATGACAAATTTAACAGCCCTGAATTTCACAAAAAACAACACGAACTATAAGTGACATCCCAAACTGTAAAACTGGCATCCCGCGTTGCGCGGGTTAAGCCTTCCTTTACCTTGGAAATGGCTTCCAAGGCAGCAGAAATGAGATCCCAGGGAATCGATGTGATTAACTTCAGTGTTGGCGAACCGGATTTCAATACACCAGACCATATCATTGCTGCAGGGAAAACGGCTATGGATGACGGTTTTACAAAATATACTGCCGGCCCGGGGATGATTGAACTGCGTCAAGCAATTTGTGAAAAATTGAAACGGGAAAATGGCTTGGATTATGTACCAACTGAAATTCTTGTTTCCAATGGTGAAAAGCAAAGTTTATACAACGCCTGCCAAGTGCTGTTTGATAAGGGAGATAAAGTAGTTGTGTTTTCTCCATATTGGGTATCATTTCCTGAATTTGTACGTCTTGCAGATGCAGAACCGATTTTAGTAGATACACTGCCGGATAAGCAGTTTGAAGCAGATTTCGCTGATCTTGAAAATAAGATAACACCTGATATAAAAGGAGTGATCGTCAATTCACCTTCAAATCCAACCGGAGGTCTTTGGAGCGCAGAAGCGCTTGTTCAATTACTAAAACTGGCCGTAAAACACGATTGGACTGTGATCTCCGATGAATGTTATGAACGTCTCGTGTTTGATGGAGAATTTGTCAGCACTGAAAAACTAAACCGTGACCAAAATATCGGGGCTAGAGTAATCACATGTTTGAGTCTTTCAAAAACCTACGCTATGACGGGTTGGCGAATTGGGTATGCAGCTGGAGACAAAACGATCATTAAGGCCATGAGTAAAATTCAAGGCCAGGCAACATCCTGCGCTAATTCCATTGGCCAGCGAGCCGGTATTGCAGCACTGTCGGGAGATCAACAGCCCGTAGAAGATATGCGTTTACAATTTATGGAACGGAGGGATTTGATGGTTAAACTGTTAAATGATATCCCAAGAGTGTCCTGTGCGGTACCGGGCGGTGCTTTTTATACATTCCCGAATTTTTCAGAATATATGGGTAAAAAAGCCAATGGAAAAGTTATTCAGGATTCTTTCGACCTGAGTGATTATATATTAAATTCGGAGGCTGTAGTTACGGTGCCTGGAGATGGTTTTGGAGCACCAGGACATATAAGATTTTCGTGTGCCACTGACAAAGAAACAATTAAGCGCGGTATTTCGAAGGTGGCAAGCGCTTTAGAAAAATTGATATAAAAGGAGTTTTATCATGAAACAGGGAATACATCCCGATTATAAACTAGGCAAGGTACATTGTGCTTGTGGCCATTCATTCGAAGTGTACAGCACGTTGGGTGATCAGCGGATTGAAATATGTTCTGTCTGCCATCCATTCTTTTCAGGTAAGCAGAAACTGGTGGATACAGCTGGACGAATTGAAAAATTCAAGGAGAAATACGGAAAAATAGCCCAGTAACTATATAGAAAAATATAATGGCTCCGTGAACAGGTACATCCTTTTTGGAGCCATTTTTTTTGCCTGAACCCTATGAAACATCTACTTTTAACCATAATGAAACCATCTATCCTTGTTGGCGGTCAAGCTGTCATTGAAGGTGTTATGATGCGTGTTCCCGGCGCCTTCGCAACAGCTGTACGCGATCCGGAAGGAACAGTGCACGTGGATAAACATGAATTTACATCGCGAGTTGAAACATCAGGGTTTTGGAAAAAACCTATCCTCAGAGGTATGATGGCTTTATTCGAATCCATGAAAATGGGTATGAAAACCTTACAGTGGTCAGCAGATATAGCCATGCCGGAAGAAGCAGAAAATCCACCAGGTAAACTGGCTAATTTCTTTACAACTTTTTTTGCTATTTTATTAGCAGTGGGAATGTTTCTCGTCGCTCCTTTAGGATTAACCACATGGTTGATGGATATAGAAAAGGAAGCATTGGTCTTTAACCTAGTTTCGGGGCTGTTTCGTATAACCTTCTTCATTCTGTATTTACTTGCTATTTCGTTGATGAAAGATGTTAAACGCTTATTTAGATACCATGGGGCGGAGCATCGTGTGGTGTTCAATTTTGAATCCGGTAAAGATGTGAATATTGATAATGCACAATCTTTTTCTACCTATCATCCCCGCTGTGGAACGAGCTTCTTATTCATTGTCCTTTTATCTGCCATACTCGTTTTTGCTTTGATAGATACAATTGTCATGATCATTTTTGGTGAAATTACCATTTTTCATCGCTTGGCTTTTCATTTGCCCCTTATGCCCCTCGTTGCAGGAATTTCGTATGAGGTAATAAAAATTACAGCACGAAAAGATAAATCATATTTCTTCCGCGCTTTAAGAACTCCCGGATTATGGTTACAGCGAATTACAACGCAACCGCCGGAAGATGAAATGATAGCTGTAGCGATTACTGCGTTGCAGAATGCCTTTGGTGAAAAATATGATGAAATGGTTGGTAAAGAATATACAGCAGAGGCCATCGGGTGAAAAATAAGATAGAAACTGTCATTGCCCGCCAAGAAGAATTAAACAAACTATTAGCTGACCCTGAGGTAATGAATGATCATAATAAGTTAAAAGTTACTGCCCAGGAACACAGCCAATTAGGCCCCATCGTTTTGAAGGGTCAGGAATATCTCGACGTTTTACAACAAATAGCGGATGATGAAGATATACTTAAGGGTGAGGATCAAGAGTTGAAGGAGATAGTCCAGGAAGAATTATCTGAACTGAAGGCAAAAAAGGGATCACTTGAAAATGAATTAAAAGTTATGCTTATTCCAAAAGACCCCAATGATGATAAAAATACAATTGTTGAAATAAGGGCAGGTACTGGCGGTGATGAAGCAGCTTTATTTGCAGCGGATTTGTTTCGGTTATATTCACGTTTTGCCGAACGCAACAACTGGACCCGTGAAATCATGGAAATGAATGATACGGGAATTGGCGGATATAAAGAGGTTATTTTTTCAATTACAGGTAAGGGTGCTTATGGACTGATGAAATTTGAGAGTGGTGTTCATCGTGTACAACGTGTACCAAAAACAGAAGCCGGCGGACGAGTTCATACGTCAGCAGCAACCGTGGCCGTTCTTCCTGAAGCAGAAGAAGCAGAAATTGACATTAATGAAGGCGATTTGAAAATTGATACATTCCGCGCCAGTGGTGCCGGAGGTCAGCACGTTAATAAAACTGAATCTGCCATTCGGATAACACATTTACCTTCAGGTTTGGTTGTTTCGTGTCAAGATGAAAAATCCCAGCATCAGAATCGTCTGTTGGCCATGAAAGTATTACGCTCAAGATTATTGGCACAAGAACAGGAACGCTTGGCTCAAGAACGGGCATCCGCTCGGAAATCTATGGTATCCACAGGGGATAGGTCAGCAAAGATTCGCACATATAATTTTTCACAAGGACGGATTACAGATCACCGTATAAATTATACAGCATATAATCTTGATGCTGTTTTAGATGGTGATATTTCTGAATTAATTGAACAGTTGAAATTGGCGGAACAGCAGGAACAACTGGCTGGGGATTAAGTGGGCACTGTTCCCCAAGATAGCCAAATCAACAATTGGCTGAAGTGGTCAGCAGCTGAACTTGCACTTACCCTGGAAGACAATACCCAAGAAGCCGAGTGGCTTTTATCCTCATTATTAAACTGTACAAAATCTGAATTATACATTCAGGAAAATGAATTAACTAATCAGCAAAGAGAACTTTTTCAGCAGTGGATCAGAAACCGAGCACATGGCATTCCAGCCCAATATATAACCGGTTGGACAGAATTTTACGGGCGCAGATTTAATGTAAATACATCCGTACTCATTCCCCGGCCTGAAACAGAACGATTGGTAGATGTAGCTATTTATACGCTCCGGGAAATAGATCGCCCTCAAATTGTGGATATTGGAACAGGATCCGGATGTATTGCAATTTCAGTCGCCGCTGAAATTCCAAATGCAACGGTTCTAGGTTTGGATATTTCCGGACGCGCATTAGCAATCGCCGAAGAAAATGCCTCAATAAACAATGTAGCCAATGTCCAATTTTTACAAACAGATTTTTTGAGATTCAATCCTCCTAAACCTATATACGATGGCTTGTTAATGAATCCGCCTTATATTCCGGAAAAAGAAATGTCTTCCCTTACAACAGAAGTCCGGGATCATGAACCGAATTTGGCATTAACGGATAATGGAAACGGTTTATTATTTTATCAGCATTTGGCTGAAACGGCCAATAAATGGGTTCACCCCAGTGGTTGGCTCATTATGGAAGCGGGACTCGGCAATCATCCACAAAAAGTAAAGGAATGTTTTGATAAAGAGGGTTTTGAACATTTGGAACTTATTTCGGATTTTAATTCAGATGAGCGCATCCTCAAGGTTCAAATTTTATGAAGAATTTCTGGCAGCATATAATACTATTACGTCCTTTAAATTTACTTACATCCGCTTTTGCCATGGTGGTGTGTGCCAGTATTTTGAATGAACTAAATGATACAAAAACACTTTTAATAACTATTCTTGTTGTGGTGTGTTATAATGCCGCCTCAAATGCATATAATGATGTCTTGGACTATAAAACGGATGTTATAAATCGTCCCAAACGCCCTTTGGTGACGGGACATGTGAAAAAAAGAACAGCCTTGTATTTGGCAATAATTTTATTCGTGATTGGCAGTGTATTGACATTAGAATTAAACCCTATGGCTCAATTCATTGCCGTTGGTTTGGCGCTTCCTGCTATGGTTATTTACAGCAAATTCCTTAAAGGGACTCCGTTGATTGGTAATGCTGCAGTAGCTGCAATTTTGGGACTGGCATTCATTTTTTCCGGCGCTGCCTTTGAACAAATAAACATTATGATCATTCCGGCATGTTTGGCCTTTGGACTCACATTTGTACGAGAACTGGTTAAGGATATGGCCGACATTGAAGGCGACGCACAAGCAGGATTAAAAACATTTCCCGTAAAAGCCGGACTAGAAAAATCAGCTAGAGTTACTATATCCGCAGCATGTATAATTGGCGTAGGAGCGTTAATTCCTTTTTTTAAAAATTATTATGGTTTTCCTTATTTGATTATCCTTGTTTTAGGAGTGGAAATACCTTTGGCAATCATTGTATTTTCGTTTCTGAAATCGCCGGCAATTAAGCCGGCGAAACGATTTTCCGAGGTATTAAAATTCAGTACTATTGCAGGATTAATGGCTTTTTTCATCGATAATTATGTCCGCTGAATTCGTCCATTTACATAATCATTCAGATTACAGTCTCTTAGACGGCGCCCAGACCGTTCAGACGCTGGTGAATACCATTGACGATTTGAAGATGGATTCGGTGGCGCTCACGGAACATGGCAATATGTTCAGTGTAATTCCCTATTATAAATCTGCAAAAAATGCAGGTGTAAAACCCATCATCGGTTGTGAAATCTACGTTGCACATGGCAGCCGTTTTGACAAGAAACCAAGAGCGGAAGGCGGCTGGGGGAATAATCATCTCATATTACTGGCACAAAATATTACCGGTTACCGCAACTTGATGAAGTTAGTCACTCATGGTTATTTGGAAGGGTTTTATTATCGTCCTCGGGTGGATAAAGAATTGCTTAAGGAACACAGTGAAGGGTTAATTTGTTCTTCCGGGTGTTTAAAAGGAGAAGTGACTGAAAAATTAATAAATAATGATTGGGAAGGCGCTAAAGAAACAGCCTTAGAATATGCAGAAATGTTTCCAGAGCGGTATTACCTGGAAATTCAAAATCATGGTATTGATGAGGAAAAACGCAATGTGGAGCTCATTACAAAATTAGCAAGGGAATTAGATTTGCCGCTGGTTGCAACAAACGATGCCCATTACGCCAAGCGGGAGCACTCGGAAGCCCATGATGTGCATATTTGTTTAGGAACCGGCAAGGAAAGAGATGATCCCAACCGCCTGCGCTATGCCACGCCGGAGTTCTACTTCAAAACGCAAGATGAAATGTATAATTTGTTCAAGGAGTTTCCCGATGCCCTGGAAAATACACGAAAAATTGCCGATAGCATCGATCTTGAATTACCCATGGGCGATTATCATCTGCCTTCATTTCCGATCCCTGAAGATGCCCAATCCCAAGATCCGGATGATTATTTACGCTATTTATGTGAAGATGGTGTTCGCAACATTTATGGTGATATGACACCGGATCTCCAAGGCCGATTGGATCATGAATTAGGTGTAATTAAAAAAATGGGCTTTGCAGGATATTTCCTCATTACCATGGATTTTGTAAAATATGCAAAAGACAATGGTATTCCTGTTGGACCGGGTCGAGGTTCTGCTGCGGGAAGCCTGGCGTCTTATGCCTTGGATATCACAACCATAGATCCCATGAAACACGATTTACTCTTTGAACGATTTCTAAATCCGAACCGAATCAGCCTGCCGGATATTGATATTGATTTTTGCATCGAACGTCGAGGTGAAGTTATCGATTATATCAAAGAGCAATATGGCGATAATTCCGTAACGCAAATTATTACGTTTGGAAAAATGAAAGCCCGCCAAGCAGTCCGTGATGTAGGACGAGTACTTGGTTTTTCGTTTGGCGACGTGGATAAAATTGCCAAAATGATCCCCGTTGGACCGTTTGTAACTTTAGATCAAGCATTGAAACAAAATCCTGAAATGCGGGAAGCTGCCGATGGAAGATATAAAGAATTAATTGAACATGCACTCACGCTGGAAGGCATGAATCGTCACGCATCCACTCACGCTGCCGGTGTTGTGGTTACACCGGGAGACTTGACAGACTACACACCCCTTTTCAAATCCAATACGGGCGATATTACCAGTCAGTATGATATGAAAGGACTGGAAGACCTGGGCTTATTAAAAATGGATTTCCTTGGTCTCCGCAATTTGACGGTGATTGATCACGCTCTGAAGTTGTTGAAAAATCGCGGTGAAAAGGTAGATATCGCCAAAATTGATATGGAAGACTCAAAAGTGTATAAGTTGTTTGCAAAAGGAATGACCATAGGCGTTTTCCAGTTTGAATCTTCAGGAATGCGCGAATTTTTGAAAAAATTGAAACCCACTCAAATCGAAGACCTCATCGCCATGAATGCCTTGTATCGCCCAGGACCCATGGAAAATATCGATAATTTTATCAAACGCAAGCACGGCAAGAAAAAGATCACCTATATCCATCCTGCACTGGAGCATATATTGGATGAAACCTACGGCATTATTGTATACCAAGAGCAGGTGATGCAGATCGCCCATGAGATTGCCAAATTTACTCTTGCTGAAGCGGATATTATGCGTCGTGCCATGGGGAAAAAGATTAAAAAGCTCATGGATGAAATGAAGGTTAAATTTGTAGAAGGTGCGCAAGGGAACGATATCGGCCGAAAAACGGCCGAAGAAATTTATGCCCTTATTGAAAAATTTGCAGAGTATGGATTTAATAAAAGTCACTCAACTGCCTATGCGTACGTAGCCTACCAGACGGCTTGGCTCAAGACCCATTATCCGGCAGAATTCATGTCCGCGAATCTGACAAGCGAAATGTCCAATATTGACCGCGTGGTTATTTTGATTAATGAATGCCGAAAGCAAAGAATGTCTGTGGATGCGCCGGATGTAAATGTATCTGATATAAACTTTCGTCCGGTGGATAAAAAAACGATTTCCTTTGGTCTAAACGCCATTAAAAATGTTGGATCAAAAGCTCTGGAGCATATCCTGGCTACTCGCGATAAAGATGGACCTTTTGAGTCTTTATTTGATTTTACGTCTCGTGTGGATTTGCGAGCGGTCAATAAAAGAGTGCTGGAAAGCTTGATCATGGCCGGAGCCATGGATAGTTTAGCAGGAACAAGGTCAGAAAAATTTGCAACCATTGATATTTCCCTAAGGTACGGTCAGCAAATCCAGGAAAATAGGCACCGCAATCAAGTGGATCTTTTTGGCCAGGCAACCAATGGTGAATCATCCATGATTCCTGAGTTAGTTAGTGCTGAAAGTTGGACAGACAGCGTTTCTTTACAAAAGGAAAAAGAAGTATTGGGTTTATATCTTTCAGGTCATCCTTTGTTGAAGTATGCTGAAGACTTGGAGGAATTCAGTAATTTTGATTTCTCTGAAAATGTAGAGGAATTAAAACTGGATACAGTCCGAATTGGTGGATCTATTCAGGAATTCAGACTTCATTTTGACCGCAAGAACAATCAGATGGCTTTTTTCAAATTGGAATGTCTTGGAGGTCAAGCCGAAATACTTGCATTCAGTTCAGTGTTTGATAAGTTTAAAGACATATTGGATGATGACGAAATTGTTTTTGTCAGCGGCCGGCCAACAGACACATCTGATTTCAGTGATCTGAAAATCATTGCAGATGAAATTGTTACTCTGGATAAAGCACGCGATTATTATACCAAACATGTAAATATAAAATTTGAGCTTGATCAAATGAACCCAAAAGATGTGGATGATTTTAATACATTGGCACAAAAATATCACGGTAGTTGTGGTTTGATGTTTCACATGTCAGGAAACGGAGGTAAAGACCAGCGCATTTTTGCCCATAATATTCGAGTTTCATCCGGACGGGAATTCATTAAAAAGCTCAGAGATGTTTATGGTAAAGATAATGTCTGGGTGTCTAATTGATCGCTGTTTTACAACGGGTAACAACCGGTAACGTAACGATTGATGATAATGTTGTCGGTCAAATAGATCAGGGGCTTGTTATCCTCTTGGGTGTCATGGGTGATGATGATAAGAACGATACGGATTATTTGGTAAATAAAATTTTCGCCTTGCGAATTTTCAATGATGAAAATGAAAAAATGAATTTATCAATCAAAGATGTAAATGGATCAGCGTTGGTGGTAAGCCAGTTTACATTATGCGCGGATACACAAAAAGGCCGCCGGCCGAGTTTTATTCATGCAGCACCGCCGGAAAAAGGCAAAGCATTATATGAAGATTTTATGAGGAAATTGGAAAATAAAGGTGTTCCGATCCAATCAGGAGAATTTGGTGCCATGATGAAAGTAAATATCCAAAACTATGGACCTGTTACGATTGTATTGGATAGCAAAAAATAATCATTTTTAGAAAAATGCAATATCGGAATTTGGCTGAAACCAACACCAATAGAGTCGTAATTTTCAATATATCGAGTTAAAGACTATGGAACGAAAAATAAGAATATTAATGGCAAAACCCGGGCTTGATGGCCATGATCGAGGAATCAAGGTTTTGGCGTCTGCTTATAGAGATGCCGGTATGGAAGTGATTTACCTTGGTCTCCGCCAGACTCCGGAAATGATCGTCTCCGCAGCCCTACAGGAAGATGCAGATGTTATTGCCCTATCCAGCCTGAATAATGCTCATATGACTATCTTTACTAAAGTGATGGAATTAATGAAGCACAAAGGGTTGGATGATGTTCTGCTTACCGGAGGAGGCATTATTCCTGAAAAAGATATGGCAGCTTTGGCCAGTGTGGGAGTAGGTAAATTATTTGGCCCCGGGACACCTGTTCAGGACACAATCGATTATATTGAAGATTGGGTGCAGACCAATCGCCGTTAAACATGGACTTGTCCAGCCGCACAGCCATGGAGCTTCATTTTGCTGATAATTTTGAGACTCATTTATTTTCTGTCCTGGCAGAGCATTATTTAAAAGACGGCGACTTGAATCGTGCTAGAAAAGTCTGTCAAATTGGTTTAGAATACCATCCAGAGAATGCTGACGGTCTCTTTATACTGGGTAAAACGGATCGTAGGGATGGGGAACTCAAGAAAGCTGAACAATCCTTTAAATCTGTGTTAAAAAATGGTACAATACATTTTCTGGCGGCTACAAATTTGGCTGAATTACAAACTGAATTAGAACGTTCGGATACCATCCTTCTTAAAACATGGCAACAAGTATTGAAGTGGGATCCGAGTAACAAAACGGCCCATGATTGGGTGGAGAACAAAACAGCAAAAAAACCACTCCAAAGAACAAAAAAGAAAAAGGTTAAAAAAGTACATCCTCAAAAACAATTTGATAGTATAGAAATAAGCCCCAGACTGGCAACATTTACAATGGTTGCTGTTTTGCGCAATCAAGGTCTTCACCATCAAGCGTTAACTGTCTTGAATATATTGGAGAAAAAGGGATCGGATAAGAAACGTGTTAATAGTGAAAAACAAGATATTTTAGAATTGTTAAAAGAATAGCATGAGTGAACACATATTTGCCAAACGGCAAGATAATTTAAAAAATAAACTGGCTGAAATGGGTGTGGATGGCATCCTGCTTACAAACCTGACCAGCATCCGTTATCTTTGTGGGTTTACCGGCTCTGCTGCTTCATGTCTCATTACGACTGACGGATCATACTTTATTTCTGATGGCCGTTATGATGTTCAGTCTAAAGATCAAGTTAAGAGTTTGGAGCGGTTCATTGATTTTGGTACGCATCTTTCCATAATCAAAAATAATAACTTGATACAAAACAACTTAAAGTTAGGATTTGAAGGTGATCATACTAGCGTTAGTCAATTCAAAGCCATGCAGGACACGTTTTCTAATGTTAATTGGGAATCTACTACAATGCTCATGGAAAATCTACAAGCAGTAAAAGATCAATCAGAGCTTGACGCAATTCGAACCGCTGTAGAAATTACCGATGCAATTTATGAAGAAATTTTACCTATGCTTAAAATTGGCACCACTGAAAAAGAAGTGGCAATTCAACTGGTCACTCGCTATCGCCAGGAAAGCAATGGCGAGGCGTATTCTCCCATTGTTGCCGGCGGTCCGAATAGCGCATTGCCCCATGCGGTGCCGGGAGACAGGCCATTTGAAAAAGGGGATTTTATTGTTATCGATGCAGCAGCTAAAATTGCCGGTTACCATGCCGATATGACCCGGACGCCTGTCGTAGGTGAAGCAACAGATAAGCATCGTGAAATTTATAATGCTGTTAAGGAAGCGCAGCAGGCAGGATGTGACTCAGCCAAAGCGGGAATGACTTGCAAAGAGGTAGATAGTATTACACGGGATTATATTACTGAATGTGGTTATGGAGAATATTTCAATCATGGCACAGGACACGGATTGGGTTTAGAGATTCATACCGAACCACGATTGAGTCAATTGAGCACCCAAACGCTAGAAGCGAATAATGTAGTCACGATTGAGCCGGGAATATATTTAGCAGGCTGGGGCGGTGTTCGAATTGAAGATGATGTAATTATTCATGAAGACAGCTGTGAAGTGTTGAATAAAACCACCAAGGAATTGGTGGTGCTTACCTAACGATTTAATGAAAGAAAGTCTAAATACTAATCTTATAATGAAGTTTCGCTCTTTTCTTTGACGCAAAGAAAACAGCTGCAAAAGAAACAGTCGCTGTGGAAAATTTATCTATCTGCGGTGTCGTTCAGGGAATGATTTAAACTCATCCCCGATCCGCCAGTGGGCGGACGGGTATTCAGACACTAAATCATTCTAATCCTTTACTCCACCTTGATTTATTAGATAAAATTTCCCAAGGCGACAAAATAAAAGAACAGGGTAAATCAGAAAAATATGCTTAAAGTATTAAGTAGTAGAACCATCAATTAGTTATATGAATAAAAAACAAAGAAATCAATTTTGATTAAAGATATTTATTCTGATCCAGATCTATACGATGCGGCACACACTTGGAAAACAAATGATATAGAATTTATTACCAATGCAGCCAATGAATATGGTAGTCCTGTGCTTGAACTTGGTTCAGGAACGGGACGCTTGGCATTACCTCTATTGAACCAAAGCCATAATTACACCGGGATTGAGTCCAGTTCATCATTTGTTAAATGCGCAAAAAATAAGTTAGAATCATTTGGAGACAAAGCAACAGTATTGGAAGGAGACATGAGGAGCTTTGATCTTGATCAAAAATTCAATTTCATTTTTATTGGCTTTAATTCCATTTTCCATTTAATGAATGAAAAAGATGTGCTATCATTTTTCAAGTGTATCAAAAAGCATTTAACAGATGATGGAACATTTTTAATTGATACTTTCATTCCTGACCCTCTTTTTCTGTATCGTGACAAGCAAAAATATTATGTAATGGAATTTGATACACCAGATGGTATGAATTGTATTGTGAGCGAAACAAATGATTATCATACTGAATCACAGATAAATCACATTAACTGGTTTTTCAATTATGAGGGCAAAGATGAACCTGAAGTATTCACATTTGATATGCATATGATTTTCCCTGATACAATGGATCGGCTGTTAATGGATGCGGGTCTAAAGATTAAGGAAAAATACGGAGATTATGAAAAAACACCTTTGGGTCCGGAAAGTCAGTTGCAAATTTATACGTGCGGAAAATGAACATTAAAAAAGGACTAATTTATTTACGGGATGCTGATGTAAAAATGGCTCGCCTGATTGATAAATTTGAAAAACCGGAATTTCGAAAGGAATCAAATTATTTTGAAGCTTTGGTTCGCGCCATTGTTTATCAACAGTTGAGTGGAAAAGCGGCATTTACCATCTATAATCGGTTTAAAGATTTGTTTCCTGGGGATAAATATCCATCCCCACAAGACGTCCTTACTAAAACACATGATCAACTTCGTGCAGTTGGTTTATCAAATCAGAAAGCAGCATATATACATAATATTGCAACGGCTTTTGATTCACAAACTGTGACTCAAAATATAGATACTTTGAAGGATGAAGAAATCATTGAAAAACTAACATCCATTAAAGGTGTGGGTCCTTGGACTGCGGAAATGTTTTTGATGTTCACATTATATCGCCCTGATATATTTCCGGTAACTGATTTGGGCATCCGAAAAGGGTTGCAGTTATTCTGTGGACTGGATGAATTACCCGATGCTGATTTCATGACCAAAACAGCAAAACCGTGGCGACCCTATCGGACACTGGCATCCTGGTATTTGTGGCGTTTAGTGGAGGGGCCTTTTGAGTGGTAATTAAACACATTTTCTTTGACATCGGCGGTGTATTGCTGGAGATCGACCATGTGCGTGCATTACAATATTGGAGCGACTGTACAGATTTGTCAATTGATGTTATTAAAGACAATTTCCCCCATGAAGTTCATGATCAATACGAAATTGGTAAGTTAACCGATCATGATTTTTTTCGAGCTGTGAAAGATGCTCTTCCCCAACCAAATTGTTTGAAAGAAAATGATTTCTGGCGAGGCTGGAATAAATTGATTGTGGCAGAAACAGAAACAGTAAAGCTACTTCCAATCTTAAAACAATTGTATAATGTTTTTCTGCTATCTAATACAAATCCCCGACACATTAAGTATGAAGTAGCAAGTCGATTTAGTTTTCAAAATAATGTTACTCGGGCATTTTATTCCTTTGACCTAGGCTGCAGGAAGCCGGATGAAAATATTTATTTAAAAGCATTAAAATTGGCCGGTGCTATGCCGGAAGAATCATTATTCATAGACGATGTGGAAGTAAATATTGAACAGGCGCAGAAACGGGGGTTTAAAACAATTCTCTACAATAATCATGAAAGCACATTAATAGAACTTGCTGAAAATGGAATTAAATTATACACATGATATAAAGTCAATTTGTTTATGATCGTTACCAAACAATCAATGGAACAAAAATCACGTTTTACAATTTTTGACAACTTAACTTTTTCATCTTTGTCCTAAACTGAATCATCGAAAAAAGGAATTTCAATAAATGAAAATTATACACCGAATAGCATTACTTCTTATCTTATCCATTGGTTGGGCACAAACATGGCAGTGGACCGGCAGAACCCACGGTGAACTGGAATGGACTACGATCGAAACAGAACATTTTCGTATCCATCACCATCAGGGAATCGAAGACATTGCCAGGGAAGGTGCTTCCATGGCTGAACAAGTTCGTTCGACTCTGTTAAAACAAATGGACTTGGAGGATATTCCCACAATTGATATCATTTTTACAACCGAAGATGAAATCATGAATGGTTTCGCCTTATGGACATATACGACCTTTATTTGGGTGGATCAGAACGATGCTGCTATCTGGCTGGAAGATGAAAAATGGCTGTATCAGGTTCTATCACACGAACTGCAGCACATCGTCTTTTTTCATAGAGTTAAAACATGGCTGCCGGAACCTTGGTCATTTTTAATATCACAAATACCCGGCTGGGTCGTGGAAGGCCTTGCTGAATATGAAACAGAACATTGGCGGCCATATCGTGCAGACATCAGCCACAAATTTCATGTATTAAAAAATAAGATGGATGAAATGGATCCCCATCATGACGGTTATTCCAAACTGCTGTACTGGTCAGACAGGTTTGGCGACTCAACTATCGTCAATACTTTATCCGAACGCAATGGAATGGGTTTATTCATGTTTGACGAAGCATTTAAAAAACACACGGGTATTACAGTTGAGCAGTTCAACGAAGACTGGCGTCGGCACATGAATACGTATTATTATGGCTACAGAGCACAGAAAGAAGCTATCGAAGAAATTGGTAAAGTAGTGACACTGCCAATGAAGAAAATTCTTGGTTTTTCATTTTTCAGTGATAGTACCCAGATTGCCATGGCAGGAATTGACAATAAAGACCAACGTGATATGTCTTTATATGTTTTGCAACGCGATACGACCAAGGAGCGTGAAAAACGGGAAGAAAGGCAAGAAGCCTTATTGAAGGATAAGGATGAAGGAAAAAAACCTGGGTTTTTTGCGAAATTATTTGGCAAGGATAAAAAAGAAGAGAAGAAAAAGAAAAAGCCTAAACCCATTGTCATTTGGGATAAAGATGAAGTGGATTATGGAAAGTTTCATAAATACATGAATTGGTCACCGGACGGCCGAAAACTGGCGTATGCTAAATACCATTTTGGAAAAAACCAATCCATGGTTAATGACATTAAGGTATATGATTTGGATTCTGAAAAAACCGTTTGGCTTACTAAATCTGCACGGGCAACGTATCCGGATTGGTCTCCTGATGGAAATCAAATTGTATATGTGACCCATGAAAACAGTGTAGCAAATTTATTATTAATGAAGGCAGACGGAACGGAAAAGCAGCAGATTACTCAATACGATTATGACACCCAGATTATTAATCCCCACTTTTCTCCTGATGGGAATTCAATCGTTTTTGCCATGGCAGATCAGCAAGCTAACCTGGATTTACACATTCTGGACTTGGCTAGCGGAGACGTTCGCAGATTGACAGTCCATCCTGCAGCGGACTATAATCCCGTCTGGCATCCCGGTGGTGATTTTGTTTCCTATACGTCTCACGCCGGTTCTACGCCCAATATTCATACAGTGGATGTAGCTACCGGCGAATCAAAACAAGTGTCCGATGTTGGCGATGCTGTTTGGGCAGCCCAATGGTCACCTGTAGACAGTACAATTATGGCCACGACACTCCCCGACGTAGATACGATACGAATAGTAAATGTGGACCCCCACCGTGAGATTACGACAAAAAATCTTGTTTTAAGAGAACATTACACCGATTGGCGCAACGCCGCTCCCGAGGTGTTGCTGCAGGATATACATCCAAAGAAAGATGTACATATTGTAGAAATACATGATTATACACCCTTGCTGGGAATTAAGCATATGACAACATTGGTATTACCATTGGGTTATGAGATTCTTGGAATGACTCAATGGGCGGATGCCATGAGTCGTCATATATTTTTTGGGCTTGGACTTATTGACCTTACGGAAAATGGTACTCACCGCATGCTGCTGCAATATGTCAATGCAATGAGTGGTCCCATGTGGTTCGTTACGTTTGCTTCAGAATTAGATTTTTTAGCCAAATCCTACGATCGCTCAAAATGGGGATTGTTAGAAGAAAATACCAGTCTTTCTTTCAATACAGTTTTGCCTTACAATGCTGGAAACAGCATGTCTACCAATCATTCGTTTGGTGCAGGATTAAAATTCACAGACAGGGATGCAATTGTTATCCGGGACATTGATCCTGAAACGGATGAATATATTACGTTGGATTCAACCCGTTATTTACCCATGCCTGTTTCCGGGAAGGAAGGATTGATTAGTTTTTCCTATACATTTTTGGATCGAAGGCCTCATAAGCAAAATTTTATGATACCCAAACAAGGACATGGATTAAATTTTCAACTAGAATATGCTAACTCCAGTTTATTCGGAGATTTTGATTATACACGGATTACAACGGATGCTTTTATCAATTTTCTGCCTCATAAAAAAAGTCCGTTTGTTTTATTCGGCCGTGTAAAGTCAGTAACCATGCTGGGAGATACTCCTCCGCCCCAGGATATGCCGGCGATTACAAATGATACACCAATCTATATAGGCGGCAACAATATTTTGGGTACGGATGAGGTTGTTCACTTGCGGGGCTGGAATGACTGGCGGTTGGGTGATCGGCTGGTTTTTGGAACGCTTGAATCACGAATTGGGTCTCCACAGGCATCAGTTGCTGCATTTTTAGATTTTGGAAATGCCTGGTTTTCAGATGGAGAAAAAAATGATTGGCTATTCACCGGTGGTTATGAACTGCGGGTAAATGTATTGGGTTTTCTCGTTGCTTACGGAACAGCCCAAGATTTTAATCTTTGGAAAGATAAAGAAATTCCCAATAATTATCTACGATTGACGCTGGTAAATCCGTTTTAAACTGAAAAATTTATTCTGCTTACTGTAAGTAATTTTCCGTTTCTTGTAAAAATATTTGTTACTTACCCCGTCATTTATGGCAGGGAGTAAAAAAACGCAATAAGATGGGATTTATCCCCATTCGATCTTTAACAGACATGTTATTAGCCTCTTTAATTCACCCGCTTTGTAATTTTGTGAAAAATCCATCATAATGTTTGTGCGACTAACGACGATAAAACGTAAATATGTAAAACGTAAGACCGACCGATTAAATAATTACGTTTTACATATTTATTTAGTGCCATGATTCCTTTAAACATCATTATTTATGAACATACATTAGTTAGTGCGTATGATTGTGAATTATTCAGGTTAGTATATGATTATTTAAGGATTCAAGATCATCTGAATAAGTACCAGGGCATCAATAATATTTAAATTACCATCCTGGTTAAGATCAGCCACATAAACTTGAATACCGTTTGGCTGAGTAGCTCCAAATATATAATCTACAATTTGCAGTACATCATTGATGGAAACTTCCCCATCGAAATCCACATCCCCAAGTATGATATCTACGCTAATGCCATTGAGTATAAATACATCATCCACAGCAGCTTCTACCAAAGAACCATCACCACTGTCGTCAGCGATAAAGCGCACCTGTACTTGATCTGACATTTCGATATACTGATTTAATAAAAATTGTTTATATATCCAGGATGCTTCAGACTGACTCGTCCGTTCCAAGTCAATCCAATTTAGACCATCAGCAGTAACCTGTACCACCCACTCATCTACATTGGGTTCATTTCCCAGGTTATTGGAATACCAGCGCCAGTAACCGAGCACCGGATTTACGGCTCCGATTAAATTCATAGCTGGAGTAATAAGTGTTGTTTCACCGTCATCCACATCATCATCCCCGGCATTGGTACCGTCAAAAGGAGCGTTTCCGGTAACAAAAGCAGTAATTCCATCAATCGTGTGGTCATCTTCAGGTTGTAATGGCTGGCCATTATTTGTTGTACCGTTGGGATCTTCCCTAACCCAAATACCGGCAGAAGCACTGTCTGATGGAACGCCCAGCGTCCAACCTTGATCGGCTTCGCTGTCATCCGTAAATAGTGCCGGGAAAGACATAGTATTGCCGATTAAAAAGAAATGTTGAATATCCGGAGCTGTTTGAGGTGAAAAATATTCATTTCCATCTCCATCTACGGCGTGTATATAATACGTTATAACTGTCCCCGGCGGTTGTGCAGGAATTGTACCGAAATATTCATTTGATCCTGTACCGGGAGTCAACGCAGTTGTAATGTCACCAACGCCAAACGAATACACCAATTCAGTTGTAGTAATGGTTGGATTAATTGATAGAATAATTGCTTCAATTGGAATAGGGTCAACCGCTGTTTCCATATTCTGTATGGGTGCATGGATAATTCCAAATTCAGGTAAAGGTGAAGGAACACTATGCTGATCGAAACCATCTATAATCTCCTGAAAATAAGGCGTCCCGTTCATGATATTGCCATCGTCATCATCTGCAGTTAACACTTCGATTAAAAGGTCCGGTACTGTATAAGGCCGCCCCACCATGGCAAATCTGAACAATGAATCAGAATGAGCTGCGCCTGTGGTAGTATCACCAAAAGTAGTTATAAGGTTTTTTCGCATTTGCCAAAGAGAACCCATGGATAATTGTCCTAAACAGTGAACACCGCCGCCACATTCATCACCGGGAAATTGAAGTGTATTTTCACCATCCCGCAAACAGTCACCCGGCGTGCCAAAGAAGCCATCTCCAAGACAGGGAGAATTGCGCAGAGTCATAGCTGAATAATCACTTAATCCTTCACCCATCCCCGAACTGTAAGGTGAATCAAATGGATCGTAAGCAAATTGTGTTATTCCATGTTGGTACTCGTGATAAATTACATCAGCCATTTGATCGGTGGCGCTGCAGCCGCCACCGGCAGAATACATATTAATTCCCGTTCCGTCCCAATAAGCATTGCAATTATCAGCGATATTAACAGCCGCCGGCATCACGTAGTCTGCCCCGGAAAAAGAGAAATCAATATCTTTGATCCAGTCGTGAATTACATTGGCGTGAAAATAAGTATCCCGTTCGCCGGCGATGGAATTGAGATTGTCAAAATGTATGTTGAATGTATCCCCGGGTGTGACCACAGATGCTACGTATGCATCATTGGTATTACTGGCATTCACGTTTAACCAGTTTCCTAAAAACTCAACAGAAACTTGCTGTTGGGCAGTCCCTGCTTCGATACTATAATACCCATTTTCATCGGTGTACGTATTACCCACGTTTGCCACAACGACTTTCACATCTTCAAGGGGTCGTAGTGTTTCTATTCCATAGGGGACATCCTTTACCATTCCTGTAATCATTCCCTGTATTTCCAGTTCTTCCACGCGATCAAAGATTGAAAAGATTTCGCCAGTATGAGCATCTACCCAAATCAAATAATTGCTGACAGAATGTTCAAAACGGTTGGGATCGTTATGATGAACAAAAAGCCCTAACCGCCAGGCCAATCGATATTCTCCGAGATTGTGTGCATAAATAAAAAGTTCAGGTTCATCAATAATAAAATCTTCATTGTCCAAATCAAATTCTAATTCTCCTTCAGCTAATAGAAGTGCAACATCACTAAATATGCTTGGAGTTACGTTAATATCTATGTCCGGATATGTATCTGCGCCAAACCACACAAGATGATTTTTACTGTAGCGAAAATCGATTCGCGATTGGTAGACAGGAATGCGTTCGTATGTTTGACGGAAAATAATATAATCTACATGTCCATATTTTTCATGGACTTCAAGTTTGATTTCATCCCCGGGCGTTCTGAAAATTTCCGGATTTTCGGTAATATATTTTATAGACCGACGTTGAAAATCTAATTCCTGATCGTGCGGATCAAATTGGGGGATAATTCTATGAGCTGAACCTAGGGCATCATCAACGTAAATAATGCTCTTTTCGCCGAATTCAGCTTGAATACGTGTAACCGAAACAGGCCCAAAATGATCTGGTGGTGACACTTCTGAATCGGCGCCACTGAGGGGGAATAATAAAAATAATATTAAAAATATATTTTTCATTTATTGACTAAACGTACAAACCTGACAGGTAATGATGTTTCTTTATTAACGTTTCCATGTCCGTCTTTACTTATGATAAGAAGCGTTTGGCTGAACATTATTTTACCAACGGGAATAACCATGATACCACCATTCGCTAATTGGTTTATTAAGGGTTTTGGAATCGCTTTTGCTCCAGCAGTAACAATGATTCTATCATAAGGAGCATTTTGTTTATACCCATTCCAGCCATTATCATGGACAACATCTATATTTGAATAACCCAATTCCGTTAATCGGCGTTGAGCAGATTCTGCCAATTCTTTAATTCGTTCCAATGAAATAACATGCTTGGCTAATGTAGACAAAACGGCTGACTGATAACCACAACCCGTTCCTATTTCCAAAACGGAATGCTGCTGTTCAACTTTTAAGACTTCCGTCATAAACGCCACAATGTAAGGTTGGCTGATAGTTTGTTCAAAACCGATGGGCAGGGGACCGTCATTGTATGCATCTTCTTGTAAATCATCATTTACAAAGAGATGACGTGGAACGGTGCCCATGGCATTTATTACATTTTTGTCTTTTATCCCACGATTTCGAAGTTGTTGAACTACCATTTGATGGCGAAGTTTTTCCATAAATACGTTTAAAAAGTTAAGAAAAAATATAACGGATTAAATGTGCATTCTATTTTATGTTTCCGAACGGTAATTTCCATTATCTAAACATATTTGTATATTATTTTATGAAGCCAAGATATTTATCCCCGATAATCATATTTATCATTTCATTCCTATGTTCACAGGAAATAAAACACAGAAATATTCCATTAACTGGATTGATAACAAATCCGAAACAGGAAATTTCAGGATTAGATTGGTATGGGGATGACCTTGTCCTCCTTCCGGAGAACTTGGGCGGATATTTATTTATGATTACAAAAGATGAATTATACTCATCTATTCAATCAAAAAACCCAAAACCGATCGAACCAAAGCAAACTCCATTTATAACCCCAGATTATTCAAAACTCATTCCCGGCTTTGAAGGATTAGAATCCATCGCGTTTTATGGAAATCAGTTTGTGATCACTCTTGAGGCTAAACATGAGGGAGACATGCATGGATATATTGCATGGGGAGTGATAGACCCGAAAACAAAGGAAGCGAAAATAGTCGAACAAGAACCTTTAGAGATACCCATGCCGGTTCAAATAAATAATATGACCTATGAAAGTGCTCTCATCGATGGAGGAAATGTTATTCTTTTTTATGAGGCGAATGGAAAAAACATCCGTGATTCCGCTTGGCAACCAGTTGTGTCAATGGAAAAAACAGTTTCAAAGATTGAGCATCCTCATATCGAGTTTCGTATTACCGACGTAACCAGACTCGACACCAATAACACTTTTTGGGCGATTAATTATCTATGGCCGGGTGACAAAAAGAGGCTAAAACCTGCAAAAGATACCATATCAGAAAGATATGGAAAAGGAACATCCCATCAAAAGTCTGAAGCGGTTGAACGATTAATACAATTTGAATTAAGAAATGGAATGATACAGTTGACTGAGAGAGAACCGATTGAAATTGAATTGGATGAAGATGGTTCAAGAAATTGGGAAGGACTTGTTCGATTAGATAAAAAAGGATTTTTGATAGCGACAGACAAATTTCCCGGTTCATTATTAGGGTTTGTCCCTAAGGATTTAGAATGAAAAAATATCTTCATTTATTTCTATTAACATTCCTTTTAAGCAATACCCCAAAAGATTCGTACGTGCTGCTTATCTCATTTGACGGTTTTAGGGCAGACTATTTGGATTGGTATGATACACCCAACTTTGACCGTTTGGCTGAATATGGAGTAAAAGCGGATGGCTTGAAACCAGTGTTTGTTTCCAAGACATTTCCAAATCATTACAGCATTGCTACTGGGTTGTATATTGAAAATCATGGTCTAATTGGGAATCATTTTTACGATGAGAAGTTGGATGAATTTTATACTTTGTCTGATCGCTCGAAAGTAGAGGATGCTCGATTTTATGGCGGGGAACCTATTTGGGTCACTGCGGAGAAACAAGGAGTTAAAACAGCTTCATATTTTTGGGTTGGAACAGAAGCTCCTATTGGTGGTGTTCAATCCAGCATTTGGAAAAAATATGATCATGATTTTCCTTTCAACGCCCGAATCGATTCAGTGGCAAAATGGTTCAATTTTCCGGAAGAAAAACGACCGCATTTAATCATGCTGTATTTCCATGAACCAGACGATGCCGGTCATAGTTATGGTCCAAAATCAACGGAAGCAGAAGCCATGGTTGACTCAATGGATGCCATTATGGGAAAAATAATTTCTTCAATGGAAGCTCTGGATATTTATTCAAAATTGAATATTATTATAGTTGCAGATCATGGTATGGCCGCCATCAGCCCTGAACGAGCTATCGATTTAACAGACTATGTAAATCTAAAGGGTATCACCCAAGAAAGTTCAGGCCCTTACGCCTTCCTTTACAGCAAAGAGAAACGAAAGTTGGATCACATTGTATCTAAACTGAAATCGATTCCTCATTTAAGTGTGTATAAAAAAGATGAAATTCCCGATCGCTATCATTTTAAAAATCACTATCGAATAAAGGATATTCTGCTTGTGGCGGATGAAGGTTGGTATATATTGGATAAAAAATATTATGGCGCGGATAAATTAAGTTTGAAATTCCTCCAAGGCGGTACTCACGGCTATGATAATGAATTGAGAAGTATGCACGCAATATTTTTAGCAGACGGCCCGGCGTTCAAGGATGGTTATACTAGACCGACAGTAAAAAATATCCACATCTATCCGCTGATTGCAGAAATATTGGGACTAACACCCTATGAAAAAATCGATGGGAAGTTGGAAGAAGTAAGAGATTTGCTAAAAGACTAATCTATATTTAAAAACCGGATACTAATATTCACATACATTGCGCTAGCATCCAGGGTCGGTTCACCTAAATCACCCCATTCAGCATCAATATTTTTCATATCATCGCCTTCGCCTTCATTATACTGCCAATTTCCATGTACACCGGAACTGCTGAAACCTGCCTGAAAAACGATATCCAGTTTGCGGTTCAGCATTATTTCAGTTTGTAAACCAAATTGAGAAGATATTAACAATGTAGAAACATTATGTCCTTTATCATCACTGCGTAATACGACATTAAACGGAACATCAACCGTAGCACACAAATTGAACTTTGGTGTATAAAGAAAACGGTAAATTAATCCTCCTCCAATCGTAAACATTCCGTCGTGCCTATTGCGACTGTCAATAATAGAACCGCCGCCCAGTAAGCCATTGAAGGACCAGCGGCTAAATGGTTTAATTTGAAAGAAAATGCCACCCCTGTCGAACCTTTGTCTTTCATAGTTATATGCAGCGTATAAACCAAAGGCTGCATTCGGCGGATGAATCATTTCCACTGCTTTATAGCCTTCTTTAACTCGTCCCCATTTACGTACAATTTTTCCGGTGCTTGCATCTCCGCTTACTCTGTCAATCCGTACTAAACCAACAGATTTTCCGGGTATAATAACTTCACGATCTCTTAATGTTTTCTTTTTATCCAGACGGGAAATTTCATACACAATGCCTTTTTTGACTCCCATTTCCGATCCCAGGTACAGGGTAACATTGCTTCCGTCCACATCTAAAACTTCTGAAGTAATCGTGTATAATTCCCTTAATGAACGAGAAACGTTCCACCGCACGATTGTTAATGCTTTGGATAATGATTCACCGCGACTCCCGCCGGTATGCATTGCGCTGATTGGGAACGTGTTCAATGTTTTACCTGATTCTATATCCAGAAATATGATATCAGCGTGAATTATCGTTTCCATGTTGTTGGCATAAGGTTCTTCGTCTTTTGGAGTTGTTGCTAAACGAATGGCGCCCTTCACTGATTCATAAACAACCATTTCCCAAAAACCACGATCATCATCGTCATCATCATCGTCGTCTTCAGGAGGGACACCCTTTTGGCTATAATGGGTAATTTGAACTTTCATGGCCTCTTTTGCAGATGCGATACCACCGAGTTTAATTATATCGCTTTCAGCGATAATTCCCGTCTGCTGGAGAGCTTGTTCATTTATGATGGATTCTAATTGATTACGGTCAATGACTTCATATCGCCCCAAATTGGTTGCGACTTCTGCAACAATTTTAGATATTTTACGATCTAATGCATCATCCGGTTTAGACTCATCTGCCGTCAATACAAGAAGGCGTTTCTTTTCATCCGTAACCTCAGGAGCGATTGCCTGGGAAACAAGTATAGAGAAAGAAAAAAGGGTATAGAAGACAATATGTTTAATCATAATTCGTTTAAGCTAACCGTAAATTTAAAATGATATGAACTTTATGTTTGTGTTGAATATCACAGAATTACTTCTCCCAATCCAATGAAAAATAATATGATAGGGGTTGCTGATTGTTTGAAGTGTAGTAATCTTGTTCAAACCCCATAATGAATGAAAGTGAATTAGTTAATTGATGCGATATTTCAGCAAAAATCTGTATACGTGATAAATCGGTCGTCACCACTTCGCTAATTTGCTTGAACCATTCTATTTCCAACTTGGTTTTAATTATCCACAAATTATGATCCCAAAAAACACCACTCTTTAAGTAGGATGTTTTTCGAGTATCATTGAGATAGTCAGACATATCATAAGCATGTCCCAATTCCCCATTCACATGCCCAAACTTGTTTTCTTTTATAAAATATCCAAATCCCTGATTGAAGTGGTAACGCATAGCCAACTCAACACGGGTGTTTTTCTGATAAGAAGCAGTGGTAAAATTATATAATTTGCCATGGTGTGAATATTTCATGCTGCTTTTATAGCGTAAATAAATATAGGAATCATCTCCCAGTTCATAACCAAATAATCGAAGATCGCGAAAGGTATTTGTTGTTTTTCGATTTATTCGATAGTAACCATGTATACCGTTTACATCCTGATCGTGGGATAATCCAACTCGAGCGTATTGAGCCCAAATGGCTGTATCAGCGTTTTCTGCTCCAGACAACAGAGTGATAATAAAAAATATTAAAAGAAATTTCATTGCTTGATTTTTTTACCACTTTTCATTAATAAAATTGCAGACGATGTAAATAAAATTGTCATAAATAATGCCATGAGAAAACTGTTTAAGGGAGATGAATCGGAAACACCTAGGACAGTATATCGTATACCATTAATCATATAATAAATGGGATTCACCAATGATAATTGCTGAGCCCAGTCCGGCAGCATGTGAATGGAATAAAAAATACCGCCTAAAAAACTTAAAGGTGTTAAAAAAAAATTCTGCATCATGGCAAGTTGATCCCAGGTATCAGCCAGTTGCCCCAGCAATAGACCCATGCTCGAAAAAGCCCAGCTAACCAGAAAAATAAATCCAAGCGTTGCCATCGGTTGCTGGACGGGCATATCAATGAGCAAAACTCCCAAGAGTAAAACCAATATTCCGTTTACCATTCCCCGGACGGCACCGCCGATGATATATGCCAAAGAAAGCTCCAGGCTAGATAAGGGAGCAGTGAGAATATCAGGCAATTGCTGCAGGAGTTTCATCTGCAGCATGGATGAGGAGGCATTTGAACTGGCATTGGTAAGTGTATTCATCATAATCAATCCCGGCAGGATAAAGAGAGTATAAGGAACCCCATCGATTTCCCTGATGCGCTGTTCAAGTGTAAAACCAAAAATTAGAATATATAATCCTGATGAAATGAGTCCGGGCAAAACCGTTTGTCGATAGACTGAAAAAAACCGCCCGACTTCTCTCCTTGTCAGAGTATACAGCCCAACCCAATTCATACCTCTCATCAATTGATTCCTTTCCCAGTAAGACTTAAGAACACATCTTCCAATGAAGATTTTTCTGTGGAAACGCTGTGAATATGACATCCGTGATTTGATAAAATTTGGATAATACTGGCCATGACTTCTTCAGGATCACGAACGGTGAAGTGAAGACGGTTATCTTCAAGTATGAATGAAAAATCATCTAAGGCATTGTTTAATTCATCATTCCATCCTGTAATGTGAACATTGATTCCTGCTTTCCCTAATTCCCTGGTTAAATCATCAGGAGATCCTTCTTTAATAATTTTCCCCTTATCAATTATACCCACTTTTTCGCAAAGTAATTCAGCTTCTTCAATGTAATGGGTGGTCAGTAAAAGGGTTTTTCCGTTTTGATGGAGTTCTCGTAAATAATCCCAAAGTTCATGTCGCAGTTCTACATCAACTCCAGCTGTGGGTTCGTCCAGGATGATAATTTTGGGATCATGAACCAAAGCTTTTGCCAGCTGGTAGCGGCGTTTCATCCCACCGGATAATTGACGTAATCTCGCCGAACGTTTATCCTGTAAACCTAAACGTTTCAACAATTCTTCCACTCGTGGTTTGGCCTTTTTTTGAGTTATACCGTAATATCCCGCATGGAAATAGAGCAATTTTTCAAGAGGGAAAAACCAATCTATGGGCAGTTCCTGGTGAGCGATCCCCAGTTGTGATCGGGTAAACCGATAGTCTTTAACCGTATCTTTTCCATAAATTTCTGTGACGCCTTGATTTTTTAATACTAGCCCAGTCAAAATATGAATCGTAGTCGTTTTACCTGCGCCGTTGGGTCCCAACAAACCGTAAAATTGGCCATCTTCAATTGTCAGGTCAACCCCACAAAGAGCCATCGTATCTTCATAAGATTTATGAAGACCGGAAATATGAACAGCAGGATTGTTCAATTGTCTAAATCAAACCCTATTTTAGAATCAAAAGGACTTGGAAAATCAAACCCCTCCACATTGGGAAAATGAACAATGGAAGAAAGATAAGCCCACGGAATTAATATAGAAACGGTCACAGACTTATACGCCTTTGGTTTTTTTTTAGATGGATCGGGTAATTGAAAATCTGGATTTTCAATCCAAACACCGTTTTCATCATAGCCCACAACTTTAGCAAACAGTTTATTTTGATCTATACCCAGCTCTTTTAATGGATCATGTTCTGAAAGAATGAGTAAAACAATGTCATCAACAATTTCTTCTATTTTCATCATACCTGTAATGTCTCCTAAATTGAATCACAAAGTTAAATGATGTAGCCGAATTCTGATACGGTCTAATTATCTAACTTGAAATTATTATTTTATGGTTAAATATGTATTATGGGATTGATATATCCTATTATAGTTAAGTAAATTCTCAACACTTTAGAAATAATATATTCTTTCTAAACGATAAAAACATATAATGGAGAAAATAATGAAACGGATATTACTACTATCATTCTTCTTCCTAACAATGACTGCAGTGTATGCTGTTGATACGTGTGTTCAATGCCACACAAAAATCACACCAGGCGCTGTTACTGACTGGAAAATCAGCAAACACTTTGATGAAGAAGTTGGTTGTGAATCTTGTCATGGTGAAGATCATAACACAATGGAAGATTTTGCCCTGACAGAAATACCAACGGCAGAAACATGTGCATCCTGCCATGAAGACCAAGTAGAGCAATACAAAAAGGGGAAACATTCCATCGCCTGGGCCGCCTTAAAAGCGATGCCTACGACCCACTTTAAACCCATGGAATTGATTGATGGTGGAAAAGGATGCGGTGGCTGCCATAAAATTGGTTTGAAAAGCGAAGATGAAATCCAGCAGTTAAAAGCTGATGGACATACATTTGGCTATGCGTCCTGTGATGCTTGCCATACACGTCATATTTTTTCATTGGAAGAAGCGCGTCAGCCCCAAGCGTGCCAGACATGCCATATGGGCTTCGACCATCCTCAATGGGAAATGTATTCTTCATCAAAACACGGTGTTCGATATTTATTAAAGCAGAATGGCGTGTTGCCAAAAGAAGCTTCTGCTCCTACATGTCAGACCTGTCACATGCAGGAAGGGAATCATGAAGTCAGAACCGCTTGGGGATTTTTAGCTGTCCGGACAGATGGATTAGCACCATACCCTGGCGAAAGCGATGAATGGTGGGCGGACCGTGTGACGATTTTGCAAGCATTGGGTGTATTGGATCCAGATGGAAATCCGACACCACGTCTAGATGTTGTTGCCGGCGCTGATGTGGCTCGTTTAAGCGCAGAAGCATTTGACGTAGAACGTAATAAAATGATTCAAACCTGCTCCCAGTGCCACTCGGAAAATTTTGCACGTGCCGAAATGGAAAAAGGAGATGAAATTATTCGCAGGGGCGATGAATTACTTGCCGAAGCGATTCGTATCATCGCTGATCTTTATAAAGAAGGTCTATTGGAAAAACCAGATCATTATACCTATGATTTTCCGGACCTGTTGGCATTTCATGATGCTCCAACTCCTATCGAACAAACATTGTTTGTCATGCATTTGAAACACCGTATGCGGTTGTTTCAGGGCGCATTTCATAATAACCCAGATTATACATTATGGTACGGCTGGAATGAAATGGTTATGGATTTGACCGAGATTAAACACATGGCAGAAGAAATCCGTGAAGACAATGAAGGATTTTTCTCCAAACTATTTAAGTAAATTATAGAAATGATAATTATATCGTAATTTGAATGCCTTACTTCGGTAAGGCATTCTTATTATTTAGTAAAAAATAGAGAAATAAAATGAAAAAAATAGTATTCTTTCTAATACTGACAATATTATTTGGACAGGACTATGTTGGTAGTAAAAAATGTAAATCCTGCCATAAAAAGAAATCCAGCGGTGCCCAGTATAAAATTTGGGAAGAAACTGCCCATGCGAATTCGTTTGAAGTTTTAAAAACACCCGAAGCCAAAAAAACTGCAGAAGAGTTGGGAATTGAAACCAATCCATGGGAAACACCCCAATGTGTAAAATGCCATACAACCGGTTATGGTGAAGGTGGGTATGAAATCAAAGAGGCTGCTTTTTGGGGGCAAAAAACAGAGAAAGGTAAACCAACCAAAGAAGTAAAACGCATGACAGCATTGCAACATGTGGGATGCGAGGTTTGTCATGGTCCCGGCAGTGAATATAAATCTAAAAAGAAAATGAATGCTATTTTTCATGAAAATATCACCATGGAATCTGTGGGGTTGTTAATACCATCGGAAAAAACGTGCGTGAAATGTCATAATGAGGAAAGCCCTACTTTTGCTCTTTTCGATTATGAATCATTTTACACTAGAATTTCCCATCCGTATCCTGAAGGTTTTCGTGAAAAAATGAAAAAGAAGTAAACCCATGACAAAACAAAGCAGACGAACTTTTTTAGATTGGCTATTACGAGGTGGGTTGACTGCTTGGTTTGCCAGTATTATTTATCCGGTTTTCAAGTATATGATTCCTCCGGATGCTCCGGAATTAAATATTAGTCAAATTGAAGCGGGTACGTTATCTGATTTTCCAAAGGGGTCTTCTAAGATCATTCGCATGGGCAGAACTCCTGTAATTGTACTGCGAAAAAAGAAGGGTGATTTCAAAGCATTGGAAGCAACGTGTACTCATTTAGACTGTACAGTGCAATTTAAAACAGATACCGAACAAATTTGGTGCGCCTGTCATAATGGTTTTTATGATGTAGAAGGAAGAAACATATCAGGCCCGCCTCCCCGACCGTTGGGACAGTTTAATGTTACATTGAAAGATGATAAAGTTATCATTACGAAGAAAGATTTAGCATGAGCAATATTTATCAATGGATTAATGAACGATTGGAACTGGATGATGCAATTAAATTTGCCAAGAAAAAACGAGTCCCCGTTTTTTATGGAACTGTTTGGTATTATTTAGGAGGTGTTTCACTCTTTCTTTTTGCTATTCAACTCGTAACGGGAATCCTTCTCGTTTTGTATTACCAGCCCGGAGCTGAAACTGCTTTTGAAAGTGTAAAGTTCATCGTAAGTAAAGTAGAATTTGGATGGCTCATTCGGGAAATTCACAGTTGGTCAGCAAATTTGTTTATCCTGTTTGTCTTTTTTCACATGTTTACAGTATTTTTTGCAAAAGCGTATCGCAAACCAAGAGAAATGACATGGATTACGGGAATGCTCTTATTGGTTTTAGGACTCGCTTTTGGATTTTCAGGATATTTATTACCTTGGAATGAATTGGCCTATTTTGCAACAAAGGTTGGATCAGATATTGCAGGAGCTATTCCTTGGGTCGGTGAATTTATGTTACGGGTTTTACGGGCTGGAGATGAAGTTACCGGTGCAACTCTAACCCGTTTTTACGGAATTCATATTGCCATTCTCCCGGGTATTTTTACAATATTATTAGTCATGCATCTTATGATGGTTCAATTCCAGGGGATGAGCGTTCCACCGGAAATTGAAAAAATTCCGGAAAAAGATCGAAAAACAATTCCCTTTTTCCCCGATTTTGTTTTACGCGATTTTATGATTTGGTTAATCGTGTTGAATGTTATTGCATTATTAGCTGTTTTCTTCCCTTGGGAATTAGGTCAAAAAGCTGATGCTTTGGCACCAGCTCCTGCAGGTATTCGGCCGGAGTGGTATTTTATGTTTATGTTTCAGACGTTAAAGATGATTCCGGCTCATGTGTTATTTTTAGAAGGGGAATTAGTGGGTGTAATGTTTTTTGCAATAGGAGGATTAATTTGGTTTTTTGTCCCCTTCTTAGATAAAAAAGCTCATGTTGGGATTCGATCCCGATTCTGGACTTGGTTTGGAATATTTTTGGTGGTGTATATAATTGTCTTAACAATCTGGGGGTATTTAGTATGATGCGCTTCTATGTCATTATTCTTTTCATGTTGATGACAATTTTATCTGCGGAAGATAGTTGTATTTCCTGTCATACTGAATTAGACGAAGAACGGGATGACGGTGATAAAATAGTTGTAGGATATATGACAGGAATCCATGCCAAGAAAGATGTGGGTTGTGCCGACTGCCATGGCGGCGATCCGGAAGCGTTTGATGATGAAGATGAAGCCATGTGGGATGTAGATGATTTTCTGGCTGACATGGAAAAACAAGACCAATTGGACATGTGTGGGAAATGCCATAGTGATCCCCAATATATGAGAATGTTTTCAGCTTCCATAAAGACAGATCAGGTCAGTCAATATTTGACGAGTGACCATGGGAAGTCCCTGGTAAAAGGGAATCAAAAAGTCGCTGTTTGTTCAGACTGTCACAGCAATCATGGTATTTTACCCGTAAAAGATCCTCGTTCAAAAGTCTATGCACTGAATGTTCCTGTTACGTGCGCTCGATGTCATGCAGATGGGCAATATATGAAAGATTCAGGGCTGCCCACAGACCAGTTAATTCAATTTAAAAATTCAGTACATGGAGAAGCATTACTGGAGAGGGAAGATATTTCTGCTCCAGCTTGTAATGATTGTCATGGAAATCATGGTGCCGCGCCACCTGATGTTGTTCATGTAAAAGATATTTGCGGCACATGTCATGTGAATAACCGTGATTTATTTCAGAAGAGTCACCTTTTTTCTGTTTTATCGAAAGAAGGTTTTGGGCAATGCGAAGCATGCCATGAAAATCATGCTGTATTGAAACCTAATGATAGTTTTTTAGACTGGTCAGAGAATTCTGTATGTATAAAATGTCATCTCGACGGCGGTTCAGCAAAACTAATGGCAGACCATTTTTATACAATTATTGATAGCTTGAAACAAAATCTTCAACTAGCTCATAGTATAGTAGATTCAGCAGAGAATAAAGGGATGATTGTAAGTGACTTATTCTTTGATCTGGAAGAAGCCCGAAAAGTATTAATTCATACTCGGACGAATATTCATAGTTTCAATATAACATATGTTGATACGAATGCTGCACCTGGATTTAAAGCATCCCAAGCGGCAATATTGGGAGCTAAAGCCAGTTTAAATGAATTGAGCTTTCGTCGTAAAGGACTATTTTATTTTTCATTGATCATTACATTTCTGGTGGTGGTTTTGGGAATAAAAATCAAACGATTTAAAAAATAAAATTCAATTTTTTCCTACAATTTTATAAACTGCACCGTTATAATCTATAATATATAATTCACCATCATTGTCTTCTCCAAAAGAGGAGATATAATTCGTGAAATCACCCCCGCCCAAATTGATCTCTTCAGTCCTGTTTTGAAATTTAGTGGCTTTGCCATTTATTTCTTTAAACGTCCAAATGTTTCCGGAACAGTAATCAGCAAAAAAATACGTTCCCTGCAATTCCGGGATTGCAGAACCGCGATATACATAGCCTCCAGTGACAGAACACCCATCAACGTTAGGCTCATCCATTCCAGTTAAAACTTTCATGTAATTTGCATCATTCGGATATTCAAAAATGGGTAAAACACCGGTTGGTTCACAATTTTCTTTTGGATTATAACAGTGATTCCCTTCCATGATTCGCCAACCGAAATTTTGTCCCCCTGCTTCTTTTGCGGCCACGAAATCGATTTCTTCCCACATGTCCTGTCCCACATCTCCCAGATAAATATCTCCCGTTTCTCGATCAAAGGAAAACCTCCATACATTGCGTAAACCATATAGCCAGATTTCTTCTTTTATTTTTATATGGGGATAAAAGGGATTATCTTCTGGAATGGCATAGGAAAATGGTTCACCATTATCCACATCGATTCGCAGAATCTTTCCAAAAAGAGTTTCCAGATTTTGGGCATTATTAAATGGGTCACCCCATTTTCCACCATCACCAACAGAAATATAAAGATAGCCATCAGGGCCAAAAACCATGTGTCCGCCGTTATGATTCGAAAAAGGTTGTTTTAGTTTTATGAGTACTTTTTCAGAATCAACATCCAATTTATCCGTGTTTTTACTAACACTAAATCTTGAAATAATGGTATGATCATCTTCATCTATATAATTAATGAAAACAAAACCATTTGATTGATAATTAGGATGAAAGGCTAAACCAAGAAGGCCTCTTTCATCTCCCGGCATAACTGGATTATGTACTCGATCGCGGATGTCAGCGAATGGTTTCCGGACCTTTTCCCCGTTTTTGATCATTTTGACGACACCCTTTTGCTCAAGGACAAACAATCGTTTATTATCTCCGGGTGGTTGGCAGATGTAAACCGGTTTGGAAAAACCGTCGGCGATTTGGATTGACGAAATGGAGGGCGTTTGGGTAAATAATACTAATGGAAAAAATAATATAATTCTTTTTAACATAGGAGAAATTAAACAAAAGATGATCAAAGTCTTCCGACTTTGATTAGGAGGTCAGGAGACCTCCTAAAATCTTTTATATAATCTCAATCTTTTCTAATTCCCTGAATTATTTTAAAGGAATAGAAATTTTAAAAAGAGAAGTATTCATTGATTTGTTTTGACTGGATTCAATAGTATTGTAGAAAAGTTTTGCTGTGGCCCAACCCAATACCCAACCGGCAACAATATCTGATACATAATGATTTCCCACATAGACTTGGCTGTATCCACTCAAAAATGTGTAACTAACCATAAATGGCAATAATTCCGGGTTTTGTAAGGTAACAGCTGTTGCCCAAGCTGCGGTTGTTGCAGCATGTCCGGAAGGGAAAGATGGCGTAAAGCGGGAATTCCACATACGGGGCTTATAATGTCTTTGGGGTCGTTCACGTTTAAAAATATATTTCCCCAACGCAATGGGGAATTGTACACCAAGGCTTGCTGCGAAGGAGGGGATTAGTTTATCATTAGCAATTTGATTTAACCCAGCAGTTCCAAATTCGATAAAAGGCGTAGCCAATGCCAATCCCTCCATGGCAACATCCATAAAAGGATTGTTATTATTTCCTTCTAGTGTAGATGTTAAAAAAACATCTGCTTTTGTTAAGTAGCTTTCTGAAAGGGTAAAGGAAAAAGAAATCAAAAAAACGAAAATGCACTTCACTTGATCAAATCCATAAATTCGGATTCTGTCAAAACAGGAATACCTGATTCTTCCGCTTTCTTTAGTTTGGAACCTGCATTTTCTCCTGCTACAACATAATCTGTTTTTGCGCTGACAGAACCGGCAGCTCTTCCACCTCTTTCTTCCACAATCTCTTTACCTTCTTTACGAGTTATTTTTTCTAATGAGCCGGTGAAAACAAAGGTTTTTCCAGTGAAAATTTGCTCCGTTTCATTTTTTACCGATTCTAATGTAACACCCAGTTCAAAACAATTATTGACGATATTTACATTGGTTTCATCAGACCAAAATGTAATAATAGTTTCTGCAACAATGGGTCCTACTTCATCTATTGCTTCGAGATATTCAACATTTGTTTTCATAAAGATTTCCATGTTTCCACCAAAGGCTTTTTCTAATACTTTAGAAACGTGCTCACCTACATTGCGAATACCCAAAGCATGTATAAAACGATGAAATGTTGTGGCTTTAGAATTGTTTATTGCAGAAATTGTATTTTCTGCAGATTTTTCTGCCATTCTTTCCAACCCGGAAAGTTGGTCTAAAGTAAGACGAAAAAGATCATCCACAGATTTGATTCGTTTCTTTTCAACCAGTTGATCAATCAGCTTTTCACCCACGCCATCAATATCCATTGCATTCTTGGATACAAAATGTTCGATGCGTCTTTTTACTTGGGCAGGGCAGGATAAATTTTGACAGCGTGCAACCACTTCACCTTCCGGGCGATATACATCATGATCACATTCAGGACATGTGTTTGTCATTTTAAAGGGTGATGCAATTTCTGGGCGTTTTTCTAAAATAACTTTCACAACTTGTGGAATAACATCTCCGGCTCTTTGAATTAAAACAGTATCACCCACACGAATGTCTTTACGGTCGATCTCATCCTGGTTGTGAAGAGTAACATTGGACACCATCACACCGCCCACTTTAACTGGCACCAGTTTTGCAACGGGAGTAACGGCGCCTGTTCTGCCAACAGAAAGTACAATATCTTCTACCACCGTCGTTTCTTGCTGTGCCTTAAATTTACCTGCAATTGCCCAGCGTGGGGAACGGCTGCGAACACCCAATTCTTCCCGTAAGGCATAGTTGTTAACTTTGATTACAGATCCATCAATTTCATAGGGGAGAGTATTTCGCCGTGATTCCAGTTCTGAATGAAATATGACTGCATCTTCTATTCCACTTAATACTTTAATTTCTGGATTAACAGGAAAGCCCCAGTTTTGCAAAGCTGCCAGAAATTCGCTGTGAGTTTCAAATGTTACTCCTTCAACAACTCCTGCTTGGTAGCAAAAAATGGAGAGAGGTCGTGTGGCAGTTATGCTGGAATCCAGTTGGCGCAGGCTGCCGGCGGCGGCGTTACGAGGATTTGCAAAAATAGGTTTATCATTTGCCTCTTGTTGTTTATTCAACTTATTAAAATCATCTTTGCGGATAAACACTTCTCCCCGGACTTCCAGCAACGCCGGCGCCGATTGCGTTTCCACGCGCAGGGCGAGGGGAATGGCTCGAATTGTTTTTAAATTTTGGGTGATTTCTTCACCGGTTGTTCCATCGCCACGAGTGGAGCCATTTACAAATTTTCCATGTTCATACACCAGTTCAACTGCCAGCCCATCCAGCTTAGGTTCAGCAATATATTCTATTGCTTTTTCCTCGCCCAGCCTGCGAATCAAACGATCGTGAAAAGCCAAAAGTTCATCTGTATCCATGGCATTGGCTAATGACTGCATGGGAATGCGATGCTCAATACTTCCAAATCCGTCCAAGGGCGGTGCTCCCACACGTTGAGTAGGAGAATCATTTGTTATCAAATCAGGATGTGCATCCTCAAGAGATTGAAGCTCACGGAGTAGGCGATCGTATTCAGCATCGGAAATAACTGGATCATCCAACACATAATACCGGTAATTATGGTCGTTTAATTCTGACCGTAAAGCGTCAATATTAGTCCGAACACTCATCGTCGCTGGGCCAGTTTGCGTTTGAAATATTCAGCAGGATTTTCCAATGTACGTTTTACAAGAATTATATAGCCATCCTTATCCAGCGGCGCCGCGTAAATTGAATCGTCTTTTAGAATGACGACAAAAAAATATTCAATTTCTATGGCGGGTGTTAACAACGGATTGAAATGGTGGCGGTATCGCGCTCGAACTGTTTTCAACGGGAATTCCATGTAGTTTTCCATGACATCTGTTTTGATGAATACACTGGCAGATTCAATTTCATTTTTGTCAAAATCAACGAAGAGATCCATGTTATAGGGCCGTGTATTGAATAATACTTTTTCCGGATGATGAAATACCTTTGGCGTAATTGGGAAAGGACCTTTCGGCGGTAGCTTTATATCGGATGCTTGAATCAAACTTGAAGCAAACAGAAGTAGTAATAACTTCAAGATATTGATTAACCGTTGACGTATTTATCGATGAAATCGGCTACGGAAAAGTGGTTTTTGAATGCAAGATTAAATGTATTGTGGCGATAATTATCACTTTCATCTACATGATACTGCGCCGAATAAGATTCAGTATTTTCTGTTATATCAATTAATGCTTTTTCTAAAGCGTCAATATCTGACAGTGTATTATACAATCCAAAAGACGCTCGTACCATTCCCGACTTCAGTTTAAATGCATCTTCAAAGTTTTCTTCATCAATTGTTTCGGTGGCTTCCAGCAAATCATCCAAGATCATTTCCTTAACGTAGGGGTGAGCGCAAAAACATTCATTTCTTACAGCAATGTTATGATAGTCATTCAAGATGGCGGCAGTGAGTCCATGATCCATGCCTTTAATATTAAAGGAAATCGATGCCGCACGCGGACAAATTTTGTAATCGAGTTCACCGTAAATAAGAATACCGGGAATTTTCTGTAATTTATCTAATGCATTTAAAACAAGTTCTTCTTCATCTTCAAAAATTTCTTCCATACCAATGCGGTCTAAAACGTCAATAGCCGTAGCAAGACCGATAGCTCCGGGAATATTAGGTGTGCCCGCTTCTTCACGATCAGGAAAATTAGTTTTGACTTCATAGCGCTCCACATAAACATTTTCAACCATGCCGCCGCCCACTTCCTCCGGCTCAATATTTTCCAATATTTCTTTGCGGCAGATAACTGCTCCCGGTGAACCGGGGACATAAGTTTTATGACCTGAAAAAACGAGAGCATCTATATTTCTGTTCGGATTTTTATGACCGCTCATCTGCACGGGCAAATGGGCAACCAATTGGGCGCCATCAATTAAAATAAGAGCGCCGTATTCATGGGCAAGTTCAGCGATATCATAAATGGGATTAATAATTCCCGTCACATTGCTAACACCGGTTACTGCAACATAATTGACGTTTCCTTTGTTTTTTTGTAATTCAGATTCAAGGGCATTCAAGTTAATACAACCCGCTCGTCCTTCATGGCTATTGAGGGGAATATGAATCACTTTTTCAGCATGCTTTCTATGGGGAAGATCATTGGAATGGTGCTCCATAAGTGAAATTAAAGCAATATGTTGGTCTGGGCGATAATCACGGAAAACTCTGGCCAATCGGTTTATTCCGGCTGTTGTACCGCTCCCAGTGAAAAAGCATGTGTATATGTCCGGATCTGCTTTGAGAAATGACAAAATTCGTTCGTGTGCCCATTGGTACTGTTTTGAAGAAATATGTGCGGAAAAATGAAGTATGCTGTGGGTATTGGCGTAATGTTCATAGAATGCTTCAACGGCATCGTGGGCAGCACCCATCATTAATGTGGATGCGGTAGAATCCAAATAAATACGCTGACTTTTTTTACCATTAGCTAACGTATATACTGTATCAAGGCCGATGAAGTCAGCCGCGACTTT
>JACKQG010000431.1_pt1 | contig 61098 bp, 50 predicted proteins | sample 8237621 | NCBI WGS metagenome assembly JACKQG01 (sample SAMN15677084, study PRJNA649215) | marine metagenome | biome: marine; feature: Black Sea; material: saline water; isolation source: suspended particulate matter (SPM) from the Black Sea western gyre | collected 2013-06-09/2013-06-10 | depth... | reverse complement strand
TACTAGTACTACTAGTACTACTAGTACTAGTAGTACTACTAGTACTACTAGTACTCGTACTAGTACTAGTACTAGTACTAGTACTAGTACTAGTACTACTCACTCCTCCAACAAGGATAACCAAGTGGTGGTCAGCCCGGATGTAGGGGGGCTGAAAATGGCCCACGCCTACTCGGAAATGCTCGGAGCCGATCTGGCAATCGTCGCCAAACGCCGCACGAGCGCCACCAACACGGAGTCGGTGGGCATTATCGGCGATATTGAAGGCAAAAACGCACTTTTAGTCGATGACCTCACCGAGACCGCCGGCACGCTGGTCAATGCGGCGGCCATCCTAAAGGAACACGGGGCGGCAAGTGTCCGGGCCTGCGTTTCCCACACGATTCTCAACGATTTGGGCATTGACCGGCTGAAAAACTCTTGTATTGACGAATTGATCACGACTGATACAGTCCCCCGCCCCGAAATCGAGGGGTTGAACATTAACACCCTCTCCGTTGCGGGGTTGCTGGGGGAAGCCATCCAGCGAATCCACAACAATTCCTCGGTGAACTCGCTGTTCCGCTTCAAGGGAGCGCGCACCACCTGAGCGCCGCCGGGGAGGCATTTTTGGGACAAATTACATGAAAGCAATCTCATTGGCCGCAAGTCCGCGGACGTTGACCAAGACCACAGGCAGCAAAAAAGTTCGTCAGGGCGGAGGCCTGCCCGGCGTTGTTTACGGCAACGGCGACCCGCAGAGCATCGAGCTTGAGGCCAAACAGTTTGGCAAGGCGGCAAAGTCCACCGAGGCGAAGAACTTCCTCGTCGAACTGGTAATTGAAGGCGAAAAGAGCATCGCACTGGTGCAGGATGTCCAGAGGAACCCCCTGACCAACGGATTCATCCATGTCGATTTCAAGCGCCTGACCAAGGACAGTGTTGTCACGGCACAGGTGCCGCTGCGCCCGGTTGGCACCGCCGAGGGCGTGAAGCTGGGCGGCGTCATGCAGACCTCGATGCACACCGTCACGCTGAAAGGCCGGCCGGCGGACATCCCCGAAAGCCTCGAGCCCGATGTCACAAACCTTGATGTCGGCCAATCCCTGCACTTGGTGGATCTTGACCTGCCAAAAGGGGTCGTCGCGATCGGTTCGCCGAAGGCTTTAGTGATCGCCATTGCAACCTCCCGCATGCAGATGATGGCCGAGGCCGAAGAGGCAGCGGCGGCGGCAGAGGGGGCGGAAGAAGCCACTGCCGAGGGCGAAGCCCCGGCACAAGAAGGTGCCAAGAAAGAAGACGGTGCCGAGGGCGGGGACAAGAAGGAAGGTTGATAATTTTAAGTGGCGACCTGCCGGATCGGCCGGTTCGCCGTGATCTTTGAGAAGGCCCGCGTATGGAAGAGACATACCTGATCGCGGGCTTGGGCAATCCCGGGAAAGGGTACGCCGACACGCGGCACAACGCCGGGTTCATGGTGCTCGACCGCTTGGCCAAGCGCTTGGGCGCGGAGTGGGAAGTGAACAAAAAGTTCGCCACCCACTTGGCCAAGGGCAGGCAGGACGGCAGCCCCGTCCTCCTGTGCAAGCCACAGGGCTACATGAACTTGAGTGGCCAATCCGTGGTGCCGTTGGCCAAGTTTTACCAGATTCCCGTCGGGCGGATCATGGTGGTGGTCGATGACATCGACCTGCCGCTTGGTGCCGTACGGATGCGCCCCGGCGGCGGCACAGGCGGCCATCGGGGTCTGGATTCCATCCAGGGGTTGCTGGGAAATGACGCTTTTGCCCGGCTCCGGCTGGGGGTCGGCCGCCCGGAACCAAACCGGGAAGTGTCCGGCTTCGTGCTCGGCAGATTTGCCGAGGCGGAAGCCGAACTGCTGGGAAAGGTGCTGGAAACGGCGGCGGACCAACTCGCCTGCTGGGTGCGGCAAGGCATCGGGCCGGCCATGAACAATTACAACGGGGACTGTTCCCCGACAGGAAACAAGACAGATGACGAAATACGAAGGGACGATCATCCTGAAGGAGACGGGGCGTGAGAGCACCGTCGAGGAACTGCAGACCCTCATCTCGGCCGAGATCGACACGGCCGGTGGGAAGGTCGGCGAATTCAACGCCGTGGGCCAGAGGAACTTTGTCCGGGTGGCCAACCGCAAAAACCCGGACGGCTACTACCTCGAGGTCACGTTCGAGGGCGACCCGGCAGCGACTGGCGACCTGAAAAAGCGCCTGCTCAAGCTCAAAGACGTCTTCCGCGTATTCTTCACCAAGCCGGGGTGAATCGCGGGTTGATTCCGGATTGCAACCCGATTAAACTCCTTTCATGGCGAGCTTCAACAAAGTCATCCTGATGGGCAACCTGACGCGCGACCCCGAGTTGCGCTACACCCCCAGCGGAACCGCAATCGCCAAGCTGGGCCTCGCCGTCAACCGCGTCTGGCGGGACGCCGAGGGCCAGCAGAAGGAGGAAACCACTTTCGTGGACATCGATGCCTTTGGAAAACAGGCTGAGACACTTGGCCAATATATGCAGAAAGGCCGCCCAATCCTGGTCGAGGGCCGCCTTAAGCTCGACCAGTGGGAGGACAAGAACACCGGGCAAAACCGGAGCAGGCTCGGCGTGGTACTCGAACGGTTCAGCTTCGTTGGCGGCGGAAGTGGACAAGTCGAAAGCGATGGTTCTGCCCCACGGCAATCCGCTCCCCCTCCCTCCCAACCCGCAGACGGGCCGCCTATTGACGGCCCCGGGGACGACGACGTCCCGTTCTGAGCGAAAAATTTACAAGCAGCAAAAGCGACTCATGGCAAAAACTGACGTTATTCTAATCAAGAATGTGGACGGACTGGGCGGGGAATCCGACCAAGTCAACGTGGCCACAGGCTACGCCCGCAACTATCTCCTGCCCCAGGGACTGGCCATACCGATGACCGAGGGCAACGAGCGCCGCCTGAAAGCCCTTCGCAAGGTTCGTCGGGATCGCGAGATCCGCGAGGCCAAGGACGCGAAGGAACTGGCCGCCAGCTTCAAGCACTTGATTCTCCACCTCAAGGCCAAGACCGGCGACACCGGCAAAATGTACGGCTCGGTCACCCCGGCAAACATCATCGAGCAGCTCTACGAGCAGTTCGAGATCAAGATCGACCGCCGCAAAGTTCACCTCAACGAGCCGATCCGCATGGTGGGCGACCACGACGTCGAGTTGCGACTGCATCCAGAGGTCGCCACCACACTTAAAGTGCGCGTGGAGAGCAGCAACCCGCTCCCCCAAGAGGAAACCGAGGCCACCGCGGAGGAGGCTCCGACAAGTTAACCGGGGAACGACATCGTGACGAAGAGCAAGACAGCGCTGTTGATGGGGGCTGTCTTGCTTTTTTGTGGGTGCGAGTATGAGGTGCCCTTGACGAAAGAACCCTCCGTTGCAGTGGATTCATCCGTGCTCGGCCTCTGGGAACTCATCCCGGATGCCGGGGAAGAAAAAGAAAAAAAGGAGCGGATGATGGTTCTGAAATACTCGGGCACCGAATACATGATTCATTATCCCATCGGGGAAGACGCCATGTATTTCCGGGCCTACCCCGTCAAGATCGGCGGGGTGCAGTGCGTCCAGCTTCAGGCCATCGGCACCCACAAAGGCTCCCCGGACAAGGAGGAGAAAAACCTTTACCACGTCGCCTCGTATCAACTGAACGGCGCGAATCTCGAAATCAAGCTGTTGAACGCCGAACTGGTGGATGACGAACTCAAGACCTCCGCCGCCCTGACACGCTCCTTCAAGAAGCACAAGGGACACAAGAATCTGTTCATCAACCCGGGGACGTTCCGAAGGGTTGAAAAATAGTCCCGCCGTTCAAGCGCTTGGCCAAGGTCAGCCGTGCTTCTCGACCAACTGGCGGAATTCGCCAAACAGGCCGCTTGAATCGTGCGGCCCCGGCGACGCCTCCGGGTGGTACTGCACGCAGAACACCGGCTTGGCCTTGTGGCGCAGTCCCTCGACCGTCTGGTCGTTGAGGTTGACCCGGTTCACCGCCACGTCGCTTGGCAGCGAGTCGGCGTCCACCGTGAAGCCGTGATTCTGCGACGTGATCTCCACCCGGCCGCTCTCGAGATCCTTCACCGGCTGGTTGGCGCCGCGATGGCCGAACTTCAATTTGCTCGTCCTCCCGCCCATGGCCAAGCCGAGGATTTGGTGGCCAAGGCAGATACCGAAAATCGGCAACCCATTCTCCAGTAACGATTTAACCGCCTCCGCCGCATACGTCACCGCCGCCGGGTCGCCGGGGCCGTTTGAGAGAAAAATACCGGCCGGCTTGTGCTTCAACGCCTCCTCCGCCGGTGTGTTCGCCGGAACCAGCGTCACCGCAAAGCCGGTCTGTCTCAGCTTGCGCAGGATGTTGTACTTGATGCCGAAATCGTACGCAACAATCGGGATGTCCGCCGCCGGCATCGGATCGCGCTGGATCCGGCCGTCGATCTCGCGTGGCCCCTTAGGCAGCCGGAATGCCGGGCTCAATGCATCCTCCTCGTCCCATGCAAATGCTGACTCGTGGGTGACTTCCTTCACGAAATCGACACCGATCAGGCCCGGCCACGCTTTCGCCTTGGCCAAGGCGCTCTCGGCGGTGGCTCCCTCCTCCGTCGTGAGGTAGCCGTTCATTGCGCCGCGGACGCGGAGCTTTTTGGTCAGCGCCCGCGTGTCGATTCCCTCGATGCCGGGGATGCCATTGCGCTCCATGTAGTCACCGAGCGAGCTGTCTGCACGGTAGTTGCTCACGACCGGCGACAACTCGCGCACGACAAACCCGCTGGCGTGCGTCTGGTACGACTCCACGTCCTGCTCGTTGACGCCGTAGTTGCCAATGAGCGGATAGGTCATCGTGATAATCTGCCCCTTGTACGACGGGTCGGTCAGGATTTCCTGATACCCCGTCATGGAGGTGTTGAAACAAACCTCCCCGGCGACCGACGCCGCAGCGCCAAACGCCTGCCCCTCGAAAATAGTGCCGTCCTCCAGTGCGAGGATGGCCTTGGGCCCCAAGCCAGACATCGCCGGGGAGAGTATGGACATGGCATCCAATCGGCAAGATGTTCCCACCGCGAATTTGCCTTATGCGTCGTGATGAACAACAACTTGGCCAAGCGCTTGGCCAAGCCGCCCTGCTCCCGCTTGCAGTAAGAACGGCCGTTTTTCGGCTGAAACAGCTTCACATAACCGTTGACAGCCAAGGGTTCGCGGGTATGATTTCGCGCCCTTTTTTCGGGGGTAAATGGCTAAGCTGACCATCAACGACATCGACCTGCGGGGTAAACGCGTGCTGGCACGCGTCGACTACAACGTACCGATGGCCGAGCAGGACGGCATGATGGTGATCAACGACGACACCCGCATCCGCGCCACGCTGCCGACGCTCAGGTTGATGATCGAGCGCGGCGCGAGAATCACTCTTGCCGCGCACCTTGGCCGGCCGAAGGGCGAGCGTGTGCCGTCGATGAGCCTGCGTCCCGTCGCCGACAAACTCGCCGGCTTAATCGGCCAGCCGGTTGCCTTTTGCGATCGATGCGTTGGCCAAGCGGCCGAGGATGCCGCAGCCAAGCTGGAGGACGGCGGGCTGCTGCTATTGGAAAACGTCCGCTACCACGCCGAGGAGGAGGCCAACGACCCGGCCTTCGCCGGGCAGCTCGCTAAGGGCACGGACATTTTTGTGAATGACGCCTTTGGCGCCGCCCACCGCGCACACGCCTCCACCGTCGGGGTGGCCAACCTCATTGCCGCTCGAGGCGGCCAATGCGTGGCCGGCCTGCTGATGGAGCGCGAGTTGCAATTTCTAGGCGACGAACTCGAGTCGCCAGAGCGCCCGTTCGTTGTGATTCTCGGCGGGGCGAAGGTGTCCGATAAAATCAAGGTGATCGACCGTCTGCTTGAGAAGGCCGACACGATTCTCATCGGCGGCGCGATGGCATACACCTTCAAGCTGGCCAAGGGGCTCACCGTCGGCAAGTCGTTGGTGGAACCCGACAAGGTCGACGTCGCCCGGGCCGCTCTCGACAAGGCTGCCGAGCGCGGCGTGCAGTTTTTGATCCCGACCGACAACATCATCGCCGAGCCGACGGAGATCGACGGCAAGTTCGCGTTTGGCGATCACCGCGTGAACGACAGCGAAAACATCCCGGTCGATTTCGAGGGCGTCGACATCGGCCCCAAGTCGGCGGAGGTGTTTCGGGGAGTGGTCGCCGGGGCGAGGACGATTTTGTGGAACGGCCCGATGGGCATCTTCGAGGATGAGCGCTTTGCCGGGGGCACGTTTGCCGTGGCCAAGTCCGTGTGCGAGGCGACCGCCAACGGGGCCAAGAGCATCATCGGCGGCGGCGACAGCGTGAAGGCGCTGAACAACGCCGGCCTCGGCGACCAAGTCACCTTCATGAGCACCGGCGGCGGAGCGAGCCTCGAGTTTCTCGAGGGCAAGGCGCTGCCCGGCGTCGCGGCCTTGACCGACAAGTAATTTGCAAATGGAAAAAGAACGGAAACTCTTTATTGCTGGAAACTGGAAGATGAACAAGACCGTCGCCGAGTCGCTCGACTTGGCCGATGGGTTGGTTCGCGAACTCAAGGATGTGACGGAGGTGGACATCGCCGTCTGCCCGCCATTCACCGCGCTGGCCGCGGTGTCGGAGGCAGTCCTCGACTCCAACATCCGGCTCGGCGCGCAAAACATGAGCGAGCACGGCTACGGCGCCCACACCGGCGAAACCGCCGCCGGAATGCTCAAGGAGTTCTCCGCGAGATACGTCATCCTTGGCCACTCCGAGCGGCGCCAATACCAGCGCGAGTCGGACGAACTGGTCGCCGCCAAGGCCAAGGCCGCGCACGAGACCGGCCTGAAGCCGATTGTCTGCGTTGGCGAACAGCTTGAGGATCGAGAGAGCGGCCGTACGGAGGAGATCGTCGGATCGCAGATCCGCGGCAGCTTGGCGGGCTTGACCGCCGGGCAAATGGAGGGCACGGTCGTCGCCTACGAGCCGGTTTGGGCCATCGGCACCGGCAAAACCGCCACCTCCGCCCAAGCGCAGGAAGTGCATGCGTTCATTCGCAACCTGCTGGGCGACCTATTTGATGAGGACACGGCCAAGCGGGTGCGCATCCAGTACGGCGGCAGCGTGAAGCCGGACAACGCCCGGGAGTTGATGAGCCAGCCGGACGTGGACGGTGCGCTGGTCGGCGGTGCCTCGCTGGATGTGAGAAACTTTTCCGAGATTATCCTGAACTCGATCTGATAGAAAAATAGAACCATGACTGTCCTGATTGGAATATTGACAACCGTACTTGTCCTGAACTGCTTTTTCCTCGTGCTGCTGATCCTGATTCAGCTGCCGAAAAAGGAGTCCGGCTCCGGCTTGGCCTTCGGCGGCGGCACGCTGGACATGGCACTCGGTGCCGGCGCGGGAAACATGCTGACCAAGCTCACCAAGGTCTCCGCATCGCTTTTCCTGTTGCTTTGCCTCGTGCTGGCCATCATCGGCAACCCCGGCAAGGACGACCTCAGCACACGCATCGGCGCCCAAGCGGCCCCCGCCACGACTCCGGCCACAACACCCACCACGGTGCCGGCCACGACACCGGCGGCCACGTCGGTTGAAGCGGAAGTGACCGGCAAGATGGATGACGCCCTGGCCGGTGCTGCGGACTCCCCTGCACCGAAGGCTCCCGAAGTGCCCACCCCTCCGGCTGCCCCGGAGAAACCGGCTGAATCACCGGCCACACCGCCGGATGGCGCGGAGAAAAAATAACCGGGAGTCTCCCATGACTTTCAACGGCGTTCCTGTGCATCGGCTGGGGACGCTTTTTTTGTGCCTCTGCCTGCTTGGCCAAGCCGGCTGTTTTCAGCAGCACGAACCGGCCGACTTCGTCATCATCAACGGCCCCGACCCCGAGTCGCTCGACCCGGCCATCATCACCAGCCAGGCGGACGGCCGTATTGTCTCGGCGATGTTCGAGGGGCTCACCCGCTTCAACGCCGTCACCGCCCAGGCCGAGCCGGCCTTGGCCAAGCGCTGGGACATTTCCGGCGACGGCATCGTTTACACATTTCACCTGCGGGACGGCATTCGTTGGTCCACCGGCGAGCCGATCACTGCGCACGACGTCGTTTACTCGTGGCGCCGCGCCGTCGATCCCGCCACCGCCAGCGATTACGCCGGGATGCTTTTTTATGTAAAAAACGCCGAGGCCATCAACGGCGGAAAGATCACCGACCTCGCCCGGCTTGGCGTGCGGGCCATCAACGACCAAACCGTGCGAGTCGAGTTGGCCGCCCCCACCCCGTTTTTTCTCGAGCTGTGCGCCTTTTGGACACTGGCCGTCGTGCCCCAAGAGAGTATCGAGCAACACGGCGACCAATGGTGCCTCAGCCGGCCGCTGCCGGTGAGCGGCTCGCACACGCTCGACTTCTGGCGGGTGCGCGACCGGATTCGCCTCCGCAAAAATGAACACTACTGGGACGCGGCCAACACGCGCAACGGGGTCGTCGACCTGCTGCCGGTTGAGGTGCCGGCCACCGCGATCAACCTTTACGAAGCCGGCCAGGCCGATGTCATCTGGGACAAGAGCCTCGTGCCGACCGAGCTGCTTGACGCCCTCAGCCCGCGGCCCGACTTTCACCGGTTCGACTACCTCGGCACCTATTTCGTGCGATTCAATATCACGAAAAAACCGCTCGACGATCCGCGCGTCCGCAAGGCGATGGCGATGGCGATCGACAAGGCCCGACTGGTCACGAAATTCACCAAGGGCGGCGAGCGCTTGGCCGCCCACTTTGTCCCGCCCGGCACCGGCGACTACACCCCGCCAAGCGGCCCGGCGCACGATCCCGGCTTGGCCAAGCGACTGCTCGCCGAGGCCGGCTACCCCGGCGGCGACGGTTTCCCTGCTGACTTCGAGTACCTGTTCAACTCGAGCGACCTGAACAGGAACATCGCGGTTGAGTTGCAACGCATGTGGCGCGACACGCTGGGCATCCAGATCAAGCTGCGCCAGGCGGAAAACAAGGTGTACCTCGCCGCCCAAAGCGCGCTCGACTACCACGTCTCCCGCAGCAGCTGGATCGGCGACTACAACGACCCCAACACGTTCCTCGACATGTTCATGGCGCAGAACGGCAACAACCGCACCGGCTGGGTGAATGCCGACTACGACCAACTCATCCGCCGAGCCAACGCCACTTCCGACTTGGCCAAGCGCAACGCGCTGTTCCGCGAGGCGGAAAGGCTCCTCATCGCGGATGAACTGCCGATTGTTCCTCTGTTCTTCTATGTCGGCATCAATATTTATCACCCGGAGCGCATCGGCGGCATCCACCCGAACATCCTGGACATCCACCCCATCAGCGCCATCTACGCCAGAAAACCCGGCCAAGCGGAGAAAAAGTGAGCAAAGCCGTTTTTAACGCTTCACTTTTGGCGCGGATTTTAAGACATTTGCCGCCCTTTTTCGCCGGGAAAACGACAGGCTGAAGACCCAACTTATTGGGTCTCAAGGCTTTTCGACTTCCCAGCAACAGAAAATCTATGACCGCTTCGAAAGATAATGCACCGTGGGTGACCTTCCGCCCCGAGATCAAGGTTCTTGACTGCACCGTCCGCGACGGGGGCCTCATCAACAATCATCAGTTTGAGGACGACTTCGTCAAGGCCGTCTACGACGCCGCCATCGCCGCCGGCATCGACTACATGGAACTGGGCTACAAGGCCTCCAAGACGCAATTTGCCCGCGCGGACCACGGCGACTGGAAATATTGCGACGAGGACGACCTGCGCCGGATCGTCGGCGACAACGACAGCCCGCTCAAGCTCACCGCGATGGCCGACGCCGGCAAGACCGACTACAAGACCGACATCCTGCCGGCCGAGCAAAGCGTGCTCGACTGCATCCGCGTCGCCACGTATGCCCACCAGATCCCCACGGCGGTGGACATGATTCAGGACGCCCACGACAAAGGCTACGAAACCTGCTGCAATATCATGGCCATCAGCACCGTCGCCGACTCCGAGATCGACCAAGCGCTGGACACACTGGCCGGGACGCCGGTGGAGACCGTCGTCGTCGTCGACAGCTACGGCGCGTTGTACCATGAGCAGATTCGTGAACTGGTGAAAAAGTATGTCACCATGGCCAAGGCCACCGGCAAGGAGGTCGGCATCCACACGCACAACAACATGCAACTCGCCTTCGCCAACACGATCGAGGCGATCATCCAGGGCGCCAACCGCATCGACGCCACCATGCTCGGCCTAGGTCGCGGTGCCGGCAACTGCCCGATGGAACTGCTGCTCGGCTTCTTGAAAAACCCGAAGTTCGACCTTCGCCCCATCTTCAAGCTGCTGCAGGATCAACTCATGCCGCTGCGCCGCACCAAGGAATGGGGTGCCCTCATCCCGTACGTGGTCACCGGCATCCTAAACCAGCACCCGCGTGCCGCCATGCGCGTCCGCGACACCGAGGAGAAAAACAAGTTCCTCGACTTCTACGACGCCTGCACGTCGGAAGCCTGAGTCAACCACAAGACTTTTCTGTTCCCCAACGTCGGCCCATCGGCCGCCGTTTCCTTTCCCGCTGGCCTCGGTTCACCTCCCCCGCTAACGTCCGCCCGTGGACGCGCGCGAGGCTTTGGTGGTGTTGAATCTGCTCGAGGGGATCGGGCCGGTTCGGGTGCGGCAGTTGCTCGAGTTTTTCGGCGATGCAGCAAAGGTGCTGCAGGCGAACCGCTCGGCGCTGGTGCGCGTCAAGGGTATCGGCGACGACCTGGCCGGCACGATCGTCCAGTGGCAATCCACCACCGACTTGGCCGGGGAATTGAAGCGCGTGGAGGAGTTCGGTGCGCGGCTTGTGTTTCAGGCCGATGATGAATACCCGGAGTTGCTTCGCGAGATTTACGATCCTCCAATCCTCCTTTACGTGAAGGGCCGCCTGCTGCCGGGAGACAAAAACAGCATCGCCATGGTCGGCGCTCGGCGCACGACGCATTACGGGCAGGACGCCGCCCGCAAGTTGGCCTACCAACTCGCCGGGCACGGTGTCACGGTGGTCAGCGGCGGCGCGCGCGGCATCGACTCCGCCTCGCACCAAGGCGCGCTCTCGGGCAAGGGGCGCACGGTCGCCGTGCTCGGCAACGGCATCAACATCGTTTACCCGGCGGAGAACGCGGAGTTGTACGGGCGCATCGCCGACAACGGCGCAGTGATCACCCAGTTCCCGTTCAACCGGAAGGGCGACAAGCAGAGCTTCCCGATCCGCAACCGCATCGTCGCCGGGATGACGCTCGGCACGGTGGTCGTCGAGGCCGACTTGAAAAGCGGCTCGCTGATCACCGCCAACATGGCCGCCGACAACAACCGGCAGGTGTTCGCCGTGCCGGGCCGGATCGACTCACCGCAAAGCCGCGGCTGCCACAACCTCATCCGCAACGGGGCCGCGCTGTGCGAGAACGCCGACGACATCCTCACCGAGTTTGAGCATCTTGCGCTTGGCCAAGCGCCTGGCCAAGCGGATGAAGCGGAGCCGGTGCCGTTGGCCAATCTTACGGAGCAGGAGCAGGCGGTGTTCGACGTTCTCGACGCCACCGAACAACCAATCGACACGATTATCGCCCAAAGCGGACTGCCCACGCCGACAGTTTCGGTGGCGCTACTCGGGCTGGAGATGAAGCGCTTGGCCAAGCAACTCCCCGGTAAACTTTTCACCCGCCGCTGATTCCGCGGATTAAAAACGCAGAGGGCTGCTGAAAGGGTTTTTCACGCGAAGGCGCGAAGCCGCGAAGAAAAGAAAGAGAGGGGGGAACCGCAAATGGACTCGAATGGACGCGAAGGATTGTTTATCCGCAGATGAGCGCAGATTTGTTTCCTGTTTTAATCTGCGATCATCTGCGTCATCTGCGGATTCCTTCCTGTCCATCCTGGCCATCGATGTTCATTTCTCTCTTTTCGCGTTCATTGGCGTCCATTCGCGGTTGATATTGATGCTTCTTCGCGGCTTCGCGGCTTCGCGTGAGTTTCTGGTCGAGGACGAATTTGGGTACTCCGCGCCCACTGCGTTTAGTCGGGAGCAGACTCGATCTTGGCGGCGGCGTTGGCCCAGTTAATCGGTTTATCGGGCAGCAGACCGAGATAAAGGATCGCCGCGACGCAGAGGCCAAGCGCGATTCGTGTTGGCCAAGCGATCGGTACCGGCGAGTCGTCGGAGGTGTCTTTCGGCCAATAAATGGCGCGAATGATGCCGAAGTAGTAGTAGATCGACACGACGACTCCGAACACTGCCACGGCCAGCAGCGCGAAGTAACCGGCGTCGCCGAACGCCTTGGCGGCAACCGATTTCACCAGCAGAAATTTGCCGAAGAACCCGGCCAACGGTGGGATGCCGGCGAGCGACACGGAGCACAACGCCAGCACGAATGCCAGGAACGGCGAGCGTTTGTTCAGCCCGGCGAGACAGGCGATGTCCTCCCCTTCCCCTTCGCTGGTGATGAGATGGATGATCATGAACGTCGCCACAAGCGTGAACAGGTATCCGGCGAGGTAATACAAAATCGCCGCCTTGCCGTCGTCCGACTGGGCCACGATGCCCATCAGCAGGTAGCCGGCGTTGGCGATGCCGGAATAGGCCAACAGCCGTTTGAGATTGCGCTGCGGCACGGCGCAGAGGTTGCCGTACAAAATTGTCAGCGCAGCAACCACCATCAGCATGCCCGTCCACTGGGCGGTGAGTTCCGGAACGACGCTGCCGAACAGGCGGATCAGGAGCACGAAGCCGGCCGCCTTCGAGCCGACCGCGAGAAACGTCGTCGTGGGCGTCGGCGCGCCCTGATAAACATCCGGTGCCCACACCTGAAACGGGAACGCGGAAATCTTAAACGCCAGCCCAGCGAACACGAACAACATCCCAAACAAGAACACGTTGCTCCCCAGCAACCCGGCGTGCGCGGCGCGGATCGCGTCGAACTTGAGACTCCCGGCCTCGCCGAACACGAGCGCAATGCCGTACACCAAAAACGCCGACGACACGGCACCGAGGATAAGATATTTCACCCCCGCCTCGAGAGAGTGCAGCCGATGCCGCTGAAAGCTGACGAGAATGTAAAACGTCACCGTGATCAACTCAATCGAGACGAACAACAGGCTAAAGTCGTTGGCCGACGAGGCGAACATCATTCCCGTCAACGCGAACAGGATGAACGCGAGATACTCCGACACGCCGCCCCTCAATCGCGCGGCGAAGTCCACCGCGAACACGAGCACAAAGATCGCCGAAAGCAAAAAGAAGCGTTTGAAAAAAAGCGCCAAGGCGTCGAGTCGGTAAATCCCGCCGAACGCCTCGGCGTCGGCCAAGGCGGCGTATCCGCCGCGAAAGCTCAGCAGAAACACAAGGCCAAGCGCCCCGGCGGCAACCCAGCCCAGCGAGCGGCGAGCCGTCGACGGCAGGAACAGGTCGGCGAGCAGAATCAACAGGCCAAGCGCCGCGACCATCATCTCGAGTTGAACAAATTGCAATTGACCGTCCATGTCGATTTACCGTTCGGCCGGCTTGGCCAAGCGCACGATTTTCGCCGCTTCGCCCTCGATGCCCTTGGTCAGCAACCCCGGCACGAAGCCGAACACCAGCAGCGCGCCGAGCAACAGGCCAAGCGCCGTCGCGATCAGCGGGCTGACGTCGCCCGCCTTGGCCCAGTCGCCGCCAAGCGGCCCGTGCAGGATGCACCGAATGGCGCGCATCATGTACAGGCCGCCGATCACCAGCGCGCTCCACGCGGCGATGACCGTAACCGTCTTCAGCCCGGCCGACCAAGCGGCAAAAAAGATCGTGATCTCACCGGCGAAATTGGCAAAGCCGGGCAACCCACAACCAGCGAACAGCGCCATCAGCAACGCCGAGCCGGCGAGCGGCATTTGGCGCAGCAACCCACCCATGCGGCTCATGTCGAGCGAGCCGGTTTGCCGATACAGATGTCCGCTCAAGCCAAAGGCCAAGGCGGCGAGCAGACCGTGCGCGATCATTACCAGCACCGCGCCGGTCAGCCCGATCACGTTCAGGCTGGCGATGCCGAGAAATATGAAACCCATGTGCGCGACACTGGAGTTGCCGATGAGTTGGTTGAGGTCTTTTTGGCGAACAGCCACCAAGCCGCAGTACAGCAGATTGGCCAAGGCCAGCCACGCCAACACGCCGAGCCAACTTTGCGCGCCAACCGGTGCCATCGGGATGGCCACGCGGATAAGGCCGTACAGGCCGAACTTTTTCAGCACGCCGGCGTGCAGCATCGCGGTGGCGGTCGGTGCCGCGCCGTAGCCAAGCGGCGCCCACGTGTGAAACGGCCACAGCGAAACCAGAATGCCGAAACCAAACATCAGCAGCGGAAAAATCCACTGTTGCGCCGCCTCGTCGATTGGCGATTCCTGCACCTTGGCGATCAAGTCCGGGATGCTGAACGACTCCGCGCCGGTCTGCACGTAAACGCCGATGAGGCCGATCAGCGCCAGCAACGCGCCGAGGCTGAGGTAGAGCGTGATTTTGTACGTGGCGTAATTGCGCCTCGCCCCCCTGCCCCACACACCGATCATGATGAACGTCGGCACCAGCGCGAGTTCGTGAAAAAAGTAAAAGAAAAACAGATCCATCGAGGCGAACGCGCCGAGGATACCGCCGATCATCAGGTTGAGTAGAATGTGAAACTCCTTCACCCGATGCGTGATGTCATCCGCGCAGCAGGCCGCCGCGAACGCCACGATCGCCCCCATTAAGATGATGCCGATGTTGATGCCGTCGGCGGCCAAATGAAGATGCAGCCCGAGACTCTCGACCCACACGACTTTGGTTTCAAACTGCAACCCGCCGCCGACCTCGAACGAGCAAAACGCAATCAACGCGCACAGCAACGCCAAGCCGGACGCGCCGATCGTGATGCTGCGGATCGCCCGCCGTTGGCTGCCGGGCACAACCCCGACAGCCGCAGCAGCAAGCAGCGGCAACAAAACAATGATCAACAGCCAATCCATCTCACGGTCAACTCAACGTAAAAACCAAAAGTACGGCCATGCCGGCGGCGAACCAAAAGGCGTATGTTTGCAGGTTGCCGGTCTGGGCCAGGCGCAACACCCGCCCGGCCAACTCAGTCGTGCCGTGTGCGCCGCGCACCAACAACCCGGCGATCACCCATCGGTCGAAGGCATCCGCCAGCTTGGCCAAGTTCTCCTGCACGTGGTCGATGAGCCATTGGTAAATTTCGTCAAACCAAAACCGGTCGCGCAGCGCCTTGGCCAAGCGGCCAAACCGGGCCGGTAGCGGGTCGGCCTTGGCTCCGCTGTAGGCGCTATTGGCCAGCAGCATGCCAAACACCAGCACCCCCAGCGACGCGGCCAACACCAGCGGATTCGGTGCGTGCGCGTTGAAGTAACCGGCGATGACCGACGGCACCGCAAGCACGAGCAGCGGCACGGTCATCACAGCGGGACTCTCCTTCGCTTGCTCGGCATGGCTCGAGCGCGGCTTGCCCATGAACGCCACAATGAACAGTCGCGTCATGTAAAACGTCGTCAACAGTGCGACGAACACGGCGACGAGAAACAGCAAAAGATTGTTCTCCAGCGCGACGTCGAGGATGGCCTCCTTGCTGAAAAAACCGCTGAAGAGTGGCACTCCACAGAGCGCCATCGTGCCGATCAAAAACGTCCAGTACGTCTTGGGCATCCGCTCGCGCAGACCGCCCATTTTCCAGATGTCCTGCTCGTGGTGCAGCGCCACGATCACCGAACCGGCCCCAAGGAAGAGCAGCGCTTTGAACGACGCGTGCGTCGTCAGGTGAAACATCGCCGCGTCGGGAGAACCCAGCCCCACCGCCATCACCATGTAGCCGAGTTGTGAAAGTGTGGAGTAGGCCAAGATGCGCTTGATATCGTCCTGCTGCACCGCCATCAGCGCGGCTAGCAAAGAGGTCAGGCCGCCGATCCAGGCGACCGCCTCCATCGCCCACGTGCCGTCGATCAGGAAAAACACGCGGCACAGCATGTAGACGCCGGCGGCCACCATCGTCGCCGCGTGGATGAGCGCACTGACCGGCGTCGGGCCTTCCATCGCGTCCGGCAGCCAGACGTGCAGCGGCACCTGGGCGGACTTGCCCATCGCCCCGCAGAAAATCAAGAACCCGGCCAAGCCGGTGATCATTGCTGTCTCGCCGGAGACCGCCTTGGCCAAGTCGCCAAACTCAACCGAGCCAAGCGCGGCCCACACCACCAGGATGCCAATCAAAAAACCAAAATCGCCGACGCGATTCGTGAGGAATGCCTTCTTGGCGGCATCGGCCGCACTGGGTTTCTCGAACCAAAAGCCGATCAACAGATAACTTGAGACACCAACCAACTCCCAAAAAATAAACATCATCACGAAATTGTCGGCCAACACGATACCGAGCATCGAGAAAACGAATAGGCTGAGGAAGGCAAAGTAGCGTGAGATATCGCGATCCTCCTTCATGTAACCCAGCGAGAAAATATGGATCAAGCTTCCGACACCGGTGACGACGCAGAGCATCAGCTTGCTAAGCCCGTTGATCTGCAAACCGATGTCGATCTGCAGTCCCCCAATCGCAAGCCAAGTGACGCTCGGATGCAAGTCGTCACCCGCAGCAACCAGCAGCAACGTGAGCAAAAATGAACCGACAACCGCCCCGACGGAAATCGCCGCGCTGGCCTTGCGCGAACGGAACACACCCAGGCCGATGGCCGCCGCCGAGAATAGCGGGAGCAACATAATGAGCCATGCAGCGGTGTTCATCGTTTACAGTTTCATCGTGGCCAAGTCCGCCACCTCGGCGGTCTGGCGTTTGCGATACAGCGCGACAATCAGGGCCAAGCCAACGGCCACTTCCGCCGCCGCGACGGTGATGATGAAGAACACCATCACCTGCCCGTCCAGATTTCCGTTGAAGCGCGACATGGCCACGAGTGCCACATTGGCGGCGTTGAGCATCAGCTCGAGCGACATGTAGATAATCAGCAGGTTGCGCCGCACGATCACGCCCAGCAGGCCGATCGCAAACAGCGCGCCGCTCACCAGCAGGTATTGGCTCAGAGTCGGCTCCATCAGCGTGGCTCCTTTCGGCTCAACAAAATCACACCAACCATCGCCACCAACAGCAGGATGGAGACGATCTCAAACGGCAGGATGAATCCCTTTTCGACGCTGAACAGCGCTTGGCCAAGCGCGCGTGTGCTTCCCACCACCTTGGCCTGCGCAGCCTCCGCTTGGCCGGTGTCCGCCGCCCCCTCGTGACGCTGCGCGACCTCCCCGTACGTTGTGTCGATCGAGCTTTTATAGACGAGGAACAACGCGCCGACAGCCATGAGTCCCATGGCCAAGCTAACGAGATTCAGCTTGCGTCGTGCGCCCTCCCGCAGATCCAGCAGCATAATCACGAATAGGAACAACACCATTACCGCCCCGGCGTAGACGAGGATCTGCACCGCCGCGAGGAAGTAGGCGTTGAGCAGGACGAACAGCCCGGAGATTGAGATCATCGTCGTCACGAGGAACAACGCGCTCGTCACCGGGTTGCGGCTGAACGGGTTCGCCACCACCAACAGCGCACTCAGCACCGCCAGCCCGGCGAAAATGTTGAACAACGTTCCTTCCATCTTGTTAAGCTGATGATTTAATCGTATTCTGAAAAGTCATCGTTAACAAATCGCGTTCTCCCTCTCCCCGGCCCTCTCCCGCTGGGAGAGGGAGCTTGGCCAAGCGCAGCCCGCCTGGATTCCTTCTCCCTCAGGGAGAAGGTGGCCGGAGGCCGGATGAGGGTGAATGCTCGTATGTTTTATTGTAAATGCCACTGTTTGATTTCCGGATTAACAACTCAACTCGTCAGTGGAATTCAGGTTGCTCACCGGCTTCCCGTGTTTTGGTTTCCCACTTCTTGATCCCCTCGCCCACCCCGTCCTGCACGTGGTGATCGTAGGCGCGCTTGTCCGCGCCACCCAGCTCGAGCAGTTTCTCCATGTCGTAAATCAGCTCCTCGCGGCTCTCGCCGGTAATGGCGTAGTCCTTCAGCAAAAAGATCGCCTCCTCCGGGCAGACCTCCTGGCAGTAGCCACAATAGATGCAACGAAGCATGTCGATCTCGAACTCCTTCGGCATCTTCTCCGCACCGTCGCGATCGACCACGCCGGTGTCGCCCGGCGGGGTGATGCGTATGGCCCGGGGCGGACAGACAAACTCGCACAACTGGCACGACACGCACTTGGTTTTTTCGTCCACATCCTTCACCAAATACGGCGCGCCCCGGTACCCGGTCGGGACATCCCATTTCTCCTCCGGGTACTGCATCGTGGTTTTGGCAGCGAATTTTTTTTGTTTATCGCCGTACACCCCGGAGCGTTTTCGCGAGAAAAAATGACGCAGCGTGACCCTGAAGCCGTTGAGCAGCGTCGGTAAATAAAGCCGCTCCCACCAGGTCAATTCTGTGCGATTTACTTTCATCGTTTCACCCTCAACTGTGCATCACCCACAGCACGATGGCCGTCAGAATGATGTTGGCCAGGCTCAGCGGCAGGAATCGTTTCCAGCCGATGTTCATCAATTGGTCGTAGCGGAATCGCGGCAGCATCCAACGCACCCAGATCATCAGGCCAAGGAACATCGCCGTCTTGGCGATGAACACCGCGATGTGCACCAGCCCTTGGCCAAGCGACTGGGCCGGCGTGTTGAAATAATCGCCCAGCGGCAGCATCCAGCCGCCGCAGAACAGCACCACCATCAGCGCCGAGCCGGCGATCATCGCGGCGTATTCCCCCATGAAAAACAACGCGAAGCGCATCGAGCTGTATTCGGTGTTGTAACCGGCAACCAGCTCGGTTTCCGACTCCGGCAGGTCGAACGGCAGGCGGTTTGTCTCCGCGAAAATGGCGATCAGGAAAATCGCGAATGCCAACGGCTGCTTGAACAGGAGCCAAGCACCGCCGCGCTGATAGTCGATCACCGAGCCGAGATTGAGGTCGCCCACCAGCATGAACACCGGCACGACCGCCAGCCCCATCGCGATCTCGTACGAGATCATTTGCGCCGTCGACCGGATGCCGCCGAGGAACGGGTATTTAGAATTCGAGGCGTAGCCGGCCAGCACGACGCCGTACACGCCCAGCGACACAATGCCGAAGGTGAACAGGATGCCGACATCGAGGTTGGCGATCACCATTCTTTGCGAGCCGAGCATCGAGCCAAACGGCACGACGGCAAGCACCACGAACGACGGCACCATCGCCACCGCCGGGGCCAGCCAGTAAAACACCCGGCGCACGTGAGCCGGCGTCAGGTCCTCCTTGACCAGCGCCTTCAACCCATCAGCCAGCGGTTGGCCAAGGCCAAACAGTTTTATGTTCGTGAACGGGATGCCGACGCGGTTCGGCCCGACGCGATCCTGAATCCACGCCGAGATGCGCCGCTCGGCCACGACCGCGTAGGCGACCATCGGCATCACCACGGCAAACAGGCACACCACCTTGAGCAGCGTCAGCACCCACGGCTCGGCGAACAGTCCTGTGATCGAGACAAGCATCACAGTTTCACGTCCGCGCCCGTATCGCCCAAGCCGGCCCAGGTCAGGCCGGCGGCCTTGAACGCCTTCACCTCGTCTGCCATTTGATTAAACAATCCTTCGATGCTGTTGAAGCCGTCGAGGCCAGTGACGGTGTGGACGAGCTCGTGCAACACCTCCCACTCCGGCAGTGCGTCGCCCGGCGGCTCGAGGGCTTTGTTCAATTTCTGCACACGCCCTTTCACGTTGGTGAACGTCCCGCGTTTCTCGGCATGCGCGCAGCCCGGCAGCAGATAATCGGCCATTTTCGTCGTGGCGCTTGGCAGGATGTCACTGACAATCAATGTTTTAAGTTTACCGAGCAGCTTGGCATCGATGCCGTGCTGCGTGACGTCCTCGCCGCACACGATCAGCGTCGTGACCTTGCCGGACGCGATGCCCCTGGCGATGGCGCCCAGCTTCAAGCCGACGCGCTTGGTCGTGATGCCGGTCAACCGCGCGCCGGTGGTGTTCGGGTTGCGGTCGGCGGCGACGAGCAGATGATCCGCCTCGCCGTTGCGCCGCACCGAGTCCGTCAACGCCTTGAAGCGCTTGGCCAATTTGCTCAGCAGGAAAAGCTCCTCGTTGGTTTGGCGCGCCGAGGCGACGATCGCCACCGAGCCTTCCCCGGCCTTGGCCAAGTGATCGGAAATCTCCTCAAGCGCGCTTGGCCAAGTGGTGTCACCCTTTGGCCCGCGCAACTTGGCCAAGCGATCGTCGCGGCCGATCCATTTGTAATCGAGCCGGCCGGCATCGCACATCCAATCGCTGTTGACCGCGTCGTTTTGCCGCGGCTCGTAGCGGAACATTTTGTTTTCGCGCGAACCGATGACGGTGTTGCAACCGGTGCCGCAGCCGGTGCAGAGGCTTTTGGTTTCCTTGAGAAACCAAACGCGCATCTGGAAACGAAAATCGTCGGACGTCAACGCGCCAACCGGACAGAGATCCACCGTGTTGAGCGTGTAATTGTTGTCGAACGGCTGGCCGGGATAGGTCGATATCGCGTTATAGCTGCCGCGGTTCACGATGCCCAGCGCGTCGTCGCCGGCCACATCAGCGGTAAAGCGGATGCAGCGGGTGCACAACACGCATCGCTCGGCGTCGAGCGTGATGCGCGGGCCAAGGTTCACCGCCTTCGGCTTGTGCACCTTCACCTCGGCAAACTGGCTCTCGGCTTGGCCGTGTTCGACCGAGTATTCCTGCAGCTTGCATTCGCCAGCCTGATCGCAGATTGGACAGTCGAGCGGATGGTTGATGAGCAGCGACTCAAGCACCGCCTCCCGCATCTCCCGGGTTTCCGGGCTGCTGGCGTAAATCTCCATTCCGGGAATGATGCCGGTCGCGCAGCCGATGACACCGCGCGGCGTGCCCGGCTCGTACGGGAGCTGCATCGGGAACACTTTGGGAGAACCGTCCTCGTTCGTCGGTGGTTTACCGTCCGGGCCTGGCCGCCCCGGCATGGCGACGTGGACGAGGCACATCCGGCAGTTGCCGGCCACCGGCAGCTTGGGGTGGTAACAGTAGTGCGGGATCTCGATGCCGGCGTGTTTGCAGGCCTGCAGCACCGTGGTCGGCTCCGGGTGGCCCTGCCAGTTCGGCGTGGTGCGCGGCACCTCAACGGCGCAGCCGTCCACTTTCACCGTGACGGTGTCGACTGCCGGGTCTGTCCGCTTGACTGCCATCGCTATTTCGTTGCGGCCTCCCCGTCGCGCTTGGCCAAGCGGGCCTCGTCCTCCGCGCCGCGCTGCTCAAAATCATCGCGGAACTTGTCCACGAAACTCATCACCGGCCAGGCGCACGCCTCGCCAAAGGCACAGATGGTCCGGCCCTGGATGTTCTGCGCGATGTGCCGCAAATAATCGGCGTCGCCCTTCCGCGCCTCGCCGGTGCGCATCCGCTTGAGCGCCTTGGCCATCCAGAGCGAACCTTCGCGGCAGGGGGTGCATTGACCGCAGCTTTCGTGCGCGTAAAAGTCGGACAAATTGCCCAGCGCCTCGACCATGTCCACCGAGTCGTCCAGCACGATGATGGCGCTCGAGCCGGACATCGAGCCGCATTTCATCAGCGTGTCGAAGTCGTACGGGATGTCGAGCAGGTCGAGTTTCTGCTCGGTGACCTCGCCCCACTTGTCTTTGCTTTGGATGGTGAACTTCTCGCCGGCGCGAAACACCTTTGACGACGAACCGCCGGGGATGATAGCCCGAAGCTTTCGGCCGTCGCGCAGCCCTTGGCCAAAGTTTTTGTGAAAGATCAATTCACCGAGGGTGGCCTTCCCGACCTCGATCTCGTAATAGCCGGGCCGCTGGACGTTCCCGCTCAGGCTGACAATGCGCGTGCCAGTGTTGCCCGCCGTGCCCAGCGAGGCGTAGGCGTCGCCGCCCATCTCCATGACATGCCGCACGTTGCAGAGCGTCTCGACGTTATTGACGATGGTCGGGCACATGTAGAGGCCAAGCGCCGCAGGGAAGTACGGCGGCTTGATGCGCGGGTACGGCCGCTTGCCCTCAAGCGACTCGATGAGGCCGGTTTCCTCGCCGCAAATATACGCGCCCGCGCCGCGGTGCACGTGGATCTCGAGGTCGTATTTCGTGCCGCAGATGCCTTTGCCGAGGAAGCCGTTGGCTTTGGCCTCGTCGATGGCGCGATTGAGGATTCTCGCGCCCTCGGGAAATTCACCGCGAATGTAAATATACGCCAGCTTCACCTCGTTGGCGTAACACGACAGGATCATGCCCTCAATGAGCTGGTGCGGATCCTTGTGAAGGATCTGCCGATCCTTGAACGTGCCCGGCTCGGATTCGTCAGCGTTGCAGATCAAATACACCGGCTTGCCGGACTTGCGGTTGACAAAGTTCCACTTCACGCCGCAGGAAAACCCGGCACCGCCCCGCCCGCGCAAACCGGACGCAAGCACCTCCTTGCGAACGGTTTCCTGCGGCGTCACGACGACACCCCCGGCCTTCCTCGGCTTGAGCCGGAAGACCTTTTTCAACGTCCTGTAACCGCCGTGTTTCAGGTAACACTTTATGTCATTCGTGTAACCCGCCTCATCGACGTGCTTCAAAACCAGTTTAGTTTCTTTCGGCATTCAGCGATTCGGGCCTTGACTCATCTGGCCCGGTTTAATTATGTATTGCCCGCACGGCGTTGCCGAATAGTGTAACGGTAGCACGAGTGACTCTGACTCACTTTGTCTAGGTTCGAATCCTAGTTCGGCAACCAACTTCATTCGTCGTATTTCTCCAGGATTTCATCCGCACCGTCGTTCGAGACGCTCTCGTAAAAATCATCGTTGCACATCATCACCGGTCCGGTGCCGCAACTGGCAAGGCACTCGGCGTACTCGACGCCAAACCGGCCGTCCTTCGTCCGCTGCAGCCCCGGCGCATCGGCATCCAGCCCAAGCCGTCTGCAGAGATGCCCGTGCAACTCCGCGCTCCCGGCCAGGGCGCAGCTCAACGTGCGGCAAACCCGCACCACGGTTTTCCCGGGGTCGTGCTCGCGCAGCATCGGGTAAAACGTCACCAGCTCGTGGATGTTGATCGGCTTCAAGCCGAGCTTGGCCGCCGTCCATTTTTCCGCCTCGACGGAGATGAAACCGAACTCATCCTGCAACGCGTGCAGCACCATCAGCGACGCACTGCGCTTTTCCGGGTAGTTCTTCACCAGCCGGTTGATTTCCCTCTCCAGTTTTTTGGGAACCACAAAACTCATCGATCGCATTCCCCCATCACGAAGTCGAGCGACCCCAGAATCGCCACCACGTCACTGATCATGTGCCCCGGCAGCAGGTCAGGCAGGATGCCCAAGTTAACGAACGACGGCGCGCGGATCTTCAGCCGGTACGGCACACCGCCGCCCTTGCTCATGATGTAAAAGCCAAGCTCCCCCTTCGGGTTCTCGGCGCCGAAGTAAACCTCGCCGGCTGGCGCGTCCTGCCCCTGCGTCACCAGCATGAACTGGTGGATCAACTCCTCCATGCTCGAGAGCACCTTCTGTTTGTCCGGCAAAACGATCTTTCCATCGTCCACGTTGACCGGGCCGCCCGGCAGCTTGGCCAAGCATTGATCGAGCAGGCGGACGCTCTGGCGCATCTCCTCCATCCGCACGAGATAGCGGTCGTAACAGTCGCCCGTCTCGCCGTACGGCACGTCAAAGTCGAGCTGGTCGTACACGAGATACGGGTGCGCCTTGCGAAGGTCATGCTCGACGTTGCTCCCGCGCAGATTCGGGCCGGTCAGGCCAAAATCGATCGCGTCTTCCCGGCTGATCACGCCGACGTCCTTCGTCCGATCGACGAAAATCTTGTTCCGCGTCAGCAACTTGTCCGTCTCGCCAATGGCCACGCTGACTTCCTTGGTGAACTTGGCCAATTCCTCCGTCCAGCCCTCCGGAAGATCCCGCGCCAACCCGCCAATGCGCGTGTACGTCGTCGTGAAGCGCGCGCCGGTCAGCGCCTCGATCAGGTTGTAGATTTTCTCGCGCTCGGTGAACGTGTGCAGGAACACCGTCATCGCGCCGACATCCATGGCAAACGCCCCGATGCCGAGCAGATGCGCCGAGATGCGGGCCAATTCGCAGCAGATCACGCGGATGTACTGGCAGCGCTCCGGCAACCTGTCGTGAATGCCGAGCAGCTTCTCCACCGCCAACGCGTAGGCGACATTGTTGGCCAGCGGCGCGAGGTAATCCAGCCGGTCCGTATACGGAATGAACTGGGTGTACGTCATGTTCTCGGCGATCTTCTCATCGCCACGATGCAGGTAGCCGATCTCCGGGTCGGCCTTCGTGATGATCTCGCCGTCGAGTTCCAGAACCAACCGCAGCACCCCGTGCGTCGCGGGATGCGACGGCCCCATGTTCAGGGTCATCGTTTCGCCCCGCACATCCTGCAACTCGTCCAGAGCCTGCGCCGAGCGTGCCGCCGAATCCCCGACCTCGATTTCCCGGGTTGCCTCCATCGATCAGCCTTCCGGGTTGCGCATGCGCGGTTCGCGCACAGTCGAGTCCCCGCCACCGGCCACGGTGACAAACGGCCCGCCCTCGAGCGGCGCCGGATCGGAGAACGCCACGTCCGGCATCTCGCTTGGCTTGCCGGCCAGAGGGAAATCCTTTCGCAACGGAAAATACGGGTAGCCCTCCCACATCAGGATGCGGCGCAGATCCGGATGCCCGGCAAACCGGATGCCCATCATGTCGTACGCCTCGCGCTCATGCCAATTGGCCGTGCGCCAGACACCGGACACCGTCGGCAGTTCCGACAACTCCTCGCTCACGCCGGTCTTCAGGCGCAGATGGCAACCGTGTCCGTAACCGTAAAGGTGATACACCGCCGTCCAGCGCGGGGCGTCCGCATCGTTATCAATCGTGGTGAGATCAACGAGATAGTCAAAACCAAGTTCTGATTTCGCAAAATCACAAACCTCGGCGACCCGCGACGCCTCCGACACCTCCAGCGTCAGTTCGCCCCGAAACTCCACCGGCCCGGAGACGACCGCCATGAACTGCTGCTTGAGTGTTCGGGCCAGTTGCTTCGCGCTCATCCGGGTCTCAGGCAACTGCCGCCTTTCTGGCGCGGGCCGGCTTGGCATCCTTGACGTGAGGCTCGTGTGAAAGTTTGTTCTGAAGAGTCATCAACCCCTCCAGCAATGCCTCCGGGCGCGGCGGACAGCCACTCACATAAACATCCACAGGCAGAATCCGGTCCACGCCCTGCAACACCGCGTAGCTGCGGTACATGCCGCCGGTCGAGGCGCAGGCTCCCATCGCGATCACCCATTTCGGCTCCGGCATCTGGTCGTAAATCCGGCGCACTGCGAGCGCCATTTTGTAGGTGACCGTGCCGGCCACGATCATCAGGTCGGATTGGCGTGGCGAAAACCTCATCACCTCCGCGCCAAATCGAGAAATATCAAACCGGCTCGCCGCCGTTGCCATCAACTCGATCCCGCAGCAGGCCAAGCCCATCGGCATCGGCCAGAGTGAATTCTTGCGAAACCAATTCACGGCAGCCTCCAGAGTGGTGTGCACAACATCCCCCTCGACCTTGGAATTATAGCCTATTTCGGTGCTGCCCATGATGGCTTTACGACGCCTGACGCAAAGCTATCGCCATCCCTTGGTAAGGTCAAAATCAATTTGTGAAAAAATTCACAAAGTCGGCCCTATGCCGTCCTTCCGCATGGATTACGCTTGGCCAAGCGTTCACTGATTCAGTCGAAGACGAAAGAATTTGGCTTTATCATCAGGTCGCATTAAGGAGATGTATTCTATGGTATCCCCCGTTCCATCAATGACTTGGACTTGTTCCCACTCCGTTAAATCGGCAGATGACTCAATGACATAGCGTATCCCTCTATTTGAGGTAAAAAAGATCGTGAACGTAGTTTCATTATCGTTAAAGCTTATGTAATCATCGCCTGAATGCTCTTTTTCTGTTTTTAACGTTACCCAAGCGCCGGGATATTGATGTGACTTCCCAAACAGTGCGAAACTCAAGTCTGAGCTGTTGCGACTGGCTTGGTGCACTTCCGCCGCGATCACGTTTTTCCCATTGGTCAAGCGGGCGCCGGATAGCTCGAACGTGGCGTAAGCATTCTCGTCCACGATCGTGCTGCTGGCGAAGGTGGTATGCCGTGCGGTGCGCGAAAGGTTGCTGTCGCGGTACACTTCCTTGCCGTTCAGGTAAACCGCCGCCGCATCGTCACGAAGCAACTTGAAGGTCAGCCGGTCGATCAACTCGACCGCGTCCACCTCGAACGTCTGCCGGAAATAGGCCGTGGCGCGCTTGTTATCCGGGTTGGTGCCGTAGCTGATTTCCGTGGCCTCGTTGCCGTTGCCGTAACCGAGCAAGCCCGGCCCAACCGGCCAGGCGCTGTCGTCAAAGTCCGGCTTGGCCCAGTTGCGGTTGGGCGCGGTCACTTCGTCGTAAAAGCTCCACCGGCCGCCGACTGATACCACCATCCGTTCCAGTGACGCATCGGCCTTGGCCAAGCGATACAGGAAACGATCGTCTCCGGAGAACCCGTCGTCCGGGGTGTAGTCGAACGTGCCGTCGGGCCGGAACGTCAGGCGGCCATGTTGCGGGCTGGCCAAGAGTTGCGCGTGGGTTGTCAGCGACGCACCGGCGTCGTTGGCCAGCACACCCTCCTCGCGCTTGGCCAAGCGCAACGTGCCCCCCGGCGCGACGCGAAACGCATCCGCCCGGGCCACCACAACGCCCTTGGCCAGGGTTGATGTCTTTTGGGTGTCCACCGACCAGGCGGTGCCGAGTTTGTTTTTCGCGTACAGCCGGTAGTACAGGACGGAACCGGCGGCCAAGCTGTTGACCCGATGGCGGAGCCGCCCCTCCTCATCCGGCAATACTTCGCTGGAGTGATCCCACTTGGTGGCGTCCGGGCCGCTGTCGGTTTGGCCCCAGACGAAAAATGCCCTCGTGTTGGCCGCGACCCCGGGCAGGCGTCCCGCGAGTGTGACCGACTCCGGTGTCTGCTCGGCCGGCGGCTCGCAAACAACCTCCGGCAGGCGCGATTTGCCGGTGTCGGTCGCAACGAGCTCGGCGACGATCAGCATGTCGGAGCTGGTCAGGCCGCTGTTCAGGCCGTGAATGGCGAGGATGTTTTTGCCGGAGCGCAACCGGTTCCCATGCCCGCTGATGTCGAACGATTCGTACCGCACCGCCAGGGAGTCGTCGTGCGTGGTTGTTGCGCCGGAGTTCCACTGCGGATTTGGCGGCGCGTTGGCGGAGGCCACCCGTTTGCCGTTGAGGTAGGCGACGAAACCGTCGTCATATTTCATCCGCAGCCTGAGTTGCCCGATCGCCGCCGGATCGTCGATATCGAAGGCGTACCGCAGGTAAAGCGACTCGGCCTTGTTGTACATTTGCGTGCGGAAATTGAGCGCGGAACTGATGAGCGACTGGTAGCCGCTGCTGCGCTCGTAGCCGGCCCCGTTGCGGCCGCGTTCCCAGGTGGCGTCGTTGAAATCGGCTGCCGTCCATGTGTCATCGTGGCGGCCGTGGGTCGGCACCCAGCCGCGTGCGTCATCACTGGCGCTCAGGAGCGTGTCGCTGGCACCGTCCACGATGACCTGCACCGTGCCGCTGGCGCGCTGGCCAAGCGCGTCCTCGATCGTGTACTCGATCACCCCGATGCCGCTGGCCGAGCTTTTCGCCTTGAAGGTCAGCAGGCCGTTCGGGTCGTTGCGGCGGCGGCCGTCGCGCATCACTGGTGAGCGATGGACGGTCAGGCTGCCCAGTTGGCTGGCCCTCGAGCGCGCGCTGAAAAGACGAAAGCCGCTGGGGAAATAGTCCTGCCCGTCCCGCCCCTCACCGGTGGTGCCGACGGCGATGACCGGCTCGGTCTTGAACGCGCCCCGCAGCCCGGCCGCGTGGTCGTTGGCCAGCGGGTTGAAGCTGACCGTTTCGCCGGGGCTGAGGTACAGCACGTCCGGCTCGGCGACCGGCGGCTCGTTGATGTAGTTGAGTGTCAGGGTTTGCCGCTTCCCCCCGGCGCGGTACCAGATGGTTTCGCTGCCGCTGGCATCCGCGTCGGCGCGCAGGATGTACACTGCCGAATCGCTGATCATCTCGTGCATTGCCGCCTGTTCCGGCGGGCGCAACTGGGTGATGTTGCCGTCGCCGGGCAGCTTCAGGGTGCGCGCCTGGCCCGCAGCCAGGTTCAGCTCGTGGGCGTTGCCCTCGGGATCGCCGACCACCACGGCGACGTCGCCCTTGTGCAGCCAGCCGCGGCCGACATCGCCGCGCACCGAGTAGCTGAACCAGACGGTGCCCGCGAACCCGGTTGACGGCGTGAACACCGCCTGCCCGTCCGCGATAGCCACGGACCCGGCGTAACGCGGCGTGACGCGGCCGACCTCCGCCAGCGTCAGGCGGTTTTCCTGACCGCGATAAACCTGTTTCAGGTCGTTGGCCAACACGTCGTAGCGGATCTGCTCGCCCGGCGCGGCCCAGGCGACGTCGTCCACGGCGAACGGCATCTCGTCCGGGTTGCGCATGGTCGCCGGCCCGGTGAGCCGTCCGCCGGCCCGGTTGTAAATCTGCGACGCCGCCGTGAACTCCTGCCCCTCGATGTCCTTGAAAAAAGAACGCTCCTCGGTCGTGTATTGCCCGTTCATGATGCCGCCCAGCGAATGGGACGAGCCGAACACGTGCCCCATCTCGTGGCTGGTCAGCGCCCAGCCGAAACCGGGCCGCAACACGCCGACCCCGTTGCGCGTGTGCAGCGCGTTCTGGTAGGCGATGCCCAGGATGCCTCCGCTCAGGCCGTCCCCGAAACGAATCGCCACCGTCTGCCCGTAGGTGGACTCGGGGCGCCACCGCTGCGTCCAGTCCGCGAACTCGTCCAGCGTGCCGCCGTTGTCATCGAACGGAATGTCGTCGTAGTCATCCGAGTCCGGCGTGAGGATCAACTCCTGCATCAACACCCGGATGCCCAACTGGTTTTCGTAGATCGCCGCCACGTTGGCCATCAGCGCGAGGGTTTGGCTGGTGACTTCCGTGAGGTGGTTTTTCGAGTTCAAGCCGGTGGCCAACTTGTCGAGCGCGACTATCACCGTGGCCACCTTGAGTGACGCCTCGTAGCGCGGCGGGTTGGCCGGGCTGCCGAGCACCAGGGTCGGCGCGCCGGTCACCGGATCCAGCCCGGAGCTGGCCATCATTGGGTACTCCGGCGACGGCTCGAGCGTGGCCGGCTTGGCTTCGCTCCAGTCCGGCTTGGCCAAGCCGTCGAGCGACATTGTCCGATACGCGCCGGTGCGCGGGTCGCGTGCGCACGCCAGCGTCGGCTGCCGGCCGGCCAAGGCCTTGAACGATCCGGCGCCATCGCTCCGAAACTGCACCTGGCCGCCATCGGCCAAGCGCACCCCCCCGGCGGCGGAGCGGTTGGCCAGTGCCAGCGTCGCCGTGTGCACTTGGCCATCGTCGCCGATGGCGCGGCCGTCGAAAACTCGCAGTTCGGCGTCGAGCCGGCCCGTTTGGCCAAGCGTCGTGCGGTAGCCGTCGGCGAGCAGCGCAAAATCACGGAAGGAAAAGTCGAGCGGCTCGCGCCCCGGCAGTTGCAGCCGCAGCGGCTGGCCGCGGTCGATCGCCTTGGCCAACGGCGGCGGCTCCTGTTGGGAAGATGCCGCCGGGCGCGATGCCCGCTTGGCCAAGCGCTTGGCAGATTCCACCGGCGGTTGGTCAGGTGTTTGAATCTGCGAAGTGACGGCAACGGTTGCCTGCCAATGGTCGCGGCTTACAAAGGCGGCCCCTGCCAACGCGACCGCAAATAGCGCCACCCCTTGCTTCAATCTGCATCTCATCTTCGTCTGCGCCTGGCGTTGGGTTGCCTTGGTTTTCCTTTGCGCTGGGGAGCTGTTTGGGGGGGCGCGTTCCGGGCTGGCTTCGACTTTTTTTTGCCCTTGGCCGGCTGGGGGTTGACGACGCGAAAGTCGGCCTGTTTCTTATGCAGGTCGACATTCTCGATCTGCACTTTCAGTTGATCGCCCGGTGCGATCTCGTTGCCGCGCAGCCGGCCGACGAGGCGGCCCCGCTCCGGCACGAACCGGTAATGGTCGCCGCTCAGGCTCAGGCGCTTGACCAGTCCCTTCAGGCCCAGCTCAGTGATGTCCACCATCGCGCCGATGTTGCGCACCTCGGTGACCATCGCTGTGTAGGTCTCCGGTTTTTTCCGGTCGAGCTGCCGGCGCAAATGGCTCAGCAGCTTGATGAGTTTGCTGTCCAGCTCGGCGTCGGCGGAGTTGCGCTCGGTCAGCGAAATATGGTCGGCCGCCGTCGCCAGCGCCGCGGCGTCGAGCTTGGCCCGCTGGTACACGACGCGGTGGACGATCAGGTCGGCGTACCGGCGGATCGGCGAGGTGAAGTGAACGTAGTCGTCCTTGGCCAGGCCGTAGTGGCCGATCGGCTCGGTCGAGTAGCAGGCCCGCTTCATGCAGCGCAGGTAGCCGATCCGGAAGACGTCCGCAAGCGGATGTCCCTTGAGACCGGCGAGAAATTTGCCGGCCTGTTTCTGGTCGGACAGATTGCCGGCGCGCAGCCCCATCAACGCCGCCTGCGCCCGGAGGTTGTCCAGCTTCTCGGTGTCCGGCTCGTCGTGGACGCGGTGGATCGCCTTGACGCGGCGGCGCTTGATCTCCTTTGCAACCGCCTCGTTGGCCAGCAGCATGAATTCCTCGATCAACTGGTGCGACACGTCGTTCTCCACTCGGCGCACCTCGCTCAGCCGGCCCTTGGCATCGAGCAGCACCTTGTGCTCCGGCACGTCGAGATCCAGCGCGCCTGCCCGGAAGCGGGCCTGCCGCAGCTTTTGCGCGAGGCGATGGGCGTCGTGCAGCATCCGCTCGATGTCGCCCGATGGCGGCCGCTCGAGGATCGTCATCGCTTCCTCGTACGAAAAGCGGCGTTTCGAGCAGATGACGGTCGAGTGAAACTTTGCCTGCTCGACCCGCCCTTTGTCGCTCAGCACAAACTCCACGCTGCGTGCCAGCCGATCGACGCCCGGCTTGAGCGAGCACAGCTCGTTGCTCAGCGCCTCCGGCAGCATCGGGATGACGCGGTCGATGAGATAGGTCGAGTTGCCGCGCCGCCGCGCCTCCCTGTCGAGCGCGCTCCCGGGCGTGACGTAGTGCGACACGTCGGCGATGTGCACCCACAAGCGCCACCGCCGCCCCTCGAGGCGCTCCAGCGAAATGGCGTCGTCGAAGTCCCGCGCGTCGGCCGGGTCGATCGTCACGACACAATGTTTGCGGCAATCCCGGCGGCCCTTGCCGTCGGCCGTCGTCACCTTCGCGCCCAGGCGCCGCGCCTCGGCCTGCACCTTGTCCGGGAAGCGCGTTGGCAGCTCATACTGCCGGATGACCGACTCGACATCGACACCCGGCGCGCTTGGGCTGCCGATCACCTCGAGCAACCTGCCCTCCGGCGCGTTGTGGCGCGACGGCCACTCGGTGATCTCCACCACCACCCGGTCGCCGCGCTTGGCCTTCGGCTTGGCCGCTTGGCCAAGCTTGGGCAGGTAAATGTCGTGCGTGATCCGCGGGTCGCCCGGCACGACGTACCAAAGCTGCCGCGATTTCTCGAGCGTGCCGACCACCTGCGTGCGGGCGCGCTCGAGCACCTCGACCACCTTGCCGCTTGGCCCCGGCGGCGGGCGATGGCCCCGGCGGCGCGCGGGCGGCGGGGCCGAGTCCACCCGCACCAGCACGCGGTCGTTGTGCATCGCCGTGCCGGCGGCGTTGGGAGAGATGTCGATGGCCGGCTGCGACGCATCGGTGGTGACCACCCGGCCGCCGCCGCGGCGGTTCATGAGGATGCGCCCGGCGACCAGGTCCTCATCCACCGGGAGCGCAAATCGCTTGTCCGGCAGGGGCACCACCCGGCCCGATTGGACCAGGCCGCGCAGTTCGCGCCGCACCTCCCTGGCCTGCGCTTGGCCAAGCCCGAGTTTTTTGGTGAGGTCATCCGCCCCGGCTGGGACGTACTGTTTGCGCCCCAACAGGCGCAGAAGTCGATTTTCAAGATTCATTAAGTGATGACACGGCTCCCGGGCCGCCCAACCCTCCGGCGCGCCTCCAGCAATTTCATTGCCACCGCCACGCTTGTATCGCGCGGCAGAAGCCCCCACAACGCTAACCTTCCGAAATCCGCCGACAAACCGCATCGGCACGTGGACAGCCCTCAATTAAAGCCAGCAAACCACCCACCACAGATCAAGCCAAAAAGCCCCCGTTTGTGTGAGGATCACGCAAATCGAGTGAAACTCACACTCTTCAACCCTGTTTGGCACTCCGAATCGAATCGTAATTCGACCCTGAAATGATGGCATTTCGTGTGCTATTTTTTTTTAAGTTTGGCGTTGACAACGGTTCAATCGGACACGAGGCTGCGCCTTCCTTTCACCCGTACGGTAAGGTGTTTTGAAAGTGTTAACTGTTAACTAATAAAACGAGAATTGCATCATGAAGCGTTTTCATAAAAACAAAGTCGGGGCCTTCACGCTCATCGAGCTGCTGGTCGTTATCGCAATCATTGCCATCCTGGCCGGCATGCTCCTGCCCGCGTTGGCAAAGGCAAAGGCAAAGGCTCAGCGCATCTCCTGCGTGAACAACCTCAAGCAGGTAGGTATCGCCACCCGCATCTACGCGACGGACAACCAGGATCGGTTCCCGTGGCAGGTGAGAGCGCTGGAGGGGGGTTCATCGGAGTTCCTTGACAAGAAATTCAAAACGGAAGTTTGCCGGCATTGGCAGGCGCTTGGGAACGAGCTGAGCAACCCGAAAGTGGTTCGATGCCCGCGAGACACCCGCACGGAATCCACCACCTTTGATAACGCAGCCGATGTGGATCGCCGAAACAAGAGCATTGTTCCGTTCTGCGAAGGGACTGAAAAGAAACACAAGAACGGCAACAAGAGCATGAGCTACTTCTTGGGCCAGGAAGCCGACGAATCAAAGCCGCAATATATCCTCGCCGGTGACCGTAACATTGCTTATGGCAACTACAACAACGACGAGAAGCAAGCCGATTACATCTCGTTCAAGAAAACGGATTTGAGCGGCAATAACGTTAAAAAGAAAGCGATGTGGACCGAGAGCCTCCACGAGGAACAGGGTGATATTCTTCTGTCTGACTCATCGGTTCAGCAGGCCACCACCCAGAAGCTCAACCAATACATAAGCGAAACAGGGCCTTCATCCTCTAGCACAACTGTTTTGATTTTCCCGGACGGGAAATAACCTGATCGAACCCTTTTTCAAAGACCCTCCCTTTTCGGGAGGGTCTTTTTTTTTAGCGGCAGCGACTGTCCCCACTCCGAGACGCACCCGGTGTCATGCCGAGGTGCTTGGCCACGCACAACGCCCACTCGAATCTCGCCCGATTTGCGTTTGACTCCCGAGCCGGGGAGGGCTAGTTTCCGTCCGCAGCAAGTCTTTCAGTCCACACGCGGCTGACCGGCTTCATATTGAACTTTCAAAATCATGAAAAAGACAACCGTTCGCAAGACACTGGGCACCAAGGTTCTGCTTGGCTTCACGCTCATCGAGTTGCTGGTGGTGATCGCCATCATTGCCATCCTGGCGGCGCTATTGTTGCCGGCCCTGGCCCGGGCCAAGGACAAGGCCCACAACTCCATCGACTGGAACAACAACAAGCAGATCATGCTGGCCTTGAACATGTTCACCGGCGACCACGAAGAGTACCTGCCCCACCCCACCTGGGGCGGTAACGGTAGCGGCCCCACCGGCTGGGCCTATGCCGGCAGTTCGGGGGAAAATAACACAGGATTCAAGGCAGGCTCCCGGTGCACGGTCGCGTCCCACAACTGGAAAGGCACAACCGGCATGCCGTCGTATGCCAGCCCAACCACCGTAAACGGCTTGGAAAAACAACTGGCCGGCCAGTACGAATCGTTCAAGCATGGCCAATTGGGGAACTATCTGGTAACTCCCCAAGTGTTGATGTGCCCCAAGGACAAGGCCACCTCGACCGGCCCCAACAAAAAGCTGTTTCTCCAGCGCCCCATCAAGCTGACCAGCTACACGTGGAACGGCAACATCATTTTCTTTCACGCCAAGCCCAGCCCACAAACGGGCGGATATGATGCGAGCAAGGTGCGAAAGATTTCGGCCACCGACCCCGGCGACATCGTCCAGTGGGAAACGGATGACAGTAACCCATTTTGGTTCAACGACGCCGGCAACCAGCCGCATGAGGGGATTTCCCAGCGCCATGTCAGCAGCTCCACCGCCCGCAATAACCGGGATGATATCGGCGGGGCGTCCACGGTGGGCATCGTCTCCGGGGCATCGGTCAACCTGACTTACAAGAAGTTTTATGCGATGGCCCAAACGGGGGGCCGCCCAACCGCCCCGAACGACATCTGGTGGGGCAGCTCCAGCCGCTGAGTCGGGGCCTTTCGATAATCGCTCCGCGAAGATCGCATAAAAATAATCCGGGGCTTCACACCCTCATCCACCCTCCTTCTCCTTGGGAGAAGGAATGCAGCGCAACGCGCTTGGCCAAGCTCCCACTCCCAGCGGGAGAGGGCCGGGGAGAGGGAGAGCGCAACAGAATCCACGACGCCATGGATCACACGAAACAAGCGTCGGCATGAAACCACACCCCTCCACCCTCCGATGGCTGGTTGCGTTGTCGATTGTCGCCGTTGTCCTGCTGGCCATCAACCTCACTGAACCGCCCGGGCAGAGCGGCCAAGCGCTTGGCCAAGCGCAACCCCCCTTCGCCGCCACCCTGCCGTTCAGCCGCGACGACAACGAATACGCCGGCTCGGCCGCCTGCCGCGACTGCCACGCCGATGAACACCAAAGCTGGCACGCCTCGTATCACCGGAGCATGACCCAGCTCATGTCGCCCGACACGGTCCGGGCGGCGTTCGACGGCCAAGCGCACGAGTTTCAGGGCGAGCGCTTCACGATGCACCGTCGCGGCGACGAATATTGGACGACCATCGAGAGCGTTGACGCGGCCAACGCCGCGTCCGACGGCCGCGATCCCGAGGCGTTGCACCTGCGGCTCGGCATGGTCACCGGTTCGCACCACATGCAGGTCTTTTGGCTGCCCGGCATGATGGGCAACCTGCAGATCGGCTTCCCGTTCGCGTGGCTCATCGACGACCAACGCTGGGCGCCGCGCAACAGCCTGTTCATCCGCGACCCGCACACGGTTCTCAGCAAGGAGAACTGGAACCTGACCTGCATCCGCTGCCACACCACCGGCCCGCAGCCCCGGCCCAACCAGGCGGAGCGGCGCTACGCGTCGCGCGTGGCCGACCTCGGCATCTCGTGCGAGGCGTGCCACGGCCCGGGCACGCGGCACGTCGAGCGGCAGCAACGCTTGGCCAAGCTGCCCGAGACCGAACGCCAGGCGGCGCTCGACGCCGAGCCGTTGGCCATCGTGCAGCCGGCCGACCTCGACCCGGTCCGCAGCTCGCAGGTTTGCGGCTCGTGCCACGGCATGAAGTGGTTCGACCAAAGCGAGGAGTGGACCACGCACGGCTTCCGCTACCGTCCCGGCGATGACCTGGCGGCAACCACCCCCATCATCCAACCATCCAAGTTGGACGAGCAACCGTGGCTGAAACCGGTGCTCGAGAAAAACCCGGACATCCTCGGCGACTTTTTCTGGCCGGACGGCCACATCCGCGTGACCGGCCGCGAGTACAACGGCCTGCTCGAGTCGCCCTGCCATCAGCGCGGCAAAATGTCGTGCGTCAGTTGCCACTCGATGCACGACAGCGATCCCAACGACCAGCTCGCCCGCGGGATGCGCGGCAACCGGGCCTGCCTCCAGTGCCACGACGAGATGGCCGCCAACCTCACCGCGCACACCCGCCACGCCGCCGGCTCGGCCGGCAGCAACTGTTACAATTGCCACATGCCGCACACGTCGTACGGCCTGCTCAAGGCCATCCGCGGCCACACCATCGAGACGCCCGATGTCGCCGCCACGCTCGCGACCGGCCGGCCGAACGCCTGCAACCTGTGCCACCTCGACAAGACGCTCGACTGGACGGCCGAGCAGCTGGCCAAGCGCAACGGCCGGGCCAAGCCGGCCGTGCCCGCCGAACACCGCACGACCGCCGCCTCGGTGCTGTGGCTGCTCAAAGGCGACGCCGGGCAGCGCGCGCTCGCGGCGTGGCACATGGGCTGGCCACCGGCGCTCGAGGCCAGCGGCAGCGGCTGGCAGTCGCCGCTGCTCGCCGAGTTGCTCAACGACCCGTACTCCGCCGTCCGCTACATGGCGCACAAAGCCCTGATGAAGCAGCCCGGTTTTGGGGCGTTCGAGTACGACTTCGTCGCCGACGAGCCCAACCGCTTGGCCAAGCGCGAGGCCGCCTTGGCCAAGTGGAAATCACCCCCGACAAATCCCGCCGGCGTGTTGCTGAGCCCCGACGGCAAACGACAAACCAACCCAGTGCAGCAACTCATCCAATCCCGCAACAATCGCCCCATGCGACTGCGGGAGTGACCACGCGGGAGGGGCAAGTTCCACCTTGCCCCATTTCAAAATGAATTTGGGACGAGGTGGAACTCGTCCCTCCCGTTCACGCATCGGTTGGTCAGATGAAGCATCGTTCCGTCGCTCGATTGACGGCTTGCCATCAAATCGTTCCGTTTTCAGACTGCGCGTCCCGTTCCAATGAACGTGTTTCACCCAAAGAACCGCCGCCGGGTTGGCTTCACCCTGATCGAGTTGCTGGTGGTGATCGCCATCATCGCCATTCTCGCCAGCCTGCTGCTGCCGGCGCTGGCGCGGGCCAAGGAGCAGGCACACCGCACCACCTGCAAAAACAACACCCACCAATGGCTGCTCTCGCTGACGATGTACGCCGGCGACCACGACGGGACGTTCCCGCCCGGCGGCTCGGGCAACCCGTACTGGAACTCAGTCTGGTTTCGCGACACGATGACGAACCAATACCATATCCGGCGGCCGATGTTCTACTGCCCGTCCAACCGGAGCTGGAACCGCGACGATTTCTGGGCTTGGCCGGGCGGACGCGACTCGGTGATGGGCTACTTCTATTTTGCCGGTGAGAAGCGCTACTCCAATAACAAGTCACTGTTTCAGGAGCAGGTACGCACACCGGTGTTCGCGCTCAAGACCACGGATGACCCACATTACAGGGTCATCTGGGCCGACCTGAACCGGAGGCATCAAGGCTCGTGGGGGCGGCCGGGCGATCCCAACCTGCTGATGCGGGGTGTCAACCATTACAACGACCGGGGCGACGAGCCGGACGGGGCCAACCAAGGATTTGTCGATGGCCACGTGGAATGGATCCATGGCGCGACCTTCCGCGATAGACCGAAAATGATGGGCAACCTCTATTTCTGACCCGGGCCATAACCGGTTGTTTGTCACAAAATGGTCACAGTGAAAAAAGTCCTTGCAGGGCGGGGAAAGTGCTGTATGCTCCCGCCCGTCTCACACGGCGTGTGAATGTAAGCGCTGTCGTGGGTATCTACACTTATCTAACATTATATTCTCTGAACTATCCCCGGAGGGGTTGCAGGTTTCTTCAACCTGGCCCCTCCGGTTTCGTTTTCGAAGCGACATTTTTTTCAGGCAAAAAAATTGAAACCATCTGCCAAGGTTCACGTATATTGGGGCGAACGTGAGGTTTTCCCCGATGCTTTACCGTGCAGGCGCACGGCTGTGCCTGTGGCTTGGCTTGGCTTGGACTGCACCGGGATTGCCCGGGCAGCCCACGGTTGAGTTGCACCCTGCGACGGCGGGCGACGCCTTCAAACTTTCCGCCGCAAACCTGCCCAAGCGCGGCGTGTCCGTGATCTGGAAGGCGGCCGGGGGACTGGCCAAGGGCGGCGATTGGGCGGCGGTGCACGCGTTCCCCGTCCAAAAACAGGCGAAAGCCGCCCTCCCCATCCAGTCCGGAATCACCGGCTCGGCATTCTACCGTCTGTCGTGGCAGGACATCGACGTGCCGCCGAACATGATCTGGATTCCGCCGGGGGTATTCAATATGGGCAGCCCGGAGGACGAGCCGGGGCGTTACCCGGACGAAGGCCCGGTGCACGAGGTGACCATCCCGCACGGGTTCTGGATGGATCGACACGAGGTGACACAGGAGCAGTTCGAAAAACTAATGCAATCCAACCCGAGCAGCACTTCTCACACAGCCAACCTGCCGGTGAACCGGATCACCTGGCAAGAGGCCAACGACTATTGTGATCGACTGACAGAAGCTGAACAACAGAGTGGCACGTTGCCGCTTGGCTTTGTGTACCGCCTGCCAACCGAGGCAGAGTGGGAATACGCCTGCCGCGCCGGAACCGAGACGGCATATAGTTACGGCGATTACATCGGGGATCTCAGTCAGCATGGCTGGTGGGCCGGTAACAGCGGCGGCTTCCCGGATCCAGTCGGTCAACTGACCCCCAACCCGTGGGGACTGTACGACATTCACGGCAACCTGTTCGAGTGGTGTCTCGACACGTATAAACCTTACCCGGGAGGACGGGAGCTAACCTCGAATACAACTCTCAAGGTACTGCGCGGTGGCGCGTATTACTGCCCGAACTACATCCTGCGCTCCGCATGCCGGGCCGAACCGCAGGCACCGGGCTACCGCTGGGTGCTGGCCGGCTTTCGCGTGGTTCTTGCGCCGGCGCTTGGCCAAGCGCCGGAGTGACCGCCCGGGTGGACGCCGCCTGGCCAAGCGCCTGGCCAAGCGAATCCTCCCACCTCGCCAAAGAGAGTCTTGACTTCCGCCATTGAAACCGAATTATCTGCGCCCAACAAGAGGCGAACGATCTTAGCCAAGCCGGGAGGGGGGAGACTGGATCGACGAGGAGCATCATGCAGCCTGAGTTGCTTTCGAGCGTGAACGACGTCTTGCGGCGGGTCGGTGCGGCCGCTGGACCGTGTGCCGGCTCCCTGCTGGTGGCGCTGCTGGTGGTGCTGGCGGTGGGATTCGCCTGTGCGCCGTTGGTGCTCTCGGCCATTCTTGCGCCGAAAAAACCGGGGGAAATCAAGGAGTCGGCCTTCGAGTGCGGGCTGGAGTCGAAGGGCGACCCGTGGGTGCAGTTCAAGGTGCAGTACTACCTGTACGCGCTGGCGTTCGTGATCTTCGACATCGAGGTGGTGTTCCTCTACCCGTGGGCGGTGGCCTTCACGGATCTGTCGTTCGGGGCGTTCCTGGCCATGGGGGTGTTCATTCTGCTCTTGGCTGAAAGTTTGATTTATCTCTGGATCAAGGGCGTGCTGACGTGGAAATGACAACCCCAAACACATCCCCCGGCATCGATCTCGACGACACGACCCGCGCGGAACTGGAGCGCGCCGGGGTGATCGTGTCGAAGGTCGACACCCTCTACAACTGGGCGCGCGGCGGCTCGGTCTGGCCGCTGACCTTCGGTCTGGCCTGTTGCGCAATCGAGATGATTGCGTCGGCCACATCCCGTTTTGACATCTCGCGCTTCGGGTCGGAAGTGTTCCGCCCCACCCCGCGCCAGGCCGACCTGATGATCGTCTCCGGCACGGTCACCAAGAAAATGGCGCCGCAAGTAGTCCGGATTTACAACCAGATGCCGGAGCCGAAATGGGTGATCGCGATGGGCGCCTGCGCGATCTCCGGCGGGCCGTTCAAGCAGGGCTACAACGTGCTCAAGGGCATCGACCGCTACATCCCGGTGGACGTTTACCTGCCGGGCTGCCCCCCCCGGCCGGAGGCGGTGCTGCAGTCGCTGAACTATTTGCAGGAGAAAATCCGCACGCAGGACATCCAGTCGGATCCGGCCTTCACGGCAGGGCGACGACAATACCCGGTGCCGGAATTCACGGGAACCGACCTTGAGCCGCCCTACAACCCGGAGGTATGGCAGCCCCCGGCCAATCCCAACGCCCAACCGCTGGAGGAAGCCACGGCGTGAGCGAACGTTCTCACGAACCCGTGTTGCAGCAGTTCCCCGAAGCGGAATGGGACGAGGCCGCCGGCGCGATCATTGCACCGCTTGGCCAAGCGCGCGCGCTTGCCGAGTGGCTGCTTGGCCAAGGGGTCGATTATTGCAGCAACGTGACCGGCGTGGATTACCTCGAGCGCGAGGTGAAAGAGAAGGTCACCGGGGAGGATGGCAAGGTGGAAACCGTGACCCGAACCGAACCGGGCCGGATGGACGTCGTGTATCACCTTTATTCCATGCGGAAACAAACCGGCCCGCTGGTGCTGAAACAACGCACCGGTCGTGAACACCCACAGGTACAGTCGCTCACGCCGGTGTGGCGGAGTTGCGAACTGCAGGAACGGGAGGTGTACGACCTGTTTGGCGTCGATTTCACCGGGCATCCGGATCAGCGCCGCATCTTGATGTGGGACGAGTTCGAGGGGCACCCGATGCGGAAGGATTACACCGAGCCGTTCGACTACGAGTGGGAACCGACGCCGCACGACGAAATCCTGGACAAGCACCAGAGGGGGAAAGTGATCGTTTGAGCAGCGCCACAGCGACAGCACCCAACTACGAATTGATCCAGCAGGACGGACTGGACACCGGCCTGCTGGAAGTCTCGATGGGGCCGCATCATCCCAGCACACACGGCGTGTTCCGGATGGATGTGAAACTCGACGGCGAAACGGTTGTGGATCTTTCGCCGGTGTTTGGCTACCTGCACCGCAACCACGAAAAGCTCGCCGAGAACATGAGCTACCTCGGCAGCATGCCGTTCACCGACCGGCTCGACTACTTCAACAGCATGACCAACAACTGGGCCTACGCGCTCGCCGCGGAAAAGTTGGTGGAAATTGAAGTCCCGGAGCGCGCCGAGTATTTGCGCGTGATCATGGCGGAGTTGACGCGACTGGTGAACCACCTCTCGCTCGTCGGTTTTTTTGTGAACGACCTCGGCGCGCTGGGCACCCCGCTGCTGTATGCCTTTCGCGAGCGTGAAAAAATTCTGGACCTGTTCGAGCAAGCCAGCGGCGCGCGGATGATGTGCAATTATTTCCGCTTCGGCGGCCTCCGCAACGATGTACCCGAAGGGTGGCTCGACCGTGCCCGGGAGGTGGTCGACCGCTTCCCGGTTTTTCTCGACGAGTACGAGAAGTTGCTTTGCGAAAACGAAATCATCCTCAGCCGCACACAGGGCGTGGGCAATCTCTCCCGCGACTTGGCCATCAGCGCCGGCATCACCGGCCCGATGCTCCGCGCCAGCGGCGAGCGCTACGACCTTCGGAAGGTGGATCGGTACGGCATCTATGATCGGTTCCAGTTTCGCGTGCCGTACTCGGACGGCGATGTGGGCGACTGTTACGATCGGTTCATAGTGCGGATGCTGGAGATGCGGGAAAGCATCGGCATACTCAAGCAGGCCTTGGACGGGATTGAACACGGCCCCGTGCTGGGAAACGCCCCCAAGGTCTTCAAGCCGAAACCAGCGGAGGTTTACGGGCGTGTCGAGGCGCCGAAGGGGGAGCTTGGATTTTATCTGATCGCCGATGGCACGCCGAAACCGTACCGGTATCGGGTGCGTCCGCCGTCACTCATTAATCTGACTGTGCTGCGCGACATGTGCCTCGGCCAAAAGGTGGCCGATGCCGTCATCATTCTCGGGAGCATCGACATCGTGCTGGGGGAGGTGGACCGATGAGCCTGCTCGGCGGTGGCATTTTGAAGGGCATGGCGGTGACGCTGCGGAATTTCGTGGGTTCCTATTTTGACCGGGACCGTCTCACCACGAATGATTATGCATGGCGCGCCGGCGACTCCCTCCCCCAACACGCGGGGGAATACCCGAAGGAGGAAGGCGAACAGCTTCGAGACACCACCACGGTGAGCCAGTACAGCCGCAACTTTCCGATGCTGCTGCATGACGAGGGTGAAGCGATGGACACCATCCGGTGTGTCGCCTGCCAGATCTGCGAGCGCGAATGTCCGCCCCAGTGTATTTACATCGAGAAGAGCACGGAGAAAATGGAACGCGGCGGGAACAAGGCCCAGTTTTACCCAGCCAAATTTGACATCGACGTGTCGGTCTGCATGAGCTGCCAAATCTGCGTGGAGGTGTGCCCGTTCGACGCCATCGTGATGAACAGCCAGTTCGAGCTGAGCACGTCCAACCGCTTCGGCGGCCTGTTGCTGCGCCGTGACGATTTGCTGAAGAGCAACGGCTACTATCACAAGATCCATCCCGAGGAGGCGGCCGCGCGGGATCGGCGCATGGCCGAGGAGAAAGCCGCCAAGGAGGCCAAGAAAAAAGCCGCCGCCGAGGCCGCCAGGAAAAAGGCCGAGGAAAAAGCAAAAGCCGAGGCCGAGGCCGATGACAAAAAACAGGAGGATACCCAATGAGCCCCGACCTTGTCCGCGATATCCTCATCGCCACCGTGCCGTTGATGGTAATTTTTCCAACGCTCTTTGCCTTCACCACCTGGCTGGAGCGCAAGGCTCTCGCACGCATCCAGAACCGGATCGGCCCAAACAAGGTGGGCGTTCCCCTCACGCGCTACGGCGGCCGCTTTAGCCTCTTTGGCCTGGGCCAGCCGCTGGCGGATGGCATCAAGATGCTCTTCAAGGAAAACATCGTCCCGCGCGATGCCGACCGCCTGTTCCACCTGCTCGCCCCAATCCTCGCGCTCATCCCCGCGATGCTCGTGCTGTGCTTTCTGCCGATCGAGTTCCCATGGACAGAGTCCCTTCTGCCCGTTCAGGCGTTTCTGCTCGATGGCGCGGTCATTTTCTTTTTCGCCATCACCGGCCTCAACACGCTCGCCATCTTCATGGCCGGCTGGGCGTCGCGCAACAAATACTCGCTGCTCGGCGGCATGCGCGCCATCGCGCAGATGGTCAGCTACGAAATCCCGCTGGTCTTGTCCGCCGTCGTCGTGGTGATGATGGTCGGCAGCCTTAACGCAGCCGAAATCGCCAATGCACAAGCCGGCTGGAATTGGTTTGTGTTCACCCCGTGGGGTCTCGCGGCATTTGTCATTTTTTTTATCGCCTCCCTCGCGGAAACCAACCGCTCGCCGTTCGACCTCCCTGAGGCCGAGAGCGAAATCATCGCCGGCTACTTCACCGAGTACAGCGGCTTCAAGTTCGCACTCTTTTTCCTCGGCGAATACATCGCCATGTTCGCCATCAGCGGCCTGGCGGTCACCCTCTTCCTCGGCGGTGGCGCAGGCCCCGGCATAGCCACCCTGCCGTGGCTGTCGGCCATGTGGTTCATCGCGAAAATTTTTGCCCTCATCGCCGTTATGATCTGGCTGCGCGGTACCCTGCCCCGCCTCCGTGTCGATCAACTCATGGGCTTTGCGTGGAAATTCCTGCTGCCGCTTTCCATTTTGAATATCCTCGTCGCGGGCTTTGCACATTTCATCCCACAAGAAAACATTGTCTCCAAGGTTGCCGTGTGGGTGGTGAGTCTCGGGATTTTGTACATGGCCGCTAAGGGGCTGAATCAACTGAACCGCCCGAATGTACGCCCGCGCGACTACAAGTACGCTGAATGAACGAGGAAATCGCATTTTGGATGTTGTCCGCCATCGCCGTGCTTGGCGCGCTGGTCGCGGTGCGTAAACGCAACCTCATTCATGGCGTGTTCGCGCTGATGGTTTTTTTCGCGGGGCTGGCGGGCTTGTTCCTGCTGCTGCTGGCAGAGTTCATCGCGGCAGCGCAAATCCTCGTGTATATCGGCGCGGTGGGGATTCTGCTGCTGTTCGCGATCATGCTCACCGAGCGGGTGGCCGGCGACGACGGCCGGCGGATGACTTCGCGCGGATGGTTTTGGGGGCTCGTCGCCGCCGTTGCCGTTTTTGTTGTTTTATTGCTGCCACCCATTCAGCAATTCCCGTCGCCGGAGCACGCGCGAGCGATCGAGCCTTCGGTGAAAGAACTGGGGGAGAAATTGATGCACCCTTACGTGGTGACACTGGAGGTGCTGGCGTTGCTGCTCACCGCGGCGCTCATCGGTGCAGTCACCGCAGCACAGGGCGTTCGCATGCCAAAAGAGGAGGATTCACCGGAATGACCCTGCACCATTACCTCATTTTGGCGGCGGTGCTTTTTTGCGTTGGGTTGATAGGTGTGTTTACGCGCCGCAACGCCATCGTCGTGCTGTTTTCCGTCGAGATTATGCTCAACGCCGCCAACCTCAACTTCATCGCCTTTTGGCGCTACAGCGAAAACCCCGCGCTGCTGCACGGGCCGTTGTTCACGCTGTTCGCGATCGCCGTGGCTGCTGCTGAGGTGGCCGTCGGCCTGGCGTTGGTGATTGCGGTTTACCGGCATTTCAAAACCGTGGACTTGGAGTCCATGGACACGTTAAGGGAAGAATGAGCACCACGACCTTGACCCTCATTCTAACCCTCATTCCGCTGCTGCCGCTGTTGGCCGCCACCCTGACGTGCGGGCTGCAGAACGGCCGCCGCGCCGCTGCCGTGGCCATCGTCGCGATGCTTGGCTCGTGCGGCTTGGCGATCGCAGCCCTGATCGAATCTTGGGGCATGTCTGAGGCGCAGCGATATACGAACGACATCCCTTGGCTCACTGTCGGTGAAACGTCCATTTCGTTTGATTTCGTGCTCGATCCCCTCACCGGCGTCATGGCGGCGATGGTCACTTTCATCGGCCTGCTCATTTTCATCTACTCCGCCGGCTACATGAAAGACGACCAGCGCATGGCGCGGTTTTTCTGTTACCTGTCGCTGTTTGCCGCCGGGATGCTTGGCCTCGTGTTGGCCAACAGCCTGTTGCTGCTGTTCATGTGCTGGGAAATTGTCGGCGTCGCGTCGTATCTGCTCATCAGTTTTTGGAATCACAAACCGGAAGCCGCCGCCGCCGGCAAAAAAGCATTCATCGTCACGCGCATCGGCGACATCGGTTTTCTCATCGGCATTCTGCTGGCGTTCAAGACCACCGGCACGCTGACGCTCTACAATGAAGCAGGAAGCGGTATGTTGCAGCAGGATCTCACTGGCACCGTATTCGGCATCAGCGTCGCAGCGGTGATCAGTCTGCTGCTGTTCATGGGCGCAGTGGGCAAATCCGGCCAGTTGCCGTTGCACGTGTGGCTGCCGGACGCGATGGAAGGCCCGACGCCGGTCAGCGCGCTCATCCACGCCGCGACAATGGTCGCGGCCGGCGTGTTTCTCGTGGCGCGAACGTTTCCGCTGTTTGAAGTCGGCGGCACGCTGCCGGTGGTGGCTTGGGTCGGGGCGATCACCGCGCTCGTTGCCGCGTTCATCGCGCTTGGCCAATACGACCTCAAGCGCATCCTCGCCTACTCGACGGTCAGCCAGCTTGGCCTGATGATGGTCGGCCTCGGCGTCGGCGGCGTGTCGGTGGGAATGTTTCATTTGTTGACCCACGCCTTTTTCAAGGCGCTGCTTTTCCTCGGCGCGGGCTCGATCATCCACGGCTGCCACGAAGAACAGGACATCCGCAAAATGGGCGGCTTGGCCAAGCCGATGCCGGTGACCACGATCGCCTACCTTTGCGGCACGCTCGCGCTGGTGGCGTTCCCATTCACGAGCGGTTTTTTCAGCAAGGACGAAATCCTCGCCGGCGCTTGGGCCACGAATCAACCGGTCTTTTGGATCGCCGCCGCCGCCTCGCTGCTGACGGCGCTCTACATGACGCGTCAATGCCTTTATGTATTCCCCGGCGTACATCGCGGCGAGCACACGCCGCACGAAAGCCCGCGCATCATGACGGTGCCGCTCGTCATCCTCGCCCTCTTCGCGCTTGGCCTCGGCGGCTTGGCCAAAGGCACAATTTTGGACAAACTCCCGCACCTTGATTACGAGCACACAACCATCGTCCTCGCCGTCAGCATCGCCGTCGCACTCGGTGGCATCGCGCTTGGCTGGCTGATTTACCGAGGCCGCGCGCTTGGCCAAGCGGCTGATCCGCTCGCCGTCACGCCGCTCGTGCGCAAGCTGTGGTTCGACGAACTGTACGCCGCCACGGTGGGCCGACTGTGGGCGTTGGCCATCGTCATCGCGGAACAACTCAATGAGCTGCTGCTCTTCATACGCGACTTGGCGGTACTGCTGGCGGACAGAATTGGCAACGCCTTCGCCGTCGGCGGCGACCGCAAATTGATCGACACGCTGGCCTTCGACGGCATGTGCAACCGGCTGCGCTCGGCTGGCCACGCCGTGACCCGCCCTCAAAACGGCTTTCTCCCCGGCTACCTCCGCCTCATCGCGCTCGGTGCCGTCGCGCTCGGCATACTCGTGTTTTGGTTATAATGATCACCGCACTCACATTGGCCCCGGTGGTGGCGGCCGTGCTGATGCTGGCTCTGCCGGAAGCCCGCGCACGCGCCGTGGCGCTCGTCGGGGCGCTGGTGTCGCTGGCGTTGGCGGTGTGGATGCTGGTGCAGTTCGACATTACCGCCGCCGGTTTGCAGTTCAGCGAAAAAGTGGCGTGGATTCCCGCGCTGGGCGTCGATTATTTCGTCGGCCTCGACGGCACGAACGCACTGGTGCTGCTGCTCTCGGCGCTGCTCGCTCCCCTCGCGGTGGCGGCTTCGTGGCAGCACACCGACCGGCCGCGCACTTATTTCGCGCTGCTCAGCCTGCTGTTCACCGGGCTGTTTGGCACCTTCACCGCGCTGAATTTTTTCCACTGGTTCCTGTATTGGGAACTGGTGCTGGTGCCGTCTTTTTTCCTGATCAAGCTCTTCGGAAAAGGCGGGGAGCGGCACAGCGCAGCGCTGAACTTTGTCCTGTTCACCGTGCTGGGCAGCGTGGCGATGTTGATCGGCTTCCTGTTTTTGCACCAGCAAACCGGCACGTTTGATTTCATCAAACTCGCCGAAAAAGGCGTCCCGGTCAGCCCTCTGATTTTCTGCGCGATCCTCGCCGGGCTGTGGGTGAAGGTGCCGCTCGCGCCGCTGCACATTTGGCAGGCACCCGCGTACGCCGCCGCGCCGACACCGGTGGCCATGCTGCTCACCGGCGTCATGTCGAAGATGGGCGTGTACGGTTTCCTGCGAATCATAGTCCCCATCTTCCCTGAGCAACTGAAGCAGCACGCTGGCACGCTGATGGCTTTCGCGCTGCTGACGATCCTGTGGGGCGCATTCGTCGCGCTGCGGCAAACCGATCTCAAGCGGCTGCTTGCCTTCTCGTCGCTCAACCATGTGGCCTATTGCGTTCTCGGCGTCGGCGCGCTGGGCATCACGGCGGACGGACTGAAAGTGGACGCGCACGCCTTGGCCAGACAGGGCGTCATCCTGCAATTGTTCGCGCACGGCTTGGCGGCGGCCGGCTTGTTTTATCTCGTGGGCCTGCTCGAGGAACGCACCGGCTTGCGCGGGCGGAATGACTTCGGCGGACTCAGCGCTGTCACTCCCCGGTTCGCAGCGGTGTTTTTCATTCTCACATTCTGCTCGCTTGGCCTGCCGTTTATGGCCGGGTTCGCGGCGGAGTTTTTAATTTTTAGCGGCACGTTCGCCGTCGCACCGGGCGTGACCGTGGCGGCCACGCTGGGCCTGCTGGCCACGGCGGTCTTTTTGCTAACCATGTTGCAACGTGTTTTCACCGGACCGGTCAACGAACAAAACAAGTCCATGCCGGATCTGACCCGGAACGAAATCCTTATTTTAACCCCGATCATCATCCTTGTTTTCTGGGCCGGCATCTACCCCGCAACTTGGCTGGAGTTCAGCCAAAAGTTGACCCAGTTGATTCCCTGACATGACCGCGCTGCTCACCCTCATTCTCAGTTTTATCGGCGCACTGGTGTGCGGGCTGATGCCGGCGGGAGCGCACCGGCAAATCCGCTGGGTGGCGTTGGCCTTCGCGACCGCCGGACTGGGCGTGTCGGCGGTCTGTTATGCAAATTATTCCGGCGGCGAGTTCGCGGACTTGGTCGAAGCCGACTGGATTCCTTCGCTCGGCATCGGCTTCGCCACCGGGTACGACGGCATCAGCCTGCCGCTGCTGTTGGTGACCGGCTTGGTGGCAGTTTGCGGCGTGTTGTTCAGTTGGACTCTCGAGTCTCGGGCCAACCAGTTTTACGCCTTTTACTTCGCGCTCATCGGGGGCGTGTACGGCGTGTTCCTGTCGCTCGACCTGTTTTTGCTGTTTGTGTTTTACGAAATTGCGGTGGTGCCAAAATATTTCCTGATCGCCATTTGGGGCGGCGCACGACGGCAGTTCGCGGCGATGAAACTGGTGCTCTACTCCTTCGGCGGCAGCGCGCTGGTACTGCTGGGGATGCTCGCGGTTTTCTTTCTGGCGCAGGACGCAAACGGCGAGGCGCTGAAGACGTTCAACCTTTTGGCATTGCAACAGGCGCAGATACCGGCGGCGGCCCAGCAATGGCTTTTCCCGCTGATTTTTGTCGGCTTCGCCATCATGGGCGGCATGTGGCCGTTCCACACTTGGGCACCAACCGGCCACGTCGCCGCGCCGACGGCGGCCAGCATGCTGCTGGCCGGCGTGGTGATGAAACTCGGCGCGTACGGCTGCCTCCGCGTGGCGGTCGGACTGCTGCCGGCGGGAGCGCAGGCTTGGGCATCATGGGTGGCCGTGGTGGCGGTCATCAACATCGTATACGGCGCGCTTGTGGCTCTCAAGCAGGACGACTTCAAATACGTCATCGGCTACTCGAGCGTCAGCCACATGGGCTTTGTGCTGCTCGGCATCGCCACGCTGAACCTCACCGGCCTAACCGGCGCGGTGCTGCAGATGTTCTCCCACGGCGTGATCGGCGCACTGCTCTTCGCGCTGGTCGGCACGGTGATTTATTCACGCACGAAAACGCGTATGCTCGACGAGTTGCACCGGCTGATCGACCACATGCCGGGCATCGCCTGGGTGTTCGTGGCGGCCGGTCTGGCGTCAATGGGGTTGCCGGGATTTAGTGGGTTTGTCTCCGAACTGTTCGTGCTGCTCGGCGCTTGGGGGTCGCTTTCAGGCTGGATCGTTGGCGGCGCTGGGTTGGGCATCCTTCTCACATTCGGCTACACGCTGGTGAAGATTCACGAGGCATTTTTCCGCGAACGAAAGAGGCCGGACGCCAGCCAAGCGAAGACCGCTTATCCGCCGATGACGCTGCCGGAGAAAACCGGCGTGGCGCTGCTTCTGGGCGCGGCGCTGCTCATCGGCCTGTGCCCTTGGTTGTTGACGGACAAGATTTCGCCCAGCCTGAAACTGATGCTCGAGCGCTTGGCCAACTGACAAGGCGACATGGATTATCAACAGCTACTTTTGGCCCTGCTCCCCGACCTGCTGGTCGTGATAGCTTTGTTCATCGCGTTGGGGGTCGATTACTCGCGTCTGCGTGGCAGCGCCTTGGCCAAGCGCTACCAAGTGGCCTGCCAAATCTCCGCCGCCGGGCTGATCGCCGGACTGGCGGTGCTCCTGTTGCAGATCGCCGGGACGATGCCGTTGATGAAGTCCACCGCCGACGGCCAACTGGTGCTGAACACAGGCACGTTGACGTTGAAGGCGCTGCTGTATGCCATGGGGCTGGGCGTGTTGCCCTTGGCCAAGCGCGACCCAATCACGCCACAGGTCAGCGAATATTTTGCGCTCCTGCTGTTGGCCACACTGGGCATGGGGTTCGTGGTGACGAGCCGCAATTTGCTCGGCGCATTCGTCGCGCTGGAGTTGGTCAGCCTGAGCCTTTACGCAATGACGGTGCTCAATCAGGCCAAGCGCGCCTCGGCTGAGGCGGCGTTGAAATACCTGACGTTCGGCGCGGTGTCATCCGGCTTTCTGCTGTTCGGCCTGAGCTACCTTTACGGTGCCACTGGGAAACTCGACCTCACCCAAATGACCGGCCTGCAACATTCTCCAATGCTGGTGCTGGCCTACCTGCTGATTTTCGTCGGGCTGGGATTCAAGCTGGCCCTGGCGCCGTTCCACCTTTGGGCGCCGGATGTTTATCAAAACGCACCGACACCGGTGGCGGGCTGGATCGGCAGTGGCTCCAAAATCGCCGCCGCCGCGCTGCTGCTCGCGCTGTTGCAGCCGGTGTTTGACGCGCCGAAACTGAAGGCCGCCCTCATCCCCGCACTCGCCGCGCTCGCGGTGCTCAGCATGGTGGTCGGCAACCTCGGCGCGCTGCGCCAGACCAACTTGAAGCGGCTCCTCGCCTACAGCGCGATCGCCAACGCCGGTTATCTGCTCGTCGGCGTGGTGGCCTTCTCCGCAGCGGGAAATGCCTCCGTGATTTTTTACATCGTGGTTTATTCGCTCGCCAGCCTGGGTGCTTTCGGGGTGGTCGCGGTGCTGACCGACAAACTGGGCCGCGAGGCGGAGATCAGCGACTTCAACGGCTGCTGGAACACATCGCCCGGCTTGGCCGTGGCGTTTTTGGTGTTCCTGCTGTCGATGGCCGGCATCCCGCCACTGGCCGGTTTCCTCGGTAAATTTTATCTCTTCTTCGCTGCGATCGAGGCGGTACCGGAAGCCGCCACTTGGGTTGACGGCTTTTACTGGCTCGTCGCCTTCGCCCTCATCATGAGTGTCGTTTCCCTCTACTACTATCTGCGCGTGCTGAAAGCCTTCCTCGTCGTCCCCGCCGATAACGGGGCGGCGATCGCGCCTTCAAAAATCGGCTGGGCGACCGGAATCACACTATGCTCGCTGGCCTTGGCCGTCATGGCGCTTGGCCTCTGGCCGGAGCCGTTCCTTGGGCTGCTGAAAAACTGATTCAGAAACCGCGAATCGACGCGAATCGACGCCAATAACAGGGTTAAGCGCAGAGGGCGCAGAATATCGCAGAGAGGGATTTCGATAATCGTCCTCGTACTTCTTCCCTGATCCACGGAAAAAATATCCTGTTCATCCTGTCGATCCATGTTTTTTGTCATGCCCGTTATTGTGCCGCCCCGTTGGGGCTCGTTAGTTTTTTTGCGTGGCTACCCGGAGCTGACGCACCGGGCTATTACCTGCCGCCCCGTCGGGGCTCCCCCTTGGCCAAGCGCACTCCCCTTCCCTTTCCTTCGTGCTCTTCGTGACCTTCGTGGTTTTTCTTTTTTCAGTTCGTGATCTTCGTGCTTTTCGTGGTGGTTTTCCGGTTCAATTGAACATGGATGGGCAGGATGAACAGGATCGGAAAAATTATTCCTGTGCATCCTGTCCATCCATGTTTTATGTCATGCCCGTTATTGTGCCGCCCCGTTGGGGCTCGTTAGTTTTTTTGCGTGGCTACCCGGAGCTGACGCACCGGGCTATTACCTGCCGCCCCGTCGGGGCTCCCCCTTGGCCAAGCGCACTCCCCTTCCCTTTCCTTCGTGCTCTTCGTGACCTTCGTGGTTTTTCTTTTTTCAGTTCGTGATCTTCGTGCTTTTCGTGGTGGTTTTCCGGTTCAATTGAACATGGATGGGCAGGATGAACAGGATCGGAAAAATTATTCCTGTGCATCCTGTCCATCCATGTTTGTTTTTTCGATGACGAGGTACGAAGGACGAGGACGATTGTTTATCTCCTCTGCGGCTCTGCGTTCTCTGCGTTCAAAAAAGCGGTGCGGAGAACCGCACTCCACGAGTGCTGACGCGACTCTCCCCCCGCTTGGCCAAGTGGGGGGCTGATCAGCCCAGTTTCTCCGAAACGGCGGTGAGGGTTTCCTTGGCGTCGCCGAAGAGCATGCGGGTGTTTTCGCGGAAGTAGAGCGGGTTCTCCACGCCGGAATAGCCAGCCGCCATGCTTCGCTTGAGGGCGACGACCGTCCGGGCGGTCCACGCCTCGATCACCGGCATGCCGGCGATGGGGCTGGCGGCATCCTCGAGCGCGGAGGGGTTGACGATGTCGTTCGCTCCGACCACGACGACCAGGTCGGTCTCCGGCAGGTCCTCGTTGATTTCGTCCATCTCGAACACGATGTCGTACGGGACGCGCGCCTCGGCGAGCAGGACGTTCATGTGGCCGGGCAACCGGCCGGCGACCGGGTGGATCGCAAACCGCACCTCGACACCCTTGCCGCGAAGGGTCTCGGAAATCTCGTGAATCACGTGCTGCGCCTGCGCGACGGCCATGCCGTAGCCGGGCACGAACACCACGCTGCCGGCGTCGTCCATCATGCCGGCGACCTCCTCGGCGCTGGTTTCCGTAACAGTGCCCTGCTGCTCGCCGCCCACCGGCGTCGCCCCGGCCGTGGTGCCGAATCCACCAAAGATGACGTTGGCCAGGCTGCGGTTCATGGCGCGGCACATGATGTAACTGAGGATCGCGCCACTGCTGCCGACGAGCGCGCCGGTGATGATCAACAGGTTGTTGTCCAGCATGAATCCGGACGCCGCCGCCGCCCATCCGGAGTAGCTGTTGAGCATCGAGACCACCACCGGCATGTCGGCGCCGCCGATCGCCATGATCAGGTGCATGCCAAGGACAAACGAAATCACCGTGACGATGATCAGCGCAGTCAATCCGCCCGTCCCTTCAGCGCCGATGAATTGCACGCCCAACGGCCAGATGCAGACGAGCACCAAGGCCGCGTTGGCCATGTGGCGTCCCGGCAGCAACAGCGGCTTGCTGCCGATCGAACCACGGAGTTTGCCGAACGCAACGATCGAGCCGGTGAAGGTCACGCCGCCGATGAACACGCCGAGCAGAATCTCGATCTGATGAACCATCTCATGGGCTGCGTCACCGTGATTGAGGTAGCTGGCCAAGCCGACGAGTACTGCGGCCAAGCCGACGAAGCTGTGCAGCATGGCGACCAGTTCCGGCATGGAAGTCATCTCCACGCGCTTGGCCAAGACCATGCCGATGAATGCGCCGATGACCATCAACGGAATGAGCCAAGCGAAGTTGGTGATGCCGGAAAGCAATGTTGCCGCGATGGCGATCGTCATGCCGATGATGCCGTAAACGTTGCCGCGCTTGGCCGTCTCCTGTTGGGAGAGGCCGCCAAGGCTCAACACAAACAACAGGCCGGCCACGAGATAGGCCATGGTGAGCAGGCCGGCCGGGATCAACGGGGGGTGTTGGGTGGCGGCGAGCGTGATCATTTGCGGAACATTTTGAGCATGCGCTGGGTGACCCGGAATCCGCCCGCGACGTTGATGGTGGCGATCAGCACCGCCACGCCGGACAGGATCTGCACCGCCTGATTGCTGCTCGAGATGAACAGCATGCCACCGATGACGATGATGCCGCTGATGGCGTTGGTGACACTCATGAGCGGCGTGTGCAGTGCCGGGGTGACGTTCCAGACGACCATGTACCCGACGAAGCACGACAGGGTGAACACGGTCAACTGGTCGAGGAATTCGGTGCCGCTCCCCCAACCCAACGCGAGCAGCAGTAGGCAGGCAATGCCCAGCAATATCCCGGAGAGTGCCGAGCTACCCTTGGCCTCCCCGGCTTCCCGTGGCTGGAGGGCGGGCGGCTTCGGCTTGGGCGGCGGCGAGGGGGCGGCCGTTTGCGGGGGTGGCCAGGTGATTTCGCCGTCGCGAACCACGGTCGCGCCCCGGACAATTTCATCCTCGAAATCCAGCTTAAACTCCCCGGCACCGCCCAGCAGGCCGAGCAGCTTGACCAGATTGTTGCCGTACAGGGTGCTGGACTGGGTCGGCAGCCGGCTTGGCAGATCGGTGTAGCCAAGGAGGGTCACGCCATGCTCAACCACCCTCTCGTTGGGCCGGGTCAATTCACAATTGCCGCCGCCCTCGGCTGCGAGATCCACGATCACCGAGCCGTCCTTCATGCTGCGAACCATCTCCCCGGTGATGAGGACGGGGGATTTTTTTCCGGGGATCATCGCCGTGGTGACGATGATGTCCACCTCGGCCGCCTGCTCGGCGAACAGCTTCATCTCCGCCTCGATGAACTCCTGGCTCATCACCTTGGCGTAGCCGCCCTCGCCGGTGCCGTCCTCCTCGAACTCCAACTCGAGAAACTCCGCGCCCATGCTCCTGACCTCGTCCCTGACCGTGGGGCGGGTGTCGAAGGCGCGCACGATGGCACCCAACTTGACCGCCGTGCCAATGGCCGACAGCCCGGCAACGCCAGCGCCGATGACCAATACCCGGGCCGGCGGCACGCGGCCGGCGGCGGTGATTTGGCCGGTGAAAAAGCGTCCGAACTCGCCGGCGGCCTCAACCATCGCACGGTAGCCGGCGATGTTGGCCATCGAGCTGAGCGCGTCCATCGACTGCGCCCGGGAAATGCGCGGCACGGCGTCCATCGCGATGGCGTTGACCCTGCGCTTGGCCAAGCGCTCGAGCAGGTCGCCGTTCTGCGCCGGCTGGATGAGGCTGATCAGCGTCGCGCCCTCGCGGGCGAGTTCGACTTCACCCTCCTGCGGCGGGCGAATCTTGAGCAGGATGTCGGCCTTGGCCCAGATCTCCGCAGCGGACAACACGGTCGCCCCGGCTTCCTCATAGAGCGCATCGGGGAACTTGGCCGCCTGGCCTGCGCCGGTCTCGACCGCCACCTCGAAGCCAAGCTTGATGAACTTGGCCACGTTCTCCGGCGCAGCGGCGACGCGACACTCCCTGGCCGCGATTTCTTTTGGTATTCCTATTAACACGATCTCAATAGAAAGAACCAAGGGCATCACCCGATGCTGCCAAGCCAAGCCCTGCTGGCATGGTGACCGGTTGGTTGCCCCACTGAATGAACCGGGACGCTAACAAACGCCCGAGGCCATTCAACCCTTAAACTGACGCACCAGCCAAGGCGCTGCCCTGCGTGACGCCGGGCGCGGGGAGCAGGCTGGTGCCGGCAAGGAATTGGTCGATCGCGCGGGCGGCACCGCGGCCCTCGTTAATGGCCCAGACGACAAGGGATTGGCCGCGCCGACAATCGCCGGCGGTGAAGACGCCCTCGACGTTGGTGGTGAATTCGCCGTGCTCGCCGATGAAGGTTTGCCAGTTGCCGCGCGGGTTTTGGGTTTCGAGGCCGAGCATTTCGCCGACTTCCAGTTCGGGGCCGACGAAACCGGTGGCCAACAGCACGAGATCCGCCGGCCATTCCTTTTCACTGCCGGCCACCTCGCTGAATGGCGCGCCGCCCTCGACCGGCTTGCTCCAGTCGACCTCGACCGTTTTCACGGCCTTCACGCGGCCGTTGTCGTCGCCGATGAACTCCTTGGCCAGCACGTGGTACGCGCGCGGGTCGTTGCCGTGCTTGGCCTTGTTCTCCTCGTGCGAATAGTCGAGGCGATACACGCGCGGCCACTGCGGCCAGGGGTTGTTCGCGGCGCGCTTGGCGGGCGGTTGGTCAAGCAGTTCAAAATTGACGACGCTGGCGCAGCCGTGTCGCAGCGATGTGCCGATGCAGTCCGCGCCGGTGTCGCCGCCGCCGATCACGATGACGTGCTTGCCCTTGGCTGAAGTGTAGGCACCGTCGTCGAGCTTGGAATCGAGCAGGCTCTTGGTGTTGCGCGTGAGGAAATCCATCGCGAACTGCACGCCCGCCAACTCGCGCCCCGGGCATCGCGCTGTGGGATCGAACGGCTTCGTGGCGCCGGTGGCCATCAGCAGCGCGTCGTTTTCCTTCAGCAACTCGTTCGGGTCGATGTACTGCACCCCGCAGCCGCGCTCCTCCATGATCTGCGTCATGTGGCCGGAGGAAAAATCCTCCGCCCGGCCGACATGGGCACACGTGACGAATAGCACCCCCTCCTCCCGCAGGATATTGACGCGGCGCTCGACGACGTCCTTTTCGAGTTTCATGTTCGGGATGCCGTACATCAGCAGTCCGCCGATCCGGTCGGCGCGCTCGTAAACCGTGACGGTGTGCCCGACCTTGTTGAGCTGCGCCGCCGCCGTCAGGCCGGCCGGCCCGGAGCCGACGATGGCCACCTTCCTGCCGGTGCGCACGGCCGGCGGCTTGGGCGTGATCCAGCCCTCAGCAAAACCGCGGTCGACGATGGCGTTCTCGATGTTCTTGATGGTCACCGCCGGATTGGTGATGCCCAGCACACATGCCCCCTCGCACGGCGCGGGGCAGGTGCGGCCGGTGAATTCCGGAAAGTTGTTCGTCTTGTGCAGCCGCTCAAGCGCCTCCTCCCAGCAACCTTTGTAGACAAGGTCGTTCCACTCCGGTATGAGGTTGTCGATGGGGCAGCCGGTGCCGGACTGGCAGAACGGCACGCCGCAATCCATGCAGCGCGCGCCCTGCGTCTGCAACTGTTCCTCGGGCGGGTCGGTGTAAATCTCCCCGAAATCCCCTATGCGCTGCAGCGGATCGCGGTACGCCACCGCCTCGCGCTCGAACTCCATGAATCCTGTTGGCTTTCCCATTGAAAAATCCCCGGCTGCCTAGGCGACCAATTCCTGTTTGCGTTGTTCGCGCTCGGCCAGCACGCGCTTGTAATCGGTCGGCATCACCTTGACAAATTGGCCAAGCGCGCTTCTCCAATTATCCAGCACCTCGGCGGCCACGGCGGAACCGGTGCGCTTGGCGTGTTCCTCGATGAGGCTAAGCAACTCCCCGCTGTCCGCGTCGCTCTCGACCGGCTCCAGTTCCACCATTTCCATGTTGCAGTTGGGTTCAAACTCGTTTTCGGGATCCCAAATGTAGGCGATGCCGCCGGACATGCCCGCGGCGAAGTTGCGGCCGGTGGGGCCGAGGATCACCGCACGGCCGCCGGTCATGTATTCGCAGCCGTGGTCGCCGACGCCCTCGATCACCGCATGGGCGCCGCTGTTGCGCACACAGAAGCGCTCGGCGGCGCGACCCCTGAAAAACGCCCGGCCGCCTGTGGCACCGTAAAGGCAGACGTTGCCGACGATGATGTTTTCCTCCGCCTTAAAAGTGGACTCCTTGGGCGGATACACCACCAGCTTGCCGCCGGAGAGGCCCTTGCCCACGTAGTCGTTGGCGTCGCCCTCCAGTTCCATGCTGACGCCCTTGGCCAGGAAGGCACCGAAACTTTGGCCGGCGGAACCGTGAAACCTGATGCGGACGGTGTCTTCCGGCAACAACGCCTCGCCGTGCGCCTTGGCCAATTCGTGGCTGAGAATGGTACCAACGGTGCGGTTGGTGTTGATGATGGGCCGCTCGATCTCGACCGGTTCGCCGGCCTCGATGGCGCGCTTGGCCAAGCGCAGCAACTCATTGTCCAGCGCGTACTCGAGACCATGATCCTGCGCCTGGGTGCAATAGGTCCCCACGGCCGCGTGCGGTTTCTCGACCGGCGTGAGAATGGAACTGAGGTCGATGCCGTCGGCCTTCCAGTGGTCGATGGCCTGTTGCATCTCGAGCGCATCGACGCGGCCGACCATTTCGTTGATCGTGCGGAAGCCCAGTTGTGCCATGATTTGCCGCGCCTCCTCGGCGACCATGAACAGGTAATTGACCACGTACTCGGGCGAGCCGTTGAATTTTTTCCGCAGCTCGGGATCCTGCGTGGCGATGCCCACGGGGCAGGTGTTGAGGTGGCACTTGCGCATCATGATGCAGCCCATCGTGACGAGCGGCGCGGTGGAGAAGCCCATTTCCTCCGCGCCGAGCAGCGCGGCAATGACCACGTCGCGGCCGGTCTTGAGGCCGCCATCGGTCTGCAGCATCACGCGGCTGCGCAGGTCGTTCAGCACCAGCGTCTGGTGCGTCTCGGCGATGCCCAGTTCCCAAGGCAGCCCGGCGTGCTTGATACTGGTGAGCGGCGAGGCGCCGGTGCCGCCGGAGGCGCCGGAAATCAAGATGTGATCCGCGTGCGCCTTGGCCACGCCGGCGGCGATCGTGCCGACGCCCACCTCGGACACGAGCTTCACGCTCACCCGCGCGGCTGGGTTCGAGTTTTTCAGGTCGTGAATGAGCTGCGCCAGGTCCTCGATGGAATAAATGTCGTGATGCGGCGGCGGGCTGATGAGGCCGACCCCCGGGGTGGAGTAGCGGATGCGCGCGATGTTTTCATCCACCTTGCGCCCCGGCAGCTCGCCGCCCTCGCCCGGCTTGGCCCCTTGGGAGACCTTGATCTGCAACTCATCGGCATTCGTGAGGTAACTAATCGTCACGCCGAACCGCCCCGAGGCAACCTGCTTGATGGCGGATCGCTTGGAATCGCCGTTGGGCAGCGGCTTGAAGCGCTCCGGATCCTCGCCCCCCTCGCCGGTGTTGCTCTTGCCGCCAATGCGGTTCATCGCGATGGCCAGTCCCTCGTGCGCCTCGGCCGAGATGGAGCCGAAGCTCATCGCACCGGTACAGAACCGCTTCACGATCTCGCTGGCCGGCTCGACGTCGTCGATCGGAACCGGCCCGCCGTTGACGCCCTCCTTGAATTCCATCAGCCCGCGCAACGCACAACGCGCCTTGGTGTCGCTGTTGATGTGATTGGAAAATTGCGCGTACGAATCGAAATTATTGGTCCGCGCGGCGGTTTGCAGCGCGGCGATGGATTGCGGATTCCACATATGCTTTTCGCCCTCGGCGCGCCAGTGGAATTCGCCGGGGTTGGGCAAGCCCGCCGTTTCGTCCTCGGCGCGCTCAGGGAAACCAAGCACGTGGCGGCGCAACATTTCCTCGGCCAATTCGTCGAGGTTCACCCCCTGCACGCGGCTGGCAGTGCCGGCGAAGCAGCGGTCGATCACGTCATCCCGCAGGCCAACGGCCTCGAAAATCTGCGCGCCCTTGTATGAGTGAAGCGTGGAGATGCCCATCTTGGCCATCACCTTGAGCATGCCCTTGGCCACGCCCTTGCGGTAGGCGGCCACGATCGATGCGTCGTCGGTAAATCTCCCGTCATCCACCAGGCCTTCGCGGCGCGCCTGCCACAGCGACTCGAAGGCAAGGTACGGGTTGATCGCATCCGCGCCGTAGCCGACAAGCAGGCAATGGTGATGCACCTCGCGCGCCTCGCCGGTCTCGAGCACGAGTCCGATCTGCGTGCGGAGCGTGTTTTTCACCAAGTGATGATGCACTGCGCCGGTGGCCATCAGCGTGCTAAGGGGAACTCGGTCGGCCGAGATCGCCCGGTCGGAAAGGATGGCGAGGCTGAAGCCGTCTGCGATGGCCTGTTCGGCCTCGGCGCAAACGCGCTCGAGCGCCCTGGCCGCGCCGGCGGGGCCTTCGGTCTTGGGAAACGTGATGTCGATTACCTTGGAACGCCACCCGCGATAATCCATGCCCTTGAGCGCGTGCAGTTCCTCGTTGCTTAGGATGGGATGCGGCAGACGCAGGCGCTGGCAGTGGGCCTCGGTGGTCTCAAGCAGGTTTTTCTCCGGCCCAACGTAGCACTCGAGCGACATGATGACCTCTTCACGGATGGAATCGATGGCGGGATTGGTCACCTGCGCGAATAGTTGACGGAAGTAATCATAAATCATCCTCGGCTGATCGCTGAGACAGGCCAGCGAGGCGTCGTTGCCCATCGAGCCGACGGGATCGCGCAGTTCGTGGATGAGCGGCAGCAGCATGAACTGCATCGTCTCGGTCGTAAACCCGAAGGCCTGCATACGCTGGCGGAGTGTGTCCTCAACCAGACCGTGCGCCTCGCCAGTGGCGGCGATGTCGTCCAGCTCGATGCGCTGGTTGCGCAGCCATTCGCCGTACGGCCTGCGGGTGGAGAAGTCGGCCTTGATTTCCTCATCGGGAATCATTGTGCCTTGCTCGAAGTCGACGAGAAACATCCGGCCCGGCTGCAACCGGCCCTTGGCCTTGACGTTGGCGGGATCGACCGGGATCACGCCCACCTCGCTGGCCATGATCACGCGGTCGTCGTGCGTGAGATAATAGCGGCTCGGGCGCAGCCCGTTGCGGTCGAGCACCGCACCGATGTATTTGCCGTCGGTGAAGGCGATCGATGCCGGGCCATCCCACGGCTCCATGAGGCAGGAATTGTACTCATAAAAATCCCGCTTGGACTGGGGCATTTGCCGGTGTTTCTGCCACGCCTCGGGCACCATCAGCAGCACCGACTCCTGCAGCGATCGGCCGCTCATCAGCAGAAACTCCAGAGCGTTGTCGAAATTCCCCGAGTCGGAACATTCCGGCTCCATGATGGGGTACAGCTTTTGCAGGTCCTCCTCGAAGAGACCGCTTTGCAGTGTGCCCTCACGCGCGCGCATGGCGTTGATGTTGCCGCGCAGCGTGTTGATCTCGCCGTTGTGGCTCATGAACCGGAACGGCTGCGCGCGATCCCAGCTTGGAAACGTGTTGGTGGAAAACCGGGAGTGCACCATCGCGAGGTGCGTCTGGTAATCGGGGTTGGACAGGTCGGCAAAGTAGGTGATCAACTGGTCCGTAGTGAGCATCCCCTTGTAAATCATCACCTTGGTGGAGAGGCTGCAGATGTAAAACAGCAACGCCTGCTCGAGGGAGGCGTCGAACCGCAGCTGGTGGCTGGCGCGTTTGCGGATGATGTACAGCTGGCGTTCAAAGTCATCGCCATCCACGCCGTCTGCGGCACCGATGAAAAGCTGCACGATATGCGGCTCGGCGGCTCGCGCGCTGGGGCCGACATCGGCCTTGTCCGCCTGCACCGGCACCTCGCGCCAGCCGAGGCAGGTTTGGCCCTGCTCGGCGATGATCGCCTCCACGGCGGCAATGCACTTGGCACGCTCAGCCTCAATCCGTGGGAGGAAAACCAGCCCCGCGCCGAAGCGCCCCTTGGCCGGCAGTTCCACGCCCATCTCCTCGCGGGCGACCTTCTCGAGGAAGCCCCACGGAAGGCCGGTGAGGATGCCGCTGCCGTCGCCGGTGTTGGGTTCGCAGCCGCACGCACCGCGATGATCCATGTTCTTGAGCATCTGGATCGCATCCAGCACGATTTGGTGGCTCGGCACCCCCTTCACATGGGCCACGAATCCCACACCACAGCTGTCCTTCTCGTTGGCAGGATCGTACAGGCCCTGTTTTCGGGGGAATCCTATCGGGTTGACTCGGTCACTCATACGGTTCAAATCCAAAAAACGGGGAAAATCGAACGAGATCATCCCGTCTCCTTTCCCCAAGTAAACGCCGTTTACGCCATTTTCTGCGTGAACGGCCAAACAAAAGGCCGGACAGTATCCCAAACCGAAACCGGTTAATCAACATTTTAATGACTAATGAACATCATCGTGTTGACTCATAAAAAAGGACACCGAAGGGTTGGAAAGGGTTGAGAGGAGAGT
>JACKQG010000430.1_pt1 | contig 61170 bp, 68 predicted proteins | sample 8237621 | NCBI WGS metagenome assembly JACKQG01 (sample SAMN15677084, study PRJNA649215) | marine metagenome | biome: marine; feature: Black Sea; material: saline water; isolation source: suspended particulate matter (SPM) from the Black Sea western gyre | collected 2013-06-09/2013-06-10 | depth... | reverse complement strand
AAAGCTAATAAGACGCTAATAGATACACCGATCCATATCTAGTAAAAATATCTTTATTTATTAAGGATATTATTTACTGATTTAAGAGATTTTGAAAGATTTTCTATCTAGATATTGAAAAACACCCATCAACATTGCGCCAAAAATAACCATGATCAGTGCTGGCACAGCAGCTCGCTCAAACAAACCCTCTGCACTTAACTCATAGGTTTGAATTGCTAGCGTATCCCAGCCGAATGGACGCAGTAAATACGTGGCTGGCAATTCTTTCATGACATCAACTGCCACCAACAAGCCGCCCGCCAAAATACCCGGTGTCATCATCGGTAGATACACTTGCCAAACAAGTCGCATTCTTGAGGCGCCAAGCAGACGCGCACTTTGGGTATAAACCGGCTTAATTTGCTGTGCAGAAGCTTCAATAGAACTATAAGCAATCGCCATAAAGCGAGATACATAAGCAAATAACAATAGTGCGATCGATCCGTAAATAATATGATTAATACTCTCGCCACCAAAATAAATATTAATTAATGACACTTGATTAATACCGTACAACAAGCCAACAGCCATCACCGAACCAGGCAAGGCGTAGCCTAATGTTGCTAGGCGAATGACACTTTTAAGCCAAATGCTAGCCTGCTTACATCTGCCTGGTAAGGCTAAAACAATAGCCAAAGCTACTGTAATTAAAGCAGCTGTAACGGTTAATATTGAAGTTGAGGCTATCAAATCAATGTATTTAGCACTCCACTCGTCAGCAATCGATGACCAGCCCCAAATAATTAGTTGCAACATTGGCATTGCAAATGACAGCATAAATACACCAAATACAAACAAACTAATTAACCAGGCGGTTGCACCTGTTGCGTGATAAGGCTTTTTATTAGTAACATCGGCTGAATAATACTTAGCTTGGCCGCGTGCTTTTTTCTCAAAATAGATTAAGAAAAATGCCACCAAAACTAATAGTGATGCCAATTGCGCAGCCACTTCAATAGATCTAAAGTCACCCCAAGCGGAGTAAATAGCTGTGGTAAAGGTATCATAGTTATACAAACTCACCACGCCAAAATCAGCTAGAGTTTCCATCAATGTTACCAACAAGCCAGCTGCAGCAGCTGGACGCGCTAAAGGCAAGGAGATTTTAAAAAATACCCTTATTGGGCTTGCACCCAGCAGCTTACCCGCTTCAATCATACTAATCTTTTGGCGCTTAAATGAAGCCCTTGTCATCATATAAACATACGGATAGAACACCAAAACAAAGGTAAGGATAATTGCCCACGAACCCGCGCGAATATCAAACCCTGGCAGACCCAGCACTTCACGCATCCAAACTTGTGCATAGCCTGAATAATCAAATACGCCTAAATAAACAAAGGCCAACACATAAGCCGGAATGGCAAATGGCAAAAATAGCGCCCACTCTAGCCACTTTCTGCCCGGGAACTCCACCATCACCACTAGGTAAGCAAGCACTGTACCCAGCAAGGTAACACCGACACCGACACCTAATAATAGAATAAGCGTTGAGCTAATTAAATCAGATAAGATGTTTTCAGAAAAATGCGCCCACAACTCATGCTCAGGCAGTGCCCAAGAAAATGCCACCACAAAGATTGGCATGGCCACCAACAAGGCTACAATACTTATCCAGATCTTTGATTTGAAGCAGTGTTTTTCCAAAATATTTCCTAATTAATTTCTAGTATTTTACTAAACAACAAAACCCAAGACCTCTTCAAGCCTTGGGTTTTGACGGGCAAATTTAAGCTTATCTGTAACCTTGTATTTGCATAAGTTTTACCCCGTCAGCCTGCAAAATACCAGCTTGAGATAAATTCATGTTATCTTGCTTAAATGATCCCCAGGCTGATACTACGTCATCTGAAGCAACATTTTGATTTGCTGGATACTCTTTATTAAGCGATCCGTAAATAGCCTGTGCCTTAGCTGAAGACAACCACTCTAATAACTGCGTTGCACCTTTTGCATTTGATGCATGCTTAGTCACCCCAGCGCCTGATACATTAACATGTACACCCGTGGTATCTTGATTAGCCCAAAAAAGCTTAAGTGGTGCTGCTGGATTTTTTTCAATTAAGCGACCAAAATAATAAGTATTAACCAAACCAACATCACACTGACCCGACAAAATAGCACTCATAACGTGTGAATCTTTAGCGTTGGGTGTCGCTGCCAAGTTGTCTACCCAGCCTTTAACAATATCCGCTGTTTTGTCTTTTCCATGATTGTAAATTAATGACGAAACCAAAGACTTAGTGTAGACCTTCTTACTGGTTCTTAAACATAACTTACCTTTCCATTTGTCTGTCGCCAAATCAGCATAGGTTGACAACTCCTCTGGCTTAACTCGATCTGTATTGTAAACAATGGTTCTGGCACGAATAGACAAGCCCGTCCACAAACCCTGAGGATCTCTTAAATGTGCTGGGATATTGCTTTTTAAAGTTTCAGTTTGAACGCTTTGAAATAAGTCTTGTGAGCCTGCATACCAAAGATTGCCTGCATCTACTGTCATAAACATATCAGCTTTGGTGTTAGCACCTTCAAGCTTTAAGCGCTCAATCAATGCGCCGCCCTTTCCTGTTAGATACTCAACTTTGATGCCTGTGTCTTTGGTAAATGCTTCAAATAATGGTTTGATTAAATGTTCTTTTCTTGAACTGTAAACAGTAACAGAATCATCTTGTGAATTAACACTTGATGAAGTCTGCGCACTTATTGCACCAGTTGAAGCCAATACTGAAAACACAATGGTTGATGAAACTAGGGTTTTAATACTCACACTTTCTCCTTGAAATAAATTTAAATGATAATGATTATCAATTACGAATGATACACATTATCAAATAAGAGTCAACTGTTTATGCTTAATTTTTCCCACCCTATCAGCAAGGGTATTTGCTTCATCACGATCATGAGTAACCAAAATTGAAGTGGTGTTCGTTTCTTTAAGAATTTGTCGAACCTGCAACGTTAACTGCTGACGATGATTTACATCTAAAGAAGAAAAAGGCTCGTCCATCAATAAAATTTTAGGTGCTGGCGCTAATGCACGAATAAGCGACACTCTTTGTTGCTCGCCGCCTGATAATTGATGTGGATATTTACCTTCCGTACCCTGCAAACCCACCATGGATAGTAGCTCACTAACACGCTTCTTCTGATCTGATTTAGGCAAATGATTAATGCCAAAACTGACATTCTTAAACACACTCATATGCGGGAACAATGCATAATCTTGAAACACCATGCCCACTTCTCGAGACTCTGGCGCAACGATATGCTGACCATGCTCAGACAGTCGTACACCATCTAACTCAACACTACCTTGTTTGGTATTATCTAAACCTGCAATAAATCTCAATGTTGAACTTTTACCACTACCACTGTCGCCCAGTAGCGCAAAGATTTCTCCTTGGGCAAGTTCAAGGTTTAATCCATCAACAACGGTTTTGTTTTGATATTCGATTGATAGGTTAGCAACAGACAGCATTGATCATGTAAATACTAATAAGAATGATTCTCACTATTATATAAGAAGTTGATAATCAAAAACAACAACTTATCTATCCCTAATCTAAATATAGAAATTACTAAAATAGTGTTATACCTTGCCCCATATGTGTTTGTAAAAAATACTAGTCCCACCCATAGGTTCGGCGGCTATTTTTTGTAAATGCAGATGGGGTAAGGGGTGACGCTAGGTTGGTGATTTCTATTTTTGGATTAGGGTCTATTTACAATGTCGGCAGTTATGCTCAGTGGAAATTGGAATAATCATGTTTTTTGCTTTTTTACCAGTACGCATTAACATCGTAACCGATGCCAACAAAATACCAATAGATGCACCAATCCATAACAAGGAATTCATTGGATGTGAGATAAATGTACCCACTTGATAAAACACAGTTGCTGAAAAATACGCCAGCCCTGTTGCCCATAACCCACCAACCACTGCCCAAGTTTTACCCACTTCGCGAATCATGGCGCCGAATGCTGCCACACAAGGGAAATAAAGTAAGATGAATAGCAAGTAAGAAAATGCACCTATCTTGCCATCAAAGCGTGACACCATAGCACCAAAGGTAGCTGTAGAGACTTCTTGGGTTTCAGCGGCCAGAGTTTGCGAGTGAGTGTCATCCAATACACTCAAACCCAACGGATCAGATAAGTTTTGCAAAGCATCATCCAAATTATCTGGAATGGTTGCTAATGCCTCGCCTAAACCTGCAACCAAACTATATTCACTCGCTTCTTCTGCTTCAGTAACTTTCTCAGTATCAATATTTGAATAAAGCGAGTCTAATGTGCCTACCACAACCTCTTTTGCCAAAATTCCAGTAACAATACCAACCGTCGCGGGCCAGTTATCTTCATGAATACCCATTGGCTCAAATACCGGAGTTAGCGTTTGCGCCACTTTACTTAACAAAGAATCTTTAGAATCTTGATGACCAAAACTGCCATCAACACCAACACTATTCACCACATTAATCAAAGTAACCACCAAGACAATAACCTTACCCGCGCCAACAATAAAGCCTTTTAATTTATTCCAAGTGTTAATCATTAGGTTTCTAACAGATGGCAGTTGATAATTAGGTAATTCCATTAAGAAATCACTGGTATCCGCACCACCTTTAAAAGCACGCTTTAGTATTAAACCAGTAAAAATTGCAAATAAAACACCAATGAGATACAACGCAAATACAACGTTTTGCCCGCCCACCGGGAAAAATGCAGCTGCAAATAAAGCGTACACCGCAAGCCTTGCACCACACGACATAAACGGTGACATTAACACCGTGGTAACACGCTCACGATGAGTATCTAATGTACGCGCTGCCATAATGCCTGGCACATTACAACCAAACCCCACAATCAGTGGAATAAATGCCTTGCCAGACAAGCCTATTTTCCTCATAAACTGATCCATGACAAAAGCCGCTCTGGCCATATAACCCACCTCTTCTAGCAAGGTTAAGAATAAATACAACGCAGCAATAATAGGAATAAAGGTGGCTACCACTTGTATACCGCCGCCAACACCATCTGCCACAATTACTGTTATAAACTCAGGGGTATTGATACTATTAAGCACATAGGCCGTGCCATCAATAAAAATTGTTCCAGCGGCCATATCAAAGAAATCAATCAAAGCACCGCCAAAATTAATACTCACTAAAAATAGTAAATACATCACCATTAGGAAAAACGGCACACCTGTCCAAGACCCTAGTATTAACTTATCAACTTGATCTGAAACCGTTTTTTTAAGATTGGTGTCATGCTTAATAACCGCATTAACAAATTTATTTGCCTGTTCAAATCTTGCTTCAGCCTCTAAGAGCTCAACCTGTTTATCATCGTTTGCATCTTTAGCAATTTGAATTTGTTCAGTCGGGTAATCAACCACCAGTTTTGAACTGGGTTTAAATTGGTCAATTGCATTTGAAAAAACAGATAAATCTAGCGACTCTTTAAGCGATATTGAAATCACTTCGCAACCCAGTTCTTGCTTTAATTGATCAATATTAATTTGCATACCGCGCTTACGCACCACATCCATCATATTAAGCAACACAACAACATTAACACCCAACTCTCTTAACTGAGTTGTTAAATACAAACCGCGCTCAAGGGTTGATGCATCAACAATATTAAAATACAAATGATCGGGATTGTTTAGCGCAAAATCTCTGGCAATTTGCTCGTCCATTGAGGAATTTTTATCATCAATAGAATACACACCAGGTAAATCAACCACATTGTAGCTACTACCACTAATGTTGAACTCGCCCTCTTTACGATCAACTGTCACACCAGGCCAATTACCCGTGCGCTGCTTAGCGCCGGTTAATAAATTAAATAACGTGGTTTTTCCGGCATTTGGATTACCAATCAGGGCGACTTGATTAAAACTCATAATTCACGCACCTTGATTAAACTTGCCAAGGTTTTCCCTACGCTAATTCTTGCATTACCCATCGCAATCACCATATCACCACGACGATTTCTAAGAATAGAAATTGATGCACCTGTGTTAATACCCAGGCCTAATAATTTAATTTTTTTCTGATTGCTAACATTTATTTGATCAATTACAGCCAGCTGACCCACGTTTAGTGATGACAATACTTGCATAATTATTTGTAATTATTAACAAATGATTGAATTTGCTCTCTAGTTAAAACAACATAAGTTTTTTTCATTGTTACGCCTATTTAATTTTTAATGCAAATGATACCTATTATCATTTGCAAAAGTAATGGTATTTTTATAAATAATAATATACTAATAATTCAACCACACAATAACTATGCACAAATTTGGAAAAAATTATCATAAAATGCATGAATAAATAAATAACAAAACCTATTTAATGAATTCAACACAGAGAGCTAAAGCCACTCAAAAAATCACCTTTATCGGTGCGATTGTTGACCTAACTTTAGCTATTTTTAAAGTGATTGCTGGTGTTTTAGGTAATTCTGGCGCCTTGATTGCAGATGGTATTCACTCATTTTCAGATTTGTTATCAGACGGTATTGTGCTCTATGCTGCCAAACACGCCCATGAAGAAGCCGACGAAGACCACCCCTATGGTCATCAAAAATTTGAAACCGTTGCCACATTAGGTTTGGCAATTATTTTGGCACTGGTTGGTGTTGGTATTATTGTCGATGGATTTGATCGACTCAACAACCCAGCTGAACTAACTCATATTAATTTGTTATTAGGCGTTGCAGGTATTTCTATCTTTTCTAAGGAAATGCTGTATTGGTATACACTTAACGTTGCCAAAAAATACAATTCTGACATGCTTAAGGCCAATGCCTGGCATCACCGTTCAGACGCTCTATCTTCTGTTGTTGTATTTGCTGGTGTTTTAGGTGCAGCATTTGGATTTGTTTACTTAGACGCTGTTGCTGCCATTATTGTTGGCTTAATGGTGATTTATATTGCTTGGGAACTAGGATCAAGCGCCACTAAAGAATTAGTAGATACCTCGATTGATGCTGATCAAATTGAAAAGTTACGCTACGCACTAGGACAAATCAGTGGCGTTAATAGCGTACATTCATTACGTACTCGTAAAATTGGCCACACCATTTCAGCCGATGTACATGTGCAAGTTGACCCTTTCCTAAGTGTTAGTGAAGGACATATCATTAGTGTCAGTGTTGAGCGCGTTGCCAAACAATGCTTAAGAGAATTAACCGACGTTACCGTACACATTGACCCTGAAGACGATGAAACAGTCGCACCCTACGAAAACCTACCTGAGCGTGCAGAAGCGTTAGGCATCTTAACCAAAGCTTTGTTTAACAACAAATGCGATGGGGAGATTAGTAGAATTCAATTGCATTATCTTGATGGAAAGATTCATGTAGATTTTTACCTGCCATTGTCATGCCTAGAAAACGACAATAGCCATGATGAAATTTTAAATAAACTAAAGCAAACTGTTAATCAATTGCATGGCTTTGGCAACATTAAGGCCTACTTTGGTAAAAATGGTAAGCATGACAAATAGCGCCTGCTAATGCGTCTGCTGCATCCTCTTGTGGCGCTTTGTTAAGTTTTAAAGATTCACACACCATATAAGACACCTGATCTTTGTTTGCGTGACCTTTGCCAACAACAGCTTTTTTAATTTGATTCGGGCTGTATTCCACCATAACAACTTCATTCATCCCTGCAGCTGAAATAATCGCACCACGTGCATGTCCTAGTTTTATAGCAGCATCCGGATTAGGCCTATCAGGACGCATAAAAGCGCGCTCAATAACCACTATATCCGGCTGGTGATGCTTAATAATTTGATCAATTTCTAAGAAGATAGTGGTGATACGATCAGTCAACTCACCTTTGGTGCGAATACAGCCACTGGCTAAATAAGTAAACTTGAGCTTATGCGCTTCTATCAATCCGAATCCAGTTATCCTTGAACCGGGATCAACGCCTAAAATTTTCATTGGCTATTTGAATATAAATAATTGCAAAACAGTTTACTACAAAGTATTTACAATAGAGGCAAAACCTCCCGAACTTGGCATTTGGGTAATGGTTATGGAATTTATACCGATGCTTGCAATTAGTTGACATGAGGAATTGCCTCGCCCAAACCCTGTGACACGTGAGCCAGGATCAACCCCTAGAATTTTCATAAAAATATTTTAACAGTTAATGGCTTTTTTCCATACATATAAGGGTTATATGATATACTTAAATTTTTAACGATTAATAAGGACAGTGTGCCATGGCAGTTTTAGAATTAAACAAAGACAATTTTGATGAAACAATTAAAAATAACGACATTGTTATTTTGGATTTTTGGGCACCATGGTGTGGTCCTTGTAAATCATTTGCACCAACTTACGAAGCCATGAGTGAAAAAATTGACGGCGTTACTTTTGCTAAAATCAACACTGAAGATGAACAAGAATTAGCGGGTCACTTCCAGATTCGTTCAATCCCTACTTTAATGATCTTTAGAGAACAAATTGCAATTTTCCAACAGCCGGGCGCTATGGCCGAAGCAGACCTAGAAACGGTACTAACCAAAGCAAAAGAGCTTGATATGGCAATCGTTCGTAAAGAAATCGAAGAGCAGCAAGCAAAGAGCTAAATCAACTCTAAATAGCTTTTCTCACTAAACCCAACTTTAATATCGCTGCCTGCTACTAAAACAGGTCGCTTAATTAGGGTTGGGTTTTTTAACGTCAACGCCATGGTGATATCAGCCTTTTGTGCGTCGGTTAATTGACGATAAGTGGTTGAGCGCTTATTGATTAATTTATCCCAACCTATTACATTCACAAAGCTTTGCAAGGTTGGTTCGTCAATAGGTTGATCGCGAAAATCAATAAATTCACATTCAATATTGTGTGCGTCTAAAAATTTTCTTGCTTTTTTGATGGTGTCGCAATTCTTTATGCCGTACATTTTCATCATCACGCCCTACTGATTTGAAAATTCAAGAATTTCTTTTTGTTCATTATCAACAATAATGCGCAAACCTTTTTCTGGATAAAGCCAATAAGATAAGCCTTCAGGAGCAAGTTCAACACTTGCCGGTTTGCCGAATAAGTTCTCAATCACCACTTCTTCCAAATTGGCCCTTGGTATGAATGTCAAGGATTTAATCTTGAGTCTTGACATGGAGCGCTCGCCTGCTGGGGTAAAGGTGGTGTTTTTAACCCCAGACGGCATCAGCATAGATTCATCAATATTATGCGATAACACCTCAATAGCTTGATCATCCAATAGTAAATTTAAAATAATTCGAGCACTAATGCCACCCACTTTGGTACTAGAGAAATATACCTCTAACTCTGGTTCTACGCCTTCATTTTCAAACAGAGAGGCTTTAATTTCAGTACCAAAATGGCGAGCCGCATCAATTAGACGACTCTGCCCCATGGTTAAGTCAAACACAACAGTCTGTTGATTTTCATTAACGTAACTTTGCCAAGGCATGGCTTGATTTTTTGGCATTTCCACATCGCGAGTAAATAAAAATATAATCAAGAATGCCAAGATGGCGCCTAACAAAGTGTAGCCTATTATATGTCTTTCTTTCATCGTTCAAATGGGGGTTTGTTGGCTTTTGCTCTAAGCCAATTTAAAGTTTTAAATGTTGGGTCGTGATTAATAATCTTAAGCTCAAGTTTACGCTTGCCGGGAAACTCCAATAGAAACAATCCCAATAAAATTGATATCACACCCTGCCCTGGCGTAACCAACATAATAATTCCAGCAAGTAGCAACATCAGACCAATCACACTTCTGACAATTACTGCAATAATATGACCAATATGCTCGATTTCTAGCTTATGGGGATTCTCCATAGTGAAATAATTACTGGCAATCAGTCCGAGCAAATAGGGTGTTAATAGTAGTGTCACAACAAAAACAACCGCTGATATAACACCAGCTAGCACCAGCATATCTTCGTATTGAGTAATTAAATCAGTAATAAAATCTAGCATGATAGAAGAAAGGTTACTGGCCCATCATTGGTCAATGACACTTGCATATCAGCACCAAATTCACCACTTTGAATTGGCGCATGCTGTGCTGAGATTTGAGTTAAAAAATAGTCATATAAGGCCTTAGCCTCAGCTGGCGCTTTAGCCGTTGAAAAGCCTGGTCTAGTGCCTGAGCTGGTATCAGCAGCTAAGGTAAACTGAGAAACAGCCAATATACCACCTTTAATATCACTGACCGATAAGTTCATCTTATCTTCATTGTCGTAAAACACACGATAAGATAACAGACGTTTAATCATTTTATCAATCTGTGGCTTTTCATCAGTCTTTTCAATGCCAATAAATACCAGCAGCCCTTGGTCAATTTCGCCAACAGTTATATTGTTTACTTCAACCTTGCTGTGCGTTACCCGCTGAATTAAAGCTTTCATGAGGGTTTAGCTTAAATGCGATACGTCAGCCACTGATAAGAATAAAGACCTAACCCAATTAATCAAACTTAAACGTGCCGTTTTAAGTTGGGCATTATCAGCATTCACCATCACCTCATCAAAAAAGGTGTCAATGCTAGCTTTAAGTGAAATAAGTTGTTGCATGTTACTTGCATAATCCGTTGATTGCGACAGTTTGTTCGCCACTTCAACCGTTTGTGCGTACAACGCTTTTTCCGCCGCTTCCACTAATACTGATTGATCGACATCAATTGATAAGTCTTGATGATCTTTAAGCATGTTGGCAATACGCTTATTAGCTTCAATCAAACTTGCTGAAGCATCATCTTTGGTAAAAATATCCAATGCTTCCACACGCAAGTGGAAATCAAACGGAGATTCTGGCTTAACCGCTAGTACTGCCTCAAAAGCCTTAGCGCTTAATTTTTGCTCTTTGTAGTATGCACGTAGACGATCCATCATAAATTTGTAAATAGCACTTGCACACTCGGTATCAACCTCGTTCGAGTGTGCTGAAAGCGATGCACTGATCAGCGATTTAAGATTGAGATCTAACTTGCTTTCCACCATAATTCTTAACAAGCCCAATGCCATTCTACGCAGCGCATAAGGATCCTTAGAGCCAGTTGGCCCTTGACCAATGCCGTAAATACCGGTAATAGTATCAAGCTTATCAGCAATAGCAACCACTAAACCCTCTTGAGTCGATGGCAATGAATCACCAGCAAAGCGCGGATGATAATGCTCACTAATTGCCTTGGCAACAGATTCACTCTCACCGTCATTTTGTGCGTAATAACCACCCATTACACCTTGAAGATCAGCAAACTCACCCACCATCTCAGTCACTAAATCTGTTTTACACAGTAAGCCTGCGCGCTTAGCATCTTGTTCATTAGCGCCAATCATAGTGGCAATAGTGGCTGATAAACTTTCAATACGTTTTGCCTTGTCACCCATTGATCCCAGTGACTTCATGAACAATACACGATCAAGTTTTTCTAGATGAGATTCTAAGGTTTGACGTTTGTCTTGCTCCCAGAAAAATTCAGAATCAGCCAATCTTGGACGAATAACACGCTCGTTACCGTCAATAATAACTGAAAGATCACTGGATTCGATATTAGCCACCGAGATAAAGCTTGGTAATAGTTTGCCATTTGCATCAAGCATGTGAAAATACTTTTGGTGCGATTTCATGGCAGAAATAAGCGCCTCTTCAGGCACTGCTAAAAATGATTCACTAAACCCGCCTGAAAATGCACGTGGATATTCAACCAAAGCGCACACCTCTGCTAAGAGTGATTCATCAATCACGGCAGTGGCATTGTTTTCACTGGCCACATCAATTACCTGCTGTCTAATAAGCGCCTTACGCGCTTCAAAATCAACTTCTATTTGCGCTTGATCCATTAAAGTTTGACGATAGTCGGATGCTTGAGTAATTTCAAACGTTTGCTTACCCGTAAAACGCAACCCACGCGTTGTGTTGCCTGCTGTTAGTCCCATTACTGAAGCATCAACTACTTCACTACCTAGCAACATAACCAACCAATGTGTTGGGCGTGAAAATTGAATATCAGAATCACCCCAGCGCATTGGCTTGGCAATAGGGATATTCTTAATGGCGGTATCAACCACTTGTGCCAACAAGCCTTGGGTTTCCAACCCTTTTTGTTCTTTACTAAAAAAGTAATAATCAGCCTTGCCAAATGCCTTTTGTGATAATTCTGAACGTTCTACACCGCAAGATTTTGCAAAGCCTACTACCGCCTGATCTGGCGCACTAACTGATGGACCCTTACGCTCAATGATTTGATCTTCTTGCTGCAGTTGAAGATCGTGCACTAATACCGCGAGTCGACGTGGTGTGGCAAAAGAATCAACAGCTGAAAACTTAAGATTTAATTGCTTTAATTCAGCCGCCACATTATCTGTTAACGCTTTTGATAACTTAGGCAATAACATTGGTGGTAACTCTTCTGTACCGAGCTCTAATAAAAAATCTTGTGTGTTCATAATAGTTTTTTTAAATAATTTGGAATCTAAGTTGACCATTAAGCAAGTCGATCATCACAGAACGCGCATAGAGCTTAGTAGGAACAACATCAAATTTCTTGTAAACGCCTGCAATAGAAACCAATTCGGCATTAAATGATTGAACAAAAATAGTGGCTTTTTCATCACCCTGAATGCCGGCAAATAAATTTCCCTGCACTTCTTTATAGGCTGATATAGAGCCAAATGACATAATATCAGCGCCTGATTTTACTTTAGATAACAGCACCAAATCTCTATCATGAGAAGTTATCTGCTGGAATGAATAAACCTTATTGGTAATAATTTTTGGCGCCTGATAAGCCTTATCTTGATGAGGATTTGGCACACTTGAAACAGGCTGTTCAACAGCCTTAACCTTGATTTTAGACTTACTAGCCTTTGATAACGATTTACCAAACACCGCCAATCCTGAAAATTTTACAAAATCAATCAACTCTTGCTTACGCGAGCGAATACCCACAGCAACCATTTCATTTTGTGCCAAAATTTCAATCAAAACCGCTAGCTCATTTGCCTGAAAATGCTGCGCTTCAATTTCCAAAATAACGGGCGCATGTTGAAACTGCGCTTTATTACTACTCGCTAGTGCGGTTATTTCCTCAACCAATACATCCGTATTGTTGGTCAACACCCTGAGTGTATACAGCGCTTCGGTTTGAGTGATAACTTCGATCTGATTCAACTGCGCCACCCTTGAGTGCAGTCCAAGAAATGCCATACACGGTTCATGCCTGTGTCACCACTTAACATCAGCTCTAGCGGGGTTTTGTGTTTGAATTTCTTCACCGTACGTTTAAGCCAAACACTAGCATATTCTTTATTAGTTGGAAAAGTGGTACCTAGTGATTCATAAATACCCAAAATCATTTGACTGCGTTTTACGGTCTTTTCATCAAAGTTGAATGACTTATCACCTCGACGATATTGGTATAAGTGCCTGGGCTTGATTGTCTCTTGCAATCCTAACAAAACGAGTTGGTCTGCATCTTCCAATTTCCAATTTTCTAAAATTTGGGTTAATTGCAAGGTTAGCTGAGCTTGCTCTTGCTCATTCAAATTTATCATATCCATGGGTTAATTCACCCTAAAGTGGAATAAAATTTCACGATCAAATACACTTTGATCAGGTGCTGGTGGCAATGGAGATGCTTTATACACAGCGCGCTCTATCGCATCTTTAAACGCCTTAGATTTGGCGTTATTCTCAACATTACATGACTGTAAATTTACCGTTTGCACCTTACCGTTAATATCTTGCAAAATGTAAACATCACAACCCCAATCATCTTTCGCACCCTGGTAGCGCCATTTTTCTTTAACTCGTGAAGCGATTTGATTAACGTAATTCGCTTTAAGCTCATTCAAAATGTCTTCTTGAGCAGTTTCTCTTTCTTGATCCTCTTCAGCCTGAATTTCTTTCTTTAAAGATCGAGTGTCTTGCTCTTTTTCAAATTTACTGGCTTCAGTTTGTCTTAACTTTTCAATCTTTTGTTTTTCCTGCTCAGCAGCCTTAGCTTTCTTTTCAGCTATTTTTTTGCGCTTTTCAGCTTCTTTAGCTTTCTTTTCGGCCAGCTTCTTTTTCTTTAGCGCTTGTTTAATTTTTTGCTCAGCTGCTTTTCTATTTTTTTCAGCCTTAGCCTTAGCTTGCTTTTCTTGTTTAACTTTAGCTTTTAATTTTTTTAGGCGTTGTTGTTCTTTATAACGCTCATTTTCAACACGCTTTTCTGCGCGCTTTAAATCTGCCAAATGTTTTTCACGCTTTTGTTTAATGTCAATTAAACGCTGTTTTTCTTTTTTAATTTCGGTGAGATCAATGGTGACTGCTTTTGGAATGGCACTTGCAGATGATTTTGGTGCTTGTTTAGGAATCTCCCAGCGTTGAACATTAGAAAAAACTAAACCAATCAATAGCGCAACATGCAGAATAATCGCCGTCCAGAAAGCCACTGGATGCTTATGAGCAATCTTAGGAAGTTTAATTCTTTTTAGCAGCCACTCTTTCATTAGTTTTGCTCGGCTGATTCGGTCACAATGCCGACTTTATTCACACCATTTTTCTGCAAGAAAGACATCAATGAAACCACTGAACCGTATGCAACATTTGCATCGCCACGAACAAACACTTTCATACTTGGATATATTTCTAAACGCGCACTAACACGTCCTGCAATAACACCCAACGGCAGTTTTTCACCTTTGGATACTTCCGAATCGTCTTCATTGAGTGAATTGATGAAATAATCACCATCTTTGTTAATGGTAACAATGGTTGGTTGCTGCTCGGTAAAGTCAACCATTTTGGCGTCAGCCGTTGGCAAGTCAACCTCTATGCCTTGCTCAATGATAGGCGTGGTCATCATAAAAATAACCAACAACACAAGCATGACATCAATATACGGCACAATGTTGATGTTTGCATCAACACGAGGTCTGTGACGTTGTGGTAATTCAATCATTGAGTTGGGTTATTTCTGTCTTTGGAAAGTAACAAACAGCTCTTCAACAAACGAGGTGTATTTGTTGTTAATTTCACCTACTTGAGTGATGAGTCGATTGTAAGCAATGGTTGCCGGAATCGCAGCAAACAAACCAAACGCCGTTGCAATCAAGGCCTCTGCAATGCCTGGTGCAACAATGGCAATGGTTGCTTGCTTGACCGATGCCAAGCCGATAAAAGAATGCATAATTCCCCAGACCGTACCAAATAAACCAATATAAGGGCTTGAAGAAGCAATCATAGCCAGTGCGCTTAATCCATGATCAAGTCGATCAACTTCATTATTAACAGCCGTATTCATAGAGCGGTAAGCACGCTCAGAATTAAGCACTAATGCTTGGTTTGAGGCAGAAGTTGAATGTGTAAACTCACCATAACCCGCACCAAAAATATGCTCCATTGGCGTGCGATTTGACACTTGCTCTGGAATTTGGCCATGTAACAAAGAGAGATCAGTATCGGTTAAAAAATTATTATGAAAACGCTTAACATCTTTATCAGCATCCATTAACGCCTTCTTCTTGGACATGATAATTGTCCAAGAATAAATACTCATTAACACCAAGACTAGCATCACCATCTGCACCACAAAACCTGCGCTAATAATTAGACTAAAAATTGATAAACTACTATCCATTTAATTTCTCCAGAATGTCGCCTGGCATAGCGCAAGGTTTAAAATTTTGCGCATTCAAACAAGCAACGGTAATTTGTGCTTTAAATAATACCTTATTTTGCTCTAGATCCATTATTTTCTGTGAAAAAATCAAGCTAGCTTTACGCACTTCTTTAACCTGTGTATCAACATTGAGTAAATCATTAAATCGGGCTGGTGCAAGGTAATCCGCTTGTACAGATCTTACGGCAAAAATAATATTTTGATGTTTGATTAATTGATCTTGTTCAAAGCCTAAATCACGCAGCAGCTCACTACGTCCGCGCTCAACAAATTTTAAATAATTTGCATAATAAACAACGCCACCGCTGTCGGTATCTTCATAATAAACCCGAACTTTTAAATTACTCATTAAATAAGTCTTGATGATTAGAGGGTGTAGATAGACCTAAATGTTGATAAGTCAAATTAGTCGCACTTCGACCTCGAGGCGTTCGATGGATAAACCCTTGTTGAATTAAATAAGGTTCAACCATATCTTCTAACGTGCCGCGCTCTTCACCAATGGCAGTTGCTAAGGTATCAAGACCAACGGGGCCACCGGCAAATTTAGTCGTCATAATTGAAAGATAATCCCTATCCAATTGCTCAAGACCCGCCTCATCCACCTTAAGCGTACTTAAGGCCTCATTAGCAATTTGTTGATGGATAATGCCGTGCGTTTTAACATCAGCAAAATCGCGCACACGACGCAATAATCGATTAGCAATTCTAGGAGTGCCTCGCGAGCGCTTAGCAATTTCTAATGCACCACTCGGCTCTATTTCAATGGCCAATATATTGGCAGAACGCTGAACAATTTTTTGCAGATCTTGATGATTATAAAATTCAAGGCGTTGAACAATGCCGAAACGATCCCGTAAAGGTGACGTTAGCATGCCGGCACGCGTTGTTGCGCCAATTAAGGTAAAAGGTGGCAAATCAAGCTGCACAGAGTGTGCCGCTACACCTTCGCCCACCATAATGTCTAATTTAAAATCTTCCAATGCTGGATATAGAATTTCTTCAACCACTGGATTAAGACGATGAATTTCATCAATAAATAAAACATCGTAGGGCTCTAATTTGGTCAAAATTGCTGCCAAATCACCTGAACGTTCCATTACCGGGCCTGAAGTTTGCTTAAACCCTGCGCCCATCTGATTAGCAATAACATTGGCCAAAGTGGTTTTTCCCAATCCTGGTGGTCCGTAAATTAGACAGTGATCAAGCGCGTCTTGACGCTTTTTTGCCGCCTGAATAAACAGTGCCATTTGTGACTTGACATCATCTTGACCAATATATTCTGACAAGCTGTCTGGGCGCACAGAGGTCATAACAATATCTTCGCCGCCTTGATCTTGTCCTGCTACTAAGGAATCTTCTTCTATCATCTTGATTTAAGGAATTTTTTAATCATTTTAACTTTAATTGGGCAGAATTTCTTGGAACAATAGCTTGATTTTAATAGGCTTGGTTAAATGCTTTAGTTTGGCTATTTTTGTCACTTTGGTCGGTTGACCCGGCGCAAGCTTAACAACCTGCAATTGCCAAAGGCTTCTACCCAATAACTGCTGCTCAAAAATAATATATCTTAATTGCTCAATAGGAAAATGCCAACCTAACTCTTGTGTCATTAATTGACTTAAACTCAATTGAGTTAACTGGCCATCAACCCTTAATTTTGACGCACTTGAAACCAAATTTATCTGCCCCATTCCTAGAGCAGCCATGAGGGTTAAGTCAAAATCTTTGCCGCTAAATTTAAGATCAAAACTCGATTGTTGCACCTTGTTATCAACAATTGCAGATAGTCTACCGTTAACCTGCCAATTGCCTTGAGGGTCAATCAGTGTTGTTTTTGATTGCTGTACAGGTAGCGTGGAACAGCTCGACAGCAACAAAAGAAGCAGTGATAGTAGTGTTTTCATTAAGTGCGCTATTCTAACATTGACATACTAATAGCAAATACCTAAAAACCTTGATTTGGGTATAATTAAGCGCTTATTTGTCATTGTCATTTGGGTTTATGTCACGCATTGCTATTTTAAGTGTTAATCATGCACAAGCACCGGTTGCGGTGCGTGAGCGTGTCGCATTTGCACCAAACCAATTAACCGACGAACTACAAAAACTCAACAAACTTCCAGGCGTTGCTGCTTGTGTGATCTTGTCAACTTGCAATCGCTCGGAGATCTACGCCGTTATTGAAACTGGCAATCCACAAGAGATACTTAGCGATTACTTGTCTCAAACGCACAATATTAATCGAGCAGAGATTGACCCTTATTTGGTTTATTTTGAAGATGATAAAGCGCTAGAACATATTTGCAACGTTGCTTGCGGTTTGGATTCTTTAGTGTTGGGCGAGCCTCAAATTCTTGGCCAGCTTAAAGATGCCTATCACGCTGGCAAACAAGCTGGAACACTTGATAAAAAATTAGAAAAATTATTCCAACATGCTTTTTCAACAGCCAAAAAAGTACGTACCGACACGCAAATTGGCTCATCGCCCGTATCTATTGCTTATTGCGCCGTTAAACTAAGTGAAAAAATCTTTACTGATTTGTCTGAGCAAACAGTTTTATTAATTGGTGCAGGTGAAATGATTGAATTGTGCGCTCAACACTTACATCAAAAAGGTGTTCGTAATATGATTGTAGCCAATAGAACCCTTGAAAATGCACAAAAAATTGCCGAACAATATAACGCTCAATCAGTCAGCTTAAAGCAGTTTTCTTCAATAATTGATCAAGCAGATATTATCATTTCTTCAACAGCGGCTTCTGTACCTATTATTGGCAAAGGCCTAATTGAAAGCGCCCTTAAGCAACGCAAACACAAGCCAATGTTTATGCTTGATATTGCCATTCCACGCGACATTGAGCCGGAAGTTGGTCAATTAGATGACGTGTATCTCTACACCATTGACGATCTGGAGCAAGTGGTCAGTGACAATGTTGATTCGCGTGAAAAAGAAAAAGTCTTGGCACAAGAAATTATCATCAAGCAGGCTCAAGTATTTAACCAATGGCTTGCGGTATTGCCAAATGAACAATTGGTTCAAAGCTACCGAACCAGTGCCAATCAGATTAAAGATGAAGTGGTTTTAGATGCGATTAAACGCTTTAACAATGGCGGTGATGGTGAGCAAATTATTAAAAAATTAGCCGATCAACTAACCAATAAAATACTACACACTACTTTTAAAAACATTAAGCAGGCTGATCATTCAGATTTATCTCAATGTGAAGGCTGTGTTCCTAACATTAAAAAATAATGAACGAATCAATTCTTGCTAAATTAGAACAAATGTCCATGCGCCTAGAAGAAGTTGGCGCCATGCTAAGTGACCCTGCGGTAGCAAGCGATGCTAAACGTTTTCGAGAATTATCTATCGAGCATTCACAGCTCACTCCAGTTAATGAACAGTATCAAGAGTATTTGGCCACAGAGCAAAATCTAGCAGACGCTAAACTCATGTTAGAGGAAGATGACGCTGAAATTAAAGCCATGGCCAAGGATGAAATTAACGAAGCCAAAGAAAACTTAGAGCGTCTTGATTTAGAATTAAAAAAATCTTTACTCCCTAAAGATCCTAACGACTCAAGAAATATTATTATTGAAATTCGTGCGGGAACCGGCGGCGATGAAGCCTCTATTTTTTCAGGCGACCTATTTAGGATGTACTCGCGCTATTGTGAAAAACAAAAATGGCAAATGGAAATCATGAGCTCAAATGTGGGTGATCATGGTGGCTACAAAGAAATTATTGCTCGCATCGGTGGCACTGATGTTTATTCAAAACTTAAATTTGAATCTGGTGCTCATCGTGTACAACGCGTACCAGAAACAGAAAGTCAAGGACGCGTTCACACGTCTGCCTGCACGGTTGCCATTATGCCAGAAGTTGAAAACATTGAAGAAATTGACATTAACATGAACGATGTGCGCGTTGATACGTTTAGAGCGAGTGGTGCTGGTGGTCAGCACGTTAACAAAACCGACTCGGCTGTGCGTGTTACCCACATCCCAACTGGCACGGTGGTAGAGTGTCAAGATGGCCGCTCTCAGCATAAGAACAAAGCACAGGCTATGTCAGTTTTGGCATCTAGAATTTTAGATGCGCAGCAACAAGTTCAGCAAAAAGAGCAGGCCTCTGCCCGTAAAGAATTAGTTGGTAGTGGTGATCGTTCTCAGCGCATTCGCACCTATAACTACCCACAAGGTCGTATTACCGATCACCGCATCAATCTAACCTTGTACAAATTAGCTGAAATTATGGAAGGTGATTTAGAAGCAATTATTGAGCCTTTAATTGTTGAACAACAAACCAACCAGCTAACAGAACTAAACGACGCACTCGCTTAAATCATTAACAGATATTTCGATCAAGGCAAAACCTCCCGAACTTACTGCCTTTGACAAAAGTATTGATTTCTTGTGCGTTAATCAGTATTTTGCCAACGTGAGGAATTGCCTTACAAACAACAAACCAACCAACTAACAGAGCTAAACGACGCACTCGCTTAAAACCTATTTCTACTAAGGCAAAGCCTTTCTAGCGTTAACTAAATTTAACTCACGTAGCCGTTGTTTCAAGATTACTAGGATTAATTCACTTCTTTAGGTGCAAGGCATTGCCTTGTCCAACCAACTAACAGAGCTAAACGACGCACTCGCTTAAAACCTATTTCTACTAAGGCAAAGCCTTTCTAGCGTTAACTAAATTTAACTCACGTAGCCGTTGTTTCAAGATTACTAGGATTAATTCACTTCTTTAGGTGCAAGGCATTGCCTTGTCCAACCAGATAACAGAACTAAATGACGCGCTAGCCTATTTTTTTAACGAATAGTTGTGAGGCGACAAATAACACACCTAACGCAATAACAATCATTGGCCCAGTGGCTAAATCGTAAAATAAAGAGGCGCTCAATCCCATTAATACCGCAGCAATAGAAACAATAATTGATTGAAATGCCATGGTATGTGGCGTACGAGCAAACACTCTGGCCACAGCAGGTGGAATAATCAACAACGATGTAATGAGCAAGACGCCCACAACCTGCACTGAAATTGAAACTGTTAATGCAATCATCCCCATAAATAGCAGCTGATATCTGGTGCGATTAAGCCCCTGGGAAACAGCCAATTCTTCATTTAAAGTTAATAATAATAACCGCTGCCAAAAAATTAATAACAGCCCTACCACCACAACTAGAACAGCGTAAATCCATACAATATCCTGATTATTGATTGATAAAACATCGCCAAATAACAAAGCAAAATAATCAGTATTGGTACCACTTACAATGCTAAGTACCACAATACCCAAGGATAAAGCTAAATGAGAAAAAATACCCAAAATAGCATCATTTGATAGAATTTGGCGTTGTTGCAATACCACGATCAACCCGGCAAATATTGCACCAATCACCACCAAACCCACATGAATACCCAGCCCACTGGCCAAACCTAAAGAAACCCCTAATAAGGCTGAATGAGAAATAGACTCCGAGAAATAGCTCATACGCTTCCAGATAACAAAACAACCCAGAGAACCGGCGATAACGGAAATTCCCAGCGCTGCAATCAGCGCCCTAAGAATAAAATCTTCCATCGTTAACTAGGGGTTTACTGGCAATTTTGACATAGACCGTATAAATATAAACAATGATCGGTTAATTGATAACCATGTTTTGCAGCAATGTCGTGCTGGTGTTGCTCAATGACTTCATCAGCAAATTCATCAATTTTTCCACATTTAATGCACAACAAATGATCATGATGCTCGGTGTTTGATAATTCGTACACACTCTGACCATTATCAAAATTAAGCTTGTTAATCATGCCCGCCTCTTCAAATTGAGTTAGTACACGATAAATCGTGGCAACGCCCACTTCTTCACCTTGCATAACCAGTGCACGATAGATATCTTCTGCGCTTAGGTGATGTTTTTCACTGGTTTCTAATATTTCTAAAATTTTAAGTCGAGGTAGGGTTACTTTAAGTCCTGCCGTTTTTAAATCTTGAGCGTCCATATTCACATCCTTGAGGTAAAATCAGAAAAATAATCCCTAACTATTTTAATCAATTAATTACAAATGAACAAACTAACTTTGATTGCATTCTCATTATCATTACCGTTTATCTCTGCTTGCACCCCTTCTATGCCAACTTTGCCTGAGATGCCAAGCCTGCCAGATATGCCTGATATTATGCCGGATCTATCTTTGCCAACACTATACAAAGACGACATTCATCAAGGCTCGGTGCTAGATCGTTTTAAAATTAATCAATTAAAATTAGGCATGTCTCAAGCGCAAGTTCAAGATTTAATCGGCTCACCAAGTATTGTTGACTCTTTTCATAACAACCAATGGAATTATATTAACCATTCCACCCTGCATGAAAAAGAAGACATTCGCTATCGCCTAACGCTAGACTTTAGCCAGGGAAAATTAAGCAATATTGACACGTCAGGCATTAGCAGTTTGCCGGCACTAACTGACAAAGAAAAAGCCTTAGAAGACCAACGATTAGCAGATGAAGCTGCCGCCATTGAAGCACTTAAACAAGCCAAAATTAAAGCACAAAAAATAGCACAGGCCAAAGCACTCGAACAACAACGATTAGCCGCTGAAAAACTAGCCCAAGAAAAAGCGGCAGCAGAAGCTTTAAAAAAAAAGACTGAATTAGCAAAAGCCAAACAGCGAGAAAAAGCGCAAGCCGCCAAACTCAAACAACAACTAGCCGATCAGCAAGCAGCTAAAGAGATGGCCATTCAGGCTGAAAAAGCTAAAAAGGCTGAAGAAGCTAAAAAGGCTGAAGAAGCTAAAAAATCCAAAGAAATCGAGCCATCACCTTGGTATAAATTTTGGTAGCCAGCCATATACTGTGTCATCATTAAATATTCACAATTTAAGCTGTCAAAGAGGTTACAACCAACTCTTTGACAAGTTGTCTTTTCAAGCTCATGCTGGCGACATCCTGCGCATTACTGGCACGAATGGCAGTGGCAAAACGTCGTTGTTAAGAATTCTAGCGGGTGTTAGCACCGCTGAACAGGGAGAGGTTAATTGGGACCAACATCCGGTTAAATCTGACGGCTATCAACAAGAGGTTTTTTATCTAGGTCATCAAGCGGCGCTAAGTGGCGAGTTAAGTAGTCTTGAAAATCTTGAATATTTGAGTGCGCTAAATAAAACCACCGAACAACATCAACTGATTCAAGCACTTAACGATATCGGCCTTAAGGGTTATGAAGATGAATATTGCGCTAATCTATCGGCTGGGCAAAAGCGTCGCGTTATTTTGGCAGGCCTGTTTGTGTCTAAAGCTAAAATTTGGCTACTCGATGAGCCCTTTACCGCGCTTGATCCGCTCGGTGTTGAGATTGTTGAAAGTAGAATTACCCAACATTGCGCTAATGGCGGGCTGTGTTTATTTACTACACATCAAGATTCAGCACTGGCTAATCAAAAAATTCTAGCCTTATGAATATCTACCTAAAAACCTTAAGTCGAGATCTTCGAGTTGCACTGAGAAACCCTTCCAGCGTACTTAATCCGCTATTGTTTTTTATTATTTCTGTCTCGCTATTTCCACTGGCCATTAGCCCTGAAGCGGCCACACTCTCACAAATTGCCTCAGGCATTATTTGGGTGGCCAGCATGTTAGCGGTACTATTATCTCTAAATGCTTTATTTCATCATGATTATGAAAACGGTGTCTTAGAACAAATGGTTAGTTCACATCATTCGTTGCCTTTGCTAATCTTGGCAAAAATTACCGCACACTGGATACTAACCGGCATTCCTATTATTTTGTTATCACCTTTATTGGGTGTTTTTCTGTTTCTAGATGAAGCAGGCATCAAGGTGCTAATGATCACCCTACTACTAGCCACACCCAGTTTAAGTTTAATTGGCAGCATTGGCGCCTCACTCATTGTTGGTATTAAAAATTCTGGCATGCTGCTATCATTGTTAATTTTACCGCTCTACATTCCTATTTTAATTTTTGCCTCAAGTGCGGTATCTCAAGCACAATTTGGCTTAGCCATTGACGGACAACTGTATTTTTTAGCCATGTTTTTGATCTTGAGCTTAATGAGTGCACCATTCGTCAGTAGTATTGCCCTAAAAATTAGTTTGGAATGAACCTCACTTTGTCAATTTATTTGTTATAATTCTACTCATACGCTGATTTGTCCCGATTGCTAGCGTTACTACCCTGAGTAGTTAAAACAAGCTAAAGTAGGTGTTCTTCTTAGATGAAAACCCCTCTTTATAGGGGTTTTTTAACGTTCATACGGAGAACAAAAAATGATATTTACTTCTGAATCGGTGTCTGCAGGACACCCTGATAAGGTCTGTGACCAAATTTCTGACGCCATCTTAGACGCTGCATTAGCGCAAGACAAAAACTCGCGCGTTGCTTGCGAAACCCTAATCAAAGATAACAACGTAGTTTTGGCTGGCGAAATCACCACAGGTGCTAGCATTAACTACGAAAAAATCGTTCGTGACACCATTAACGAAATCGGCTACAACGATGACGAGCTTGGCTTTAATGGCAGTACTTGCAATATTACTAATTTATTAGGCGAACAATCTCAAGACATTGCCCAAGGTGTGGATGAATTTGAAAACCACGAACAAGGCGCTGGCGACCAAGGATTAATGTTTGGTTATGCTTGTAACGCAACTGATGTTTACATGCCAGCACCTATTCTATATGCCCATCGCTTAGTTGCTAAACAAGCAGAGCTAATGAAAAATAACGCCCTGCCATGGCTACGCCCTGATGCCAAATCTCAGGTGTCGTGCATCTATGATGGCCACAAAATTGTTGGCATTGATGCAGTAGTACTCTCTACTCAGCATGACGAAAGCATCGAGCTGAAAGACTTACAAGAAGCTATTATGGAAGAGGTGATTAAACCTGTATTGCCAAGTGAATGGCTCTCTGCTACAACCAAATACCACATCAACCCAACAGGTAAGTTTGTGATCGGCGGCCCAGTGGGTGACGCCGGGCTAACGGGTCGTAAAATTATTGTAGATACCTACGGCGGTATGGCGCGTCACGGTGGCGGTGCATTCTCAGGCAAGGACCCTTCAAAGGTTGATCGTTCAGCCGCTTACGCAACACGCTACGTAGCTAAAAATATCGTTGCAGCTGGCTTAGCTGCTCGTTGTGAAATTCAAGTGTCTTATGCGATTGGTGTGGCTGAGCCAACGTCAATTAGTGTTGAAACCTTTGGCACTGGCCAAGTTTCTAACGAAGCAATCGAAGCGTTAGTGCGCGAACATTTTGACTTACGCCCGAAAGGCTTAATTGCCATGCTAGACCTAAAGCGCCCAATTTACCAAAAAACGGCGAGTTATGGTCACTTTGGTCGCACTGAAGATGACATCACCTGGGAAAAAACCGACCGCGTGCACTTGCTAAAATAATCGTTTAACCCTAATCTAAATATAGAAATTGCTAAAATAGTGTTACCCCTTGCCCTATATGAGTTTGTAAAAAATATTAGTCCCACCCATAGGTTCGGCGGCTATTTTTTGTAAATGCATATGGGGTAAAGGGTGGCGCTAGGCTGGTGATTTCTATTTTTGGATTTGGGTTTAAAGGTATAATCATCTTTTCGCCAAGGAGCGCTGCATTGGGAACACCCATCAGGCTTGGCAATCAAAACGGCGCTCATTTTTATTATGCTTTTAGGAGATAAAAATGAGTAAGCGACACACAGCAATCCAGACGGACAACCCAACACTAGATAATAACGACTACAAAGTTGCCGATATGGCACTGGCTGATTACGGCCGTAAAGAAGTAGAATTGGCCGAAGCTGAAATGCCGGCACTAATGACACTGCGTGCCAAATACAGAGACACCCAACCATTAGCTGGCGCTAAAATTCTAGGCTGTATTCACATGACCATTCAAACGGCCGTACTTATGGAAACCTTGGTTGATTTAGGTGCGCAAGTTCGTTGGTCAAGTTGTAATATTTTCTCAACACAAGATCACGCAGCGGCTGCGATGGTTGCTGCTGACATTCCAACCTTCGCCTGGAAAGGTGAAACCGAAGAAGAATTTTTATGGTGTATTGAGCAAACCATTTTAGAGGGTGGCAAACCTTGGGATGCCAACATGGTTCTGGATGATGGTGGCGACTTAACTGAGATGCTACATGAAAAATACCCAGAAATGCTTAACGACATTCACGGCATTAGTGAAGAAACCACCACCGGTGTTCACCGCCTGCTTGAGATGATGGAAGCCGGCACACTAAAAGTGCCTGCGATCAATGTTAATGATTCGGTAACCAAATCAAAAAATGATAATAAATACGGTTGTCGTCATTCACTTAACGATGCAATTAAGCGTGGTACTGATATGCTTATGTCAGGTAAAAAAGCGCTTGTCATTGGCTATGGTGACGTTGGTAAAGGCTCAGCTCAATCGCTACGTCAAGAAGGCATGATTGTTAAAGTATCTGAAATTGATCCAATCTGCGCCATGCAAGCTTGCATGGATGGCTTTGAGATTGTTTCTCCATACAATGATGGTATTAATACGGGCACAGTCGAAGGCATTAATAAAGACTTACTTGCAACAACCGATTTAATCGTTACCACAACCGGTAACTACAACGTTTGTGATAGTGCGATGTTGCAGTGTTCAAAATCAGGCTCAGTAGTTTGTAACATTGGCCATTTTGACAACGAAATTGACACGCAATACATGCGTGATAACTGGCGTTGGGATGAGGTTAAGCCTCAAGTACACCGTGTATTTAGATCTGATGATAAAAATGATTACCTAATCTTATTATCTGAAGGTCGCTTGGTAAATCTTGGTAACGCAACAGGCCACCCAAGTCGTATTATGGATGGTTCTTTTGCCAACCAAGTATTAGCGCAGATGCACTTATTTGATGAAAAATTTGCAGATAATGGTGGTGATATTTACGTTGAAGTACTTCCTAAGAAATTAGACGAAGAAGTAGCAGCTGGTATGGTTGGTGGTTTTGGCGGTGTGTTAACCACCTTGACTGACACACAAGCTGATTACATCAATGTTTCTAAAGAAGGTCCATTTAAGCCGGAATCTTACAAATACTAGCTACCAGCTTTAGTAAAATACAAAACACCTCTTTTAGAGGTGTTTTTTTTTGCCATTTGCAAAATTTGCTAAATTTTTAGCTCTGTGCAAAAAACAAGCATTAGATTAGATAAAATGGCTATTTTTAAGCGATATTTTGCTATTTTTTACTAAAATTATTAAAATATCGCCTATTTTTAAGGTTTTTAAGCATGATAGATTCAATTTTTACTGATATTTCATTATTTGAGCAAGAATTTTCCAATAATTTGGAAAAAATGCTAAAAAATGATGAATTAGGCGTGTTTATTTTAGTGTTAGCAAACGCATTGGCTGATGAAAAACTCTGGCGAACGCTAAAACCGGCACTAATGCAAAAATTTGAACAACTTAAAACAGGTGATATTCAAGGCGCTAAAGATGATGTAGCTGTTTTTCAACAATTACAAAATTTAGATCTTAATGAACTCACGCCCACTATTTATAAAACGTTAGGGAATTTTGAATTGCAATACAATCCACTGCGTGCATTGCGCCCACAACGTATGTCTGGAGAAAAAACCAGTGGCATAAGTAAAGCATTCGATGCTAATGACTTCAACTTTAACAAACCATTTTTACAAAAAGAGTTATTTTGGCAAGGTAATTTTTTCTCTAAACATATTTCACTTTTTTACAATAAATTTCCATTTGCTAAACTTCATGGTCTGGTGGTGGTTGAAGCTGACAAACAACATCCGCAACACCTCACTCACAAACTTCATCAGTTTGCTTGGATGATGGCCAATAGTGTTGGCTTAAACATTAAGGGTTTTAGCTTGGCTTATAATTCCTACGGCGCCTACGCTTCAGTGAATCACTTCCACTTACAATGCTTTGTGCGTGACACACCACTACCTCTAGAAGGTGATGAAAAATTCCCTTTAGTTAATCATCGGTTTAACTCAGTGGGAGACGCCTGGACATTTATTGAAAGTCTGCACCGTGACGAACAACCCTATCATTTGATTTATCGAGATCATGAAATTCTTTGTATTGTTAGACAACGCCAGGATGACTATCAGCACGCTGACTGGACTGCAGGCTTTGCTTGGTATGAGGCTTGCGGTGGTGTTAATACTGCTACTTTAGAAGATTATGACCAACTGTCTGAGGCGCAACTTAATGAAGAGTTATTAAAACTCAAAATAACCTAGCATTCAACTAGCCTACTACTATTTGCATAATCTTCTTAGTTTTTTAACCCTTGTTGGTTTTATAAAAACCTTATTGAGCCAGACTTGATGCGGTAAAATTTTTCTAAATTATAATCATTCATTTAACTGAATCAATATGTCAATGTCAGCGCTTGATGCCACTGCATCTTTTCAAAATTTAATTTTAAAATTACAAAATTTTTGGGCTTCAAAAGGCTGCACATTGCTACAACCTTTTGACATGGAAATGGGTGCAGGTACTTTTCACCCAGCAACTTTTTTACGCGCTATTGGCCCTGAACCATGGAAATCAGCTTACGTGCAACCGTCACGCCGCCCAACCGATGGTCGTTATGGTGAAAATCCAAATCGCTTGCAGCATTATTATCAATTTCAAGTAATACTTAAACCGTCTCCTAAAGACATTCAGGATTTATATTTAGAATCATTAACAGAGATTGGTATTGATTTAACCAAACACGATGTGCGCTTTGTGGAAGATAATTGGGAATCGCCAACACTGGGGGCCTGGGGTTTGGGCTGGGAGATTTGGCTTAACGGCATGGAAGTGTCGCAATTTACTTATTTTCAACAAGTTGGTGGTTTAGCTTGTAAGCCAGTTTCTGGCGAGTTAACTTACGGCCTAGAGCGTCTTGCCATGTACCTACAAGGGGTTGACTCAGTATTTGATTTGGTTTGGACGGAAGGTGTTAGCTATGGCGATGTATTCCATCAAAATGAGGTGGAGCAATCAAAATACAACTTTGAAATTGCCGATACCGATGTACTCTTCAAGCAGTTTGATGAGGCTGAATCCATGAATGAACAACTGATTGAACAAGCACTACCTTATCCCGCTTATGAGCAAGTCATGAAAGCTTCGCACTTATTTAACCTGCTTGATGCACGTCACGCCATTAGTGTGACAGATCGTGCTCGTTTTATTCGACGCGTACGCGCTATGAGTCAAAAAGTTGCACAAACTTATTACGACTCGCGTGAGGCGCTAGGCTTTCCAATGGTAAAAGATAACTAGTCTTCGATGCAAATCTTTTCCAAGATTTATCAAACCGCTTTAAATTGGGCACACAGCCGCTTTGCTGTTTATTGGTTATCGGCGGTTAGTTTTTTAGAATCTAGCGTACTACCCTATCCGCCACCTGATGTTCTTTTGGCACCTATGGCGTTAAAACAACCTAACAAAGCTTATTCATTTGCCTCTATTGCAACCATTTTTTCTGTTTTGGGTGGATTAGCCGGCTATTTCCTTGGTGATATTCTATTGGATTTTTTACTAAACTATGGGTTAGTCAAACCTGAATCAGTTGTGCTAATCAAGAGTTTTTTTGATGAATATGGTATTTGGGTGGTGGGTATCGCCGCCTTTAGCCCCATTCCTTATAAGCTAGCCACGATTAGCGCAGGTAGCATGGCGATGCCAATACTGCCTTTTGTGGCGATTTCAATCGTTGCACGAGCTGCACGTTATTATTTGGTGGCTGGGTTAGTGCAAGCTTATGGCGATGCGTGTGACCAATGGTTGCAAAAATATATTGATCGCCTGGGTTATGGGCTGATTGTTATTGTTATTGTTGGCGTTTGGTATGTGGATTAAATTACTTAGTATTGTACTTATACTAACTTTAAGTGGCTGCTACTCTCAGTCTCCTAAGCGAGCTGTTATTGTTGTTGAAAAATCCTCTCAACTGGAAAATATTAACCACCAACGCCTAGAAGGGGCCACTCCCCCTACTCAAAAAAATTCACGAATAACTGATAATTCAGCAAAAAAAATCAGTGAAAAAACCGTTAAAAAAATAGCAAAAAAAGCCACGAATTGGCGCACTCCAGTAAATGCTAAAGTTAGTCAAACGTTTACCAAGCAAAAACCAGGGGTAGCATTTGCCACGCGTAATAATCAGGCCATTCGCAGCATTCGAGATGGAAAGGTCATTTATATTGGCGATAAAATAAAAAGCGACGGCACCATAATAATTATTCGCCATCCACTAGGATTTAGCAGTATTTACACACAAACCCAAGCATTACAAGTATCACTTGGAGATCAAGTTAAAAAGGGTGATGTGATTGCAAGCACTAACGATCGACCTTTTTACTTTGAAATGAAGAAATTTGATCAAGCAATTAATCCGCTCAAATACTTAAAATAAGCGCTAAAATACAGCTTATGAATGATTTTTTACAAAACATGACTCCTTATCAAGTCGCAGGTATTTTATTTGCTGTGGCGTTAGTTGCTCATATCATCTTGGGCTTTATCTTAACTCAAGTTGCAAAGCACGCTGGGCGAACCAAAAACCAATTGGATGATCATCTAATTAAGGCCGCTTCCACACCGCTAAAAGTGCTGATTTGGTTTGGCTGGTTGTATTTTTCTATTAGCGCTTTCAAAGATCAAATTCAAGCGCTAACTATGGTTGTCGAATATATCGATATTACTCCAATCTTTATTATTACTTGGGGAATTGTTCGCGTTATATCAGGCGTTGAAGCTTACTTAATCGAAAAAGAAAATAATGTTGATAATGATTCAGTTAGGCTATTTTCTAGACTGATTAAAATTCTAATAGTAACTGCCATTCTATTGGGTATTGCTCAGTTCTTAGGCTTCTCTATTTCTAGCTTACTCACCTTTGGTGGTGTGGGTGGTATTGTGATGGGTTTTGCCGCTAAAGACATGTTGTCAAATATTTTTGGCGGGCTCATGTTGCAAATGGATAAACCATTTTCTACTGGCGATTGGATTCGTTCTAGTGATTTTGAAGGTACGGTAGAGAAAATCGGCTGGCGCATGACACGGATTCGTACTTTTAGCAAGAATCCGGTTTATATCCCTAATTCAATCTTTGCCTCTATCCCAATCGAAACCCCGTCACGTATGACTAATCGTCGTATCAAAGAAGTGGTGGGTATTCGTTATGACGATATTAAGCAAATGCCTGCAATTGTTGATGCGGTAGAAAACCTACTGAAAACCCACAAAGATATTGATCAAAGCCAAGCATTACGTGTTTACTTTAATTACTTTAATGCATCATCTATTGACTTTAATATCTACGCCTTTACCAAAACCACCAGTAAAAGCGAGTATCAAAAAATTAAACAAGCTATCTTGATTGAGGTGGCTAATATTATTGAACAGCATCAAGCTGAAATCGCCTACCCGACACAAACGCTACACATCCAGCAAAATTCTAAATCGTAGCTGTAAGATTAAAATATGAATAAACTACATATTCGCACATTTGGCTGTCAAATGAATGAGTACGACTCTGATCAAATGATCAACGTGCTTAAGCACTCGCACAACTTAACGCTGACAGATAGTGCTGATGAAGCTGATGTGCTACTACTCAATACCTGCTCTATTCGTGAAAAAGCCCAGGAGAAATTATTTCATCAATTGGGGCGTTGGCGCAAACTCAAAGAAAAGAATCCTAATTTAGTGATTGGCGTGGGTGGTTGTGTTGCCTCTCAAGAAGGCGAGCTCATCTTAAAACGAGCTCCCTATGTAGATATTATTTTTGGCCCACAAACCTTGCACCGTCTGCCAACCATGCTGAATGATGTACTGGGTAACAAACAAACCAGTATCGATATTTCATTCCCAGAAATTGAAAAATTTGATCATCTGCCTGAGCCAGAATCAAATGGCGTTAGTGCCTTTGTATCGATCATGGAAGGCTGTAGCAAATATTGTACGTTTTGCGTGGTACCTTACACTCGAGGTGAAGAAGTTTCTCGCCCTTTTAATGACGTAATTAAGGAAGTGGAAACGCTAGCCAGCCAAGGGGTGCGTGAGGTTAATTTATTAGGCCAAAATGTTAATGCCTATCAAGGTGAAATGGACGATGGCACCATGGCCGACTTAGCACTACTGATTAATATTGTGGCGCAAATCGAAGGCATTGACCGCATTCGCTACACCACTTCACACCCCGTTGAATTTTCAGACTCTTTAATTGAAGCTTATGCTGAGGTGCCAGAACTAGTTTCGCACCTTCATTTACCTATTCAAAGCGGTTCTGACAAAATCTTAGGATTGATGAAACGTGGCCATATGGCGATTGAATACAAGTCTAAAATTAGAAAACTGCGCGAAATTCGCCCTGATATTTCCATATCAAGCGACTTTATTATTGGCTTCCCAGGTGAAAATGATCAAGATTTTAAAGACACCATGAAGCTTATCAATGATATTGGCTTTGATAAATCCTTTAGCTTTATCTATTCGGCCCGTCCTGGCACACCAGCAGGTAATTTTGTGGATGATGTTGATATGCAAATTAAAAAAGACAGGCTCTCCCTGGTACAAAAAACCATTGATGAATCCACTGAGGTAATTTCAAAATCAATGATAGGTAGCGTACAAAAAGTATTGGTTGAAAATAAAGCCAGAAAAGATAACAACCTATTTGGACGAACTGAAAATATGCGCAATACGCACTTTGAAGGTGATGAATCGCTCATTGGCCAAATTGTTGATGTCAAAATTACTGCCGCTCGTGGCAATTCTTTAATAGGTGAGCTATGCACATAACCCTTGACGTTGATCACTCCGAACAATTAGCTAGTGTTTGCGGCTCATTTGATCGTAATTTAGACTCTATCGCCAAAAGCCTAGATGTGGAAATCAATAACAAGGGTGAGGAATTTGTTATCCAGGGTGACAATAAGCACATGGCTGCTCGCGTATTGCAAGATTTAAGCTTACTGGCTAAAACCCAAACCATTAGTGCACACGATGTTGAAATGAGTATTAAAGCTTATACGCATAATGACTTGCCAGACGAGTCAGTCAACATTAAAACCAAACGAAAATTTATTCATGTGCGTTCGCGCAATCAACAGCACTACGTTAAAGCCATTAAAAAGCAAGACTGTACGTTTGGTATTGGCCCTGCAGGCACGGGTAAAACTTATTTGGCTGTTGCACGTGCTGTTGAAGCATTAGAACAATCTGATGTTAGGCGTATTGTACTCGTACGTCCAGCGGTTGAAGCTGGTGAAAAACTTGGATTTTTACCCGGCGACCTCACTGAAAAAGTTGACCCTTACCTACGTCCTATTTATGACGCCCTGTATGAAATGATGGGCTTTGAAAAAGTAGCAAAACTATTGGATAAAAATATTATCGAAGTGGCGCCACTGGCCTTTATGCGTGGTCGCACCCTTAATGAATCTTTTATTATCTTAGACGAAGCACAAAATACCACCACTGAACAAATGAAAATGTTCTTAACCCGTATGGGTTTTGGCTCAAAGATGGTCATCACCGGTGATATTACTCAAATTGACTTAGCCAAGCCTAATCAATCAGGTCTGCTTCATGCGATGAAAGTTTTAGAAAACGAGTCGAAAATTTCTTTTTGTCATTTTAGTTCGCGTGATGTTGTTAGACATAAATTAGTACAACGCATTGTTCAGGCGTACGAGATCTTTGAATAAGCAAGAGAAAATCATTGTTGGTCTTTCTGGTGGTGTAGATTCATCAGTTGCCACAATCATGCTATTAGAACAGGGTTATGAGGTAGAAGCTCTGTTTATGAAAAATTGGGATGAGGATGATAAAGACGGTTACTGCACCGCCGAGCAAGACTTATCTGATGCGCAAAAGGTAGCTGACAAACTCGGCGTTAAACTTCATACTAAAAATTTCTCAGCAGATTATTGGGATGACGTATTTGAAGACTTTCTGCAAGAGCACAAAAAAGGCAGAACGCCTAATCCCGATGTATTGTGCAATCAAAAAATAAAATTTAAGGTATTTCTTGATTATGCGCTATCACTAGGGGCAGATAAAATTGCCACAGGTCACTATGCAAGAATCACCCAGAAAAACAATATTTATCAACTAAGAACAGGCTTGGATGATAACAAAGACCAAAGTTATTTCTTATATCTACTTGGCCAATATCAGCTCAGTAAAAGCTTATTTCCACTGGGTGAAATTAGCAAAACACGTGTACGAGAAATTGCTACAGAGCATGGTTTAATCACAGCTGATAAAAAAGATTCAACCGGAATTTGTTTTATTGGTGAGCGTAATTTTTCTGAATTTTTACAAACCTATCTACCCAACCAACCTGGCAATATGGTTGATGAGCATGGGCAAATTATCAAACAACATCAAGGCTTGGCTTTTTATACCATTGGCCAACGAAAAGGCCTAGAGATTGGCGGTGGATTCAGTGATTCGCCAGAGCCCTGGTTTGTGGCTGACAAACGTGTTGATACTAATGAACTGTTAGTTGTTCAGGGTGATCACCCTTTGCTGTATAACAATAAACTAAGCACTTCAAAAAATCATTGGATTGATAAAAAACCAAACTTACCCTTAATCTGCCAGGCTAAAATTCGTTATCGACAAGCTTCTCAGGATTGTAAAATAATCCATAAAAATAACCAAATTGAAGTAATTTTTGATCAACCACAAAGAGCCATTACACCAGGGCAATCTATCGTTTTTTATCAAGATGATATTTGTTTAGGCGGTGCAATTATCGAGCAAAGAAATAATGAGTAACCTAAATAATCAAATTTTGGCACTGGCTGGTGTTCTGCAAAGTGCCACATTAGTCGACCAACTTGCCTCTAGTGGCAGCTGTGACACAAAAGGCTCTAGTGCCAGTTTAGCCAGCATCTTATCAACCAGCACCAAAGTTGAAGAGGTGTTTGATGCCCAGTCTCAATTATCTATTGGCATGAAAGCTTTAAGAATTGCCCTAGGTAAGCAAACAAAGTCTATACAAACTGTTGTCTTCTACGCCTTGTCATTAATAAATCTTGAAAAAAAATTAATGAAGAATCCAGCACTATTAGACACCATTACCACTGAAATTAACGCACTCAATAAACAAGATTTTTTTGAAATTACTCATGGCAACTCTATTGCCAGATTAGGTGAATTATATAAAAATACCTTGGGTGAACTCAATCCAAGAATTATGGTTAAAGGAGAGCAGACGTATCTATCTAATACACGTACTGCTAATCATATTAGGGCTTTGTTGCTATCGGGTATACGCGCTGTGTCTTTGTGGAAATCTCAAGGTGGCAAAACTTGGCATTTAATTGTTAACAAACGCAAAATGCTAGCTGCGATTGATACACTTGATAAGCCCATTTATTTAGTGGAAGATTAACCAATAACTATTGTGATTTAAATTTTAAATTGCCACTAGACTTTTACTCACTAAGACTTTATAATTACGCCTTTAAATATTTAACACTCAAATAACAAGATGGCTAATTCAGCAGGTTCAAAAAAACGCGCAAGACAAGCAACAAAACGCAACAAGCACAATTCACAAATTCGCGCTAAAGTTCGCACATTTATCAAGAAGGTAACTTACGCATTAGAAGCTGGCAATAAAGAAGAAGCTCAAGGCGGTTTTGGTGCAATGCAAAAAATGATTGACCAAGCAGTTAGCAAAGGTTTAATGAATAAAAACCAAGCAGCTAGAAAAAAGTCTCGTCTTAATACACAGATCAAAGCACTCTAATTTAAATAGTTAGTTTGCTATAATAAAGCCCTCTTTTGAGGGCTTTTTTTATACCTGTATGACATCAATCAACGAAGACGATAAACAATTATTCAGATCCACAATTGATGCCAATGCGCCGATTGATAAAGATGCTGGTGCTCGCACCACCAATCAAGTCAACCTACCTGCATTCACAGCTTATAGTTATATCACCGAAGCTCGATTAAACGGCTCAGAAATAGTGAGTTATGCAAAAAACGGTCTTTCTCCCAAACTGATTAAAAAAATGAAGCGTGGCGATATTGATTACACAGCAACACTAGACCTTCATGGGCAAACGGTTACTGAGGCTTGCGAGTCTATGAGTCAATTTATGTATCATCATCAGCATGAGCCATTTATCCAAATTATTCACGGAAAAGGCTATCACAGTGAAAATGGCATGAGTATTTTAAAAACTCAAGTGGTTAGTTTTCTGAATCAGCATCCACAAGTGATCGCTTTTAATTCATGCCCTGATAAAGATGGTGGCAGTGGTGCAGTGTTCGCCCTACTCAAGCAATAAGTCATGTTTAATTTGGACGAAATTTACACGGTCTCTGATTTTTTATCACTGTGCAATAAAACCATTGAAAACAATATCCCCACTTGTTGGTTACAAGGAGAGATTTCTAATCTAGTCCGCCCTGCGTCTGGGCATTGGTATTTTTCTTTAAAAGATAACAAAGGACAAATTCGTTGCGCCCTATTTAGGCTTAATCAGCGCAACATTAAATTTACCCCTGAAAATGGCATGGAGGTTTTGGTGCGAGCTGCACCAACTTTGTATGAAGCCAGGGGTGATTTTCAACTAATTATTCAGCATGTTGAGCCAGTCGGTGTGGGTAATTTAAATTTAGCTTTTGAACAACTTAAAAACAAACTATCAGCTGAAGGCTTGTTTGATCCAGCCCGCAAAAAACCACTTCCTACAAAAGTTCAAACCATTGGTGTTGTCTCATCCTCAACAGGTGCAGTCATTCAAGATATTATCCGAGTATTACATAAACGCTATCCGTTTGCTGATATTTTATTATTTGACACACCTGTACAAGGAGATGGTGCAGCTGAAAAAATTATTCAAGCGTTGTTAGCAGCCGATCATGATAGTCGATGCGACGTTATTATTTTAGCCAGGGGTGGTGGCTCACTAGAAGACTTATGGAATTTCAATGAAGAGTCATTAGCTCGAACCATTGTTAACATTAACACGCCAGTGATTAGTGCTGTGGGTCACGAAACTGATACCACCATGGTGGATTTTGTCTCTGATGTACGCGCACCCACACCTAGTGCGGCTGCCATGCTAGCCACCCCTGACCGATTGGAATTATTATCTCAACTAGAGAAATCTTTCAAAACGCTACAACAATACACCTCACAATACCAACAGCAGCAGCAAGCACAACTTGAGCAATTACGCCTGCGAATTGTCACTCCAGACAAGATTATTAATTTACTTTCTCAACAATTAGATTATCTATCTTATCGATTAAATGCTAGCGCAACACTTAAAACTAACCAGCTTGAATCCCGGCTAAGCACCCTATTTTCTAAATTAAAACAGCATTCACCTAGCGCGCGTATTCAACAAGCCATTACCCTAAATAAAGTATCGGCTAATCAGCTTAATCAGCACATGAGTCGGCTACTTGAGCATAATTCTAACGCACTTTCTGAGCTAAATAAGCGACTCATACAGGCCACACAACAACACATCTCCCAATATAAAAACAGCTTAGCAAATCATGCTAATGCTTTGGGGCACTTATCGCCACTAAGCACTTTGTCTAGAGGTTACAGCATCACCACTAATGAACAAAATAACGTGTTAACATCCGTTAATCAAGTAAGCCCTAAACAGCTGATTACCACACGACTAACAGATGGTGTTATCGTCACCAAGGTTGAAAAAATTGAAACACATTAAATATTTACTACTACTCATTCCTTTTAATGCACTGGCCATATTGAGCGTGGCCAATACGCCAATTCCAGGTGGTATTGCCGTGATTGATTTTCAAACTAATCACGCCAATCCTAGCGCTTATTACAGCAAAGTTCCGGTGTACGTGCAACACATAAACGATACCCACTGGCAAGCGTTGGTTGGTATTCCACTCTTAGCTAAAATTGGTCAAAAACAACTTACCATTAAGGATTTTTCTGAACGCCATGTAAATTTTGATATTTCTGATCATGGCTACCAGGAACAACACATTACCCTAACTGGAAAAAAGAAAAAATACGTTAATCCAAATCTTGCTCACATGGATAGAATCAAACAAGAGCGCCCCATCTTATCTAAAGCCAGACAAACATTTTCTAATGAACAACTATCCAATACAAATCTTATTCGCCCTGTTGACGGTGTTATGACCAGTCCTTTTGGATTTAAACGTTTTTACAATGGTCAGGCTAGACGACCACACACCGGTGTTGATTATGCAGGTGATATCGGCACTGAGATTAAAGCGGCAGCGGCTGGGCGAGTAATTATCAGTGACAGCTTCTTTTTTAATGGCAATGCTGTTTTTATCGATCATGGTCAAGGGTTGATTAGTGCCTATATTCATCTCGATAAACGCTTGGTCGAACCAGGACAACTACTCACACAGGGAGAAATTATTGGCACCATCGGTCAAACTGGTCGAGCCACCGGACCACACTTGCATTTTGGCGTTTATCTAAATCAAACTGTCATCAACCCTAACTTATTATTTAATCATGAAATCTGATGTTTCTTTGCTGCGCCGATTGGGCGCAATCGTTTATGACGCCTTTCTAGCTTTTTCATTGGTATTTTTTGTTGGTATGATTGTTATTGCTATTTTCGGTGATATTGGTAATGCATTCTTATATACGATCACCCTACCAACTGTGTATTTATACTTCGCACTATCTTGGGTAAAAGGTAGGCAAACAATTGGCATGAAGGCTTGGAAATTTCAAGTGATCCAACACAACCAACAAAATATTACCCACTCACAGGCCTTTATTAGATTTGCACTAGGACTGGTTTCATTTTCGGTATTTGGATTAGGATTTATCTATCAACTGTTCGATAAAAATAATTTAACCTGGCACGATAAACTATCCAACACTTTATTGGTAAAAAATTGATTTACATCAATAAAGTAAAAAATATCTGTGATATAATAATTTCAATTAATTTTATACAAGGGAGACAACATGAGCGCAACAGTAGATAATAGCGGCGTAAGAGGAAACATCTTAATGATTGGAACTTTGGCAGTAACACTTGTTGTGCCACTAGCATTGATTCTTTTGTCATACACCGAAATAATTTCAGGTACAGCTCAATACATTGCTGCTCTGGCCGTTATTTTTTCAGTCATCTACATTGTTGGTGGCGCTATCTGGATGTTTTCACAAGATGCTAAAGACGGTAAAAATCTTGCAGATGGCTAAAACATTGTAGTTATCAGCTTGAAAATCAAGCCACATTTGCGCCAAACTCAACGGCGCTATCAAAAGCCAAATAGTTTATTTGGCTTTTTTTATCGCTATTGGATTAGCATTATTCTGATTGTTGTCTTGGTTAGTTTGATTCGTCAAAATTTTATTAGTAACAATTTTCCATTTGACATTTACAGCAAACAATCCACCTTAGACCAGCAGATTTCTCAAAATCAACAATTATCACTTGAAAATCAACAGTTGCGTCTTGAGCTAGCGGCAAAATCAGATCAAAAATTAGAAATTTTAGAATCAATAGCTCGTCAAAAATTTGGACTCATTAAACCGGGCGAACAATACTATCAGATCAGCACCTCTACGCCAGAATAAACACTCCTTAAGTTAAGTTTACTCATTGCTTGGGTATAATAAAATTCACTCTATTTAACAACCATACCCTATGCCAACTGATCAATGCTATCTTGTTATACCTGCTAGTGGCGTTGGATCGCGTATGAAAGCAGGAATTGCCAAGCAATATCTAACGCTTGACAATGGTTTAAGTGTCTTAGATCAAACCCTAAAAACTTTGTTGGCAATCAAAAGTATCAAAGGTTGCGTTATTGCATTAGCACCCAATGATCAGTCATTTCAGCACTCACCCTTTAGCACTCATGAAAAATTATTAGCAATCGCCACAGGGGGTGAGCAGCGTCATCATTCTGTTATCAATGCGCTAATTGACTTAAAACCTCATGTTAAAGACTCTGACTGGGTACTGGTTCATGATAGCGCACGACCTTGCGTCAGCCCTCATGACATTAACCGATTAATTGAGCAGGTAACGCAGACTGATATAGGCGGCCTACTAGCGACCAAAGTGGTTGACACCATCAAGCTGGGAGAGCAAAATTTAACCAAAAGTACTGTTGATCGAAGCAACCTTTGGCAGGCGCAAACACCTCAAATGTATCGATTTGGTACACTGCTCAATGCATTAATAACGGCTGATGCCGACAACATTAGCATCACCGATGAAGCTAGCGCCATGGAACACATTGGGTTACAATCACTCCTAGTTGAGTCTTCTAAGCAAAATCTTAAAATAACCACGCCCGAAGACTTGCTACTTGCAAATTTTTATTTAAAAACCAATCTCAACTAATGAAATTTAAAACCGGCCTTGGACAAGACTCACATGCATTTGAAGTTAATAATAAGCCATTACTATTAGCTGGCGTGGATTTTGATCATGAGCAAGGCTTACGAGCCAATAGCGATGGTGATGTATTACTACATGCGCTCACCAATGCCATCTCATCATTAACCGGAGTTAATATATTAGGCGCGCGAGCTGACGAGCTATGCCAACAAGGTATAACTGATAGTAAGGAATATTTAAAACTAGCTTTGACCGAACTGAACAATCTCGAGATACAGCATGTCGCCATTTCTATTGAATGCTTAGTGCCAAAAATTTCTCCCAAAATTGATCAAATAAAAACCAACATTGCAAAACTACTCAACTTGACAACCAGTGATGTTGGCATCACTGCCACCACGGGCGAAGGGCTCACTGCTTTTGGACAAGGCAAGGGAATTCAGGTAATTTGCATCGTTAGCGCTATTCAAGCATGAAAGATTTAAGACAAGTTTCCAAATCTAAAATTAGTAAAATTCATTTTATTGGTATTGGCGGCTCTGGCATGAGCGGCATTGCCGAGGTGCTTCATAATTTAGGCTATCAAATTTCTGGCTCTGATATTGCTAAAAATAAGATCACCGAACGTTTGGAAAGCATGGGTTGTCAAATTCATTATCAACACCGTGAAGATCAGATTAGTAATGCTCAAGCTGTGGTTGTTTCTAGTGCTATTGATCCATTGAATGTTGAGCTAGTTGCAGCACAACAACAACACATTCCAATTGTACCTAGAGCAGAAATGCTGGCAGAGATTATGCGCTTTCGATTTGGTATTGCAGTGGCAGGAACACATGGAAAGACTACAACAACCAGCATTATTACTCATATTTTAAATCGTGCGCAATTAGATCCTACTTATATCATTGGTGGCATTTTAAACTCTAGTGGCATTAATGCAAAATTAGGCGAAAGCGACTATCTAATTGCCGAGGCAGACGAATCAGATGGTTCTTTCTTACACTTGCAACCCATGCTTAGCGTAATCACCAATATTGATGAAGATCATATGGCGACCTACAACAACGATTTTCAGCAACTAAAAGACGCTTTTGTTAGTTTTACTTCAAACCTACCTTTTTACGGCACCTGCCTTGTTTGCTCAGACGACGATGGCGTCGGCGCGATTATCAATGACATTCATCGCAGCGTAGTCAGCTACGGTATTAGCTCAAATGCTGACATACGCGCAACTAACATCACCCAAGTTGGCATGCAAATGCATTTCGACGTAACATGTACTCACAGCAAAGCATTTTACAAACAGCCTTTTTCAGTCCAGCTAAACTTAATTGGCCAACACAATATTCTAAATACATTGGCTGCTATTGGCATTTGTTGTGAGCTTGAAATTGAGGTTGACATTATTCAATCTGCTTTGAGTGATTTTACTGGTGTTGCCCGAAGGCTGGACTACCATCAACAATTAACCATCAACCATCAGGCCGTTAATCTGTTTGATGATTATGGCCACCATCCTGTTGAAATTAACGCAATTTTTAACTCATTAAAAAACACCTATCCTGATAAACGCTTAGTGGTTATTTTCCAGCCACATCGCTATTCCAGAACCAGAGATTTATTTGATGACTTTGCGCGCAGCTTGTCTGATGCAGACGGCCTGATTTTATTAGATATTTATCCCGCTAGTGAGCAGCCTATTGCTCACATTAGCAGTTCAACGTTGGCAGAAGCAATTCGCTTACGCTCCTCTCTTGAGCCAGTTGTTATTAAAGAAACTCAAGAGGTGATTGACGTTTTGCCTAATGTTATCGGTCAAAACGATGTATTGCTTACCCTGGGTGCAGGTGATATTCACACCCTGCCCAGCTTGCTAAAAGCGCATTACAACTAAATCAAACTGTGTTAAAGCATAATGAACCAATGGCCTCACACTGCTCTTTGCGTAGCGGTGGACTTGCTCAAGATTTTTTCACACCAAATAGCATTCAAGCATTAGCTGATTTTTTATCCACCAATACACAAGCTGTTGTTTTTGTTGGCCTGGGTAGTAATCTACTCATTCGTGATCAAGGCTTTAATGGGGTTGTTGTTAAGCTTACTCAGCTCAACGCTCTATCAATTAACCATTCCACTATTAGCGTTAGTGCGGGCACAACATTAGCCAAACTATCGCGCTTTATTCACTCTCAACATCAATATGGTGGAGAGTTTTTAAGCGCAATTCCAGGCACTGTTGGTGGCGCATTAGCCATGAATGCTGGTGCTTTTGGATCAGAATTTTGGCAATACGTTGTGCAAGTGCAAACCATGAATTCATCTGGTGAAGTATTTTGGCGCTCGGTTGATGAATTCAACATTAGCTACCGACAAGTAACACCAAAACACGCTGATGAATTTTTTGTCGCCGCCAAACTGGCTTTTAACACTGAAAAATCTGATCAAGATGTTAAACAATTGCTACTCAAAAGAAACGCCTCGCAACCGATTGGCTTACCTAGCTGTGGCAGTGTGTTTAAAAATCCACCTGGTCAATATGCCGCAGAGCTCATTGAACTAGCAAATCTTAAAGGACATTGTGTTGGTGGCGCTTGTGTTTCTAACAAGCATGCTAATTTCATCATTAATCAAAACAAAGCAACGGCCAGTGATATTGAAAACCTCATTACTCACATTCAACAAACCGTAAAATCCAAGTTTAATATTAACTTGGAAACTGAATTAATAATTATATGATTGCTGTATTAATGGGTGGTAACTCAGCCGAACGATCGGTGTCATTAAAAAGTGGTAAAGCAGTTTATCAAGCTTTAACCAATCAACATATCCCCTGCTTTAAGTTTGATTGGCAAGGTGACAATCTTGATCAACTTTGGCAAACTACCTTTGATCTAGCCTTTATCGTTCTACATGGTCGTGGTGGCGAAGACGGCTTCATTCAACAACAGCTAGAAAGTCGAAACATTGCCTACACCGGCTCTAATGCGAATGCCAGCGCACAAGGTATGAACAAACACTTAAGTAAACAGCTTTGGGCAACTGCCAGCTTGCCACTTGCCAGCTCTGCCTTAGCCATTAAAAACAACCCCGTCCCTTTAATTGACTTCCCACTGCCTTGGGCAGTTAAGCCTGTGTGTGAAGGCTCTAGCATTGGTATTAGCAAAGTGAATGAGCGTGATCAATTAACTGATGCGCTCGAATTAGCCTGGCAATATGATGATCAAGTGTTAATTGAGCGATGGATTGAGGGCGATGAATATACCGTGGCTATTTTGGGTGATACAACCTTGCCGGTAATTAAGATTATCTCCGATCAAGATTTCTATAATTATGAGTCCAAGTATCATTCCAACACCACTCAATACCTCTGCCCTTGCGGCTTAGATGCCGAAGCAGAACGCCACCTGCAAATGTTAGCGCTCAAAGCGTTCAAGACCATTGGTGCATCGGGCTGGGGCAGGATAGATTTTATTATGGATAAAAACAACCAGCCTTATTTGCTCGAGATTAATACAGTGCCGGGTATGACTTCTCACTCTTTGGTGCCCATGGCCGCTGAAGCGGCTCATATTGATTTTGATCAACTCGTTAAACAAATAGCGAATGAAGTTTAAAAAACGTAATAGACGTAGACGCTCAGCGCTTCAACTCATTAAGTATTGGATTAAGCCGGTGCTACTGATAACTTTAACCGCTTTAATTGCTTGGGGCTGGAACCAGTACAACCCGACCAAACTGCTTAAAGTAACGCTAAACTGGTCTATCGACCATCCTGAGCTTGTCTCTCAAACTACCTTAGAGCAACAAATAAAACCTTTGGTGGTAGAGTTGCATCAATTAGACCTATCCAACATTAAACAAACACTTGAACAGCAACCTTGGGTGTTAACTGCGCAAGTAAAGCGCTCATTGCTAGATGTTATCGACATACATATTACCACCCATCAAGTGGCAACCCGTTGGCAAAATATTGATTGCACAACACCTAAAACTACTAATTGCCAAGGTTATATCACACAACAAGGTAAGCTAATCAAACCAAAAAATTTACTCTATCATCAGTCAGAAAGTGCAGAAAGTGCAGAAAGTGCAGAAAGTGCAGAAAGTGCAGAAAGTGCAGAAAGTGCAGAAAGTGCAGAAAGTGCAGAAAGTGCAGAAAATTTCATCGAACTCCGCTCTGCTGATGAGGTTGAAAATGCCAAATCTTTACATGCAGATTATCAAGCCTACCAAGCACAATTAGAAACATTTACGATTAACACATTCACTCGCAGCAACATTGACACTTTACATCTTGAGCCTAATATTACAGTTGTGCTAGGTTACAATCAACAACCGCAACGACTGCAAAAATTTGTCGACATTTATGCTCAGCTTAGAAAAAAAATCCCACTACGAAAGTTGAATAAGGCGACTTACGATATGCGTTATCCAAAAGGATTTACATTGAAATATTAATCTTTATGCGCCTGTATTAATTGATAACACAACGCTAGATTAATCACACTCCAATAAAATACAATCACTTTAACACTCCACTCAAACATTTCAGGCAAGCCGATTGAGCTAAACAGAATGCTGGCAATCATGCCGATTAACGCCGGAATAATAGCTTGTAATAAAAATAAATTAGCCTGAGTTACAAAGTTAAGTTGCCACTTATATTTTGAAGGCTCTCCAATGGCAATATTAATAAAGTTAAGTGTCACAGGAATGATTAAAAAATAAATAATTAGTTGCAAAAAACCAATGCCCGTCAACATAACTGGCACCGTTGTGACAAAACCAACCATTAAGGTTAGCCCAACAAAACGCGCAATTTGAGATAGGTTAACAATTGGCGTTTTAATAGAAACACTTTGAGGGCCTAAAATAACCAAACGATAGATGTTGATAGAAACATTAACATAGCCATATAAAAACAACACCAGATACAACATTAGATTATCGGGCAATGTAACAGTGGTTATATCGCCACCTTGAAATGCCACTTCCATCAGCTCAAACATTTGTGGCAAGATAAACAAAAAAGGTAATGAAACAGCCACTGGCAGAATCGAAATTTCGATAATTTTTTTCCAATGCGTTAGTGCGAAAGCGAAACTGGCAACAATAATTTTATTAATAGGGAGAATGTTCATAAAGGTTATCTTAGTTTGGTATTAATTACATTAACCATAATGGTTAACTTTTGCCCAGGCTGCAGGGGTTTATTACCCAACTGATTCCAAGATTTAAGCTGTGACACGCTCACATTAAACTTGTTAGCAATGACTGATAAATTATCACCACTTTTGACTCGATAAATCACTTTTCGATCAATATTTAAACCCTGCTGAACTACCGAAGACAAATCTTTAACAGGTGTAGATTTTTTCTGCCATATTGTTAAACGTTTACCTACTGGTAACGTCTTTACATCTTTCAAATGATTCCATTTAATTAAATTGTTAACGCTGACTTTGTACTTATTGGCAATGCCCCACAAACTATCACCCGATTTAACCTGATGAATCACTTGGCGGGCAGAGCGCTTACTCAAGCGATCTTTTTCACGCTCAGACTCAGATAAAACGTAATCTGCTGTTTGCTGTTGGGCAATCGGCACGATCAAATGCTCGCCCACTTTAATCAAATGGTTATCTAACTTATTCACATTGGTGATTTGCTCAATAGTGGTTCTGTATTGTTGAGCAATTTGACTTAAGCTATCCCCCTGTTTAACTTGGTGTCGAACCCACTTAAGTCGATCCATAGTTGGATTGTTTTCTAGCGCTTGTTTAAACAAACCCATGTTGTTAATTGGTAGTAGCAATGTGTAATGATTACTACTTGGTGTCGCCCAGCGCTTCAGTCCAGGATTTAATGTATACAATTGCTCTAACTCCAACTCAGCCCATTGTGCAATGAGTGCTAAATCAAATTGAGTGTTTAGTTTTATAGAAGATAGTGCAGGTTGATTAGCAACTGGGGTAATGGTTTGTGTGTATTTCTCTGGATGCTTAATCAGCTCAGTTACTGCTAATAATCTAGGCACATAGCCGCGTGTCTCTTTAGGTAATTCTAAATGCCAAAAATCTGTTGGCTTTCCTTGTGACTTATTGGCACGTATCGCTTTTTGTACACGACCTGGACCTGAATTATAAGCAGCAATAGCCAGCAACATATCACCCTTGAACAGCTTTTTTAAATTTTTAAGATATTTAACCGCTGCCTTAGTAGAGGCTAATACATCGCGTCTGGCGTCATACCACCAACTGTCTTTTAAGCCGTATAACTTTCCTGTTGATGGAATAAATTGCCATAAGCCTGAAGCAGTACCATGTGAATAAGAAAAAGGATAATAGGCAGATTCAACAATTGGTAAAAGTGCAATTTCCAATGGCAAGCCTGCACGCTCAACCTCTTGAGTCACTAAATATAGATATGGCTGTGCACGCTTAGTAATGCGCGTTAAATAATCAGGGTGTTTTTTAAACCAATCAATATGCCAATATAAATGCTTGTCATCAGGTGCTTTTAGGTTTGAGCGATTAACAATATAACGCCAAAGATCTTGTTCAACCTTAGTAGCAACCGATTTCTCGTTAATACTATCGGGTTTAACAGAAGATAACGCCTCTTTAGCGCCACTTTGAGCACTACACGCACCCAGTAATAACACAGATGCATATAAACAATATCTAACGATTGCTAGGATAAATGTCCGCCTGAGCATTGTGGTGAAGCGGGTGCGCCCTGCTTTTTTTGCCATTCATCTGGCGTATAAGTGTGCATAGCCAATGCATGGATATGCGTTAACTCTTCTTTAAATAATTGATTAATTAAGCGGTGTCTTGCGATTAAGGCAAGATCATCAAACTGTTCACTCACCACAATCAATTTAAAGTGTGACTCAGCTGCTGGGCCTGCGTGATTACAAGACTCATTAAGTACTTCTAAATAGCTGGGTGAGAATGCTGTTTGCAATTGCTCGGTTAAATGTTGTTGCATATCGCTCATGACTGACCTGCCTGATAAGCAAAATCAAAGCTATCATTATAAAAATTATTTTCAAACATACCTTTTTTAACAAAGGTATTAGCTGCTGAACGCACCATCTCTGGCGGACCACAAGCATATACTTCATAATTAGTCAGCGTTTCAAAATCTGCTAACACAGCTTCATGCACATAACCTGTGCGACCTTGCCACTGCTCATCCGCTTGAGACAATACGGGAATAAAATTAATGTAATCATATTCCTTAGCCCAGGTTTGAGGCAGATCGGTATACAGGTCTTGCTCAGTTCGAGCGCCCCAATAAATATCAATTTTTCTTTGAGCGTTTGACTCAATGGCATGCTCAACCATCGCCTTAACTGGCCCAAATCCCGTGCCACCAGCCACCATAATCATTGGCTTTTCACTGGTTTCTCTTAAATAAAAACTACCCTTAGGGCCTTCAATTTTTAATAAAGATTTTTCTTGCAGCTCATTAAAAACAAAATTGGTAAATTTACCGCCTGAGATTAAACGCACGTGTAATTCAATTAATCCAGTATTATGCGGTGCATTGGCAATTGAAAAAGCGCGCGGCTCAAAATCAGGATGGATTAAATCAATGTATTGCCCTGCTAAATATTGCAACGCTTCATTACCCGGAATCTTTAAAACCACCTTTGCAACATCATGATTCAAATGCTCAATTTTATCCACCTTACAAGGCAGTGTTCTCACCTCAATATCAGCAACGCTTTTCAACTCTGTTAATACAATAGACAAATCGCTTTGGGCGCTACACTTACAAGGCAGAATCATACGATCAGCAACCTCTTCAGCGCTCAAACCTGGCGGTACGCCATCTTTATAATCCACCTCGCCTTCAATCAAGGTTGCTTTACATTTGCCACAAAAGCCATTTCTACACCCATAAGGGAAGCCAATACCATTGCTCATTGCACCATCAAGAATAATTTCATTTTTTTCAACTTGAAAACTACTACCAGTGGCCTGATTTTCTACTGTAAACATGTATTTATTGTCAAATAATTTTAATGCTGACATTATAATCTAGGTAGTTATTATAAATGCTTACTAATACAAGGATCTTTGTGCCCCATCCACCTGCTAATACCGCCCTGTTTTTAATGGGTCCTACCGCCTCTGGAAAAACCGATTTGGCTATCGAAATTAGTCAGCACATTAAGGCGAGATTGATTAGCGTTGACTCTGCTTTGATCTACCAAGGTATGAACATTGGAACTGCTAAGCCAGATAAACAAACACTGGCCAAACACCCTCATTATTTGGTTGACATTTGCAAACCCAATGAGTCGTATTCGGCGCAAGATTTTGTTAACGATGCTACAGTGCAAATCAATTTAGCTTTTGCCAACAACGAACTACCGATTTTAGTGGGTGGCACCTCATTTTATTTTAATGCGCTAGAACACGGTCTATCAGATTTGCCAGAATCCACCAATGAGTCTCGACTTAAATTTAACCAACTACTCAAGGAAAGAGGCAGTGAAGCATTACACAAAGAGTTAACAGAAATTGACCCTATTGCCGCAAAAAGAATCCATCCTAACGACTCTCAACGAATTACTCGTGCGCTGGAAGTATTTGATATCAGTGGGCAAACACTCACAAAATTACAAGGGCAAAAACAAGGTGGGCTTGATTGTAAAATTCAAAAAATTATTCTCATGCCTGATCGGTCCTTACTCCATCAGCGTATTGAAACTCGCTTTCATCAGATGATGAAACAAGGTTTTATTAACGAGGTTAAAGCTTTAAAACAAGATACAAGTCTGCATGAAGACTTGCCTTCGATTCGCTGTGTCGGCTACCGTCAAGCTTGGCAGTTTTTAAACGGAGAAATGGATGAGACTAAGATGATTGAACGTGCCATTATTGCCACCCGCCAACTATGTAAACGCCAGAGTACTTGGCTAAAAAGCGAAACTAAAGGGTTGAGACTAGCGCAAGGTGATGTTGAAAAATCGCTAAATTTTATCAAGAGCCATTAAATACAGCCTGTTTAAAAACCTGGCCACGATGTTCAAAATTGTCAAACAGATCAAAACTAGCACAGGCAGGAGACAACAAGACCACGCCATCATTAACCATGTCGCCCGCCAAACTAACTGCCTCATTCATTGAATCGGCATAACTAATAATAGCTTTATTAATACCTTCTCCAAATGTTTCTGCGCTCTGGCCAATTAATACCACACTAGCAACATCTTTATCAATTAGTTCAAATAACTCTGAATAATCTTCATCCTTAGCAACGCCACCAGCAATCAATACAATGTTTTCATGGCGATCAACTAATGCGCTAATTGCAGTGATTGTTGAGGCGACATTGGTAGCTTTGGAATCATTATAGTAATCAACACCTTGTTTTTTAGCCACCCATTCTAGTCGATGCTCTAGGCCTTTAAAATTTTTAATGCTTTCCACCATGGCGTCGGTGCTAAGACCAATTTGATCGCCCAAAGCAAGTGCTGCCAATACATTGGTTACATTGTGTTCGCCAATCAGCTGCATGTCGCCCACATACATCAGCACATCATCACCTTTTAAAAAATAACAACTACCATGGCAAGTTACCGTACCAAAGTCAGTGGGCTGTTTTGGCATATCCACACCGAAATGTTTGGCTGATTGCTTCTTAGGCACTAGTGGCTCGTCAATATTCACCACCAAATGTTGGCAATATTGGTACAGACTCAGTTTTGAATCCACATAATCATCAAAACTTTTATATCTATCAAGATGATCAGGAGTAATATTAAGCACAACACCTGTTAACAAGTCTAACTCTTTGGTGTAATCCAGCTGATAACTAGATAGCTCTAACACGTAATATTCGATTTTATCATCCAAGCAATCAAGCGCAGGTTTACCAATATTGCCACCTATCGCTACTTTTTTACCTTCATTGGCAATCATTTCGCCCAATAATTGGGTAACTGTTGACTTGCCATTTGAGCCAGTAATACCAATAACGGGCGCTTTAGCATAACGTGAAAATAATTCAATATCACTGGTTACTGGGATGTTTTTTTCTCTTGCCCAGACAACAATAGTTTGCGTTTGCGCAATGCCAGGACTAATAAACACTTCATCAATGTCGGTTAATAAATCTTGCGTCCAATCACCCAATGCGGGCGCTGAACTTAAAAATTCTGACAAATAGTCAGATAACAATGGGGGTTGTATGCGACTATCAGCCAGTCTGTAAGCAACATTATGCTTTGATAAAAACCGAACGATTGACAAACCTGTATCACCAAGACCTAAAACCAGTTTCATGCTATTGAATTGTTTTCAGTATAAAATAGGGTTATTTTACACGCTTAATTCACAGGAACTAATTATGAACACTTTCTCAACAAGCACTACCATTAGCAATATTCAAGTTAAAAACAAAGTACTATCAGATACCATGAGATTATTATCTTACACACTGGTATTTGGCGGCTTAGCCTCGTGGCTCTCCATTGCCTCTGGCGCTGGATTTGGTTCAGCCATGGCCAGCTCAATTGCCGCAATTGTGGTTATTTGGTTTGTATTGCCAAAAACCCAAAATAGCAACAAAGGCATCATAACCGCCTTTGGTATTGCCGGCTTGTTAGGCTATTCAATCGGCCCAATGCTGTCACATTACTTAGCCCTGCCAAATGGTGCAGATCTGGTAGTTCAAGCCTTAACTGGCACAGGTATTGCATTTTTTGCGATTAGTTTTTACGCTCAAAATAGTAAAAAGGACTTTAGTTTTTTAAATGGCATGATCTTTTTTGCCATGATTGGCATTATCGCTTTATCGCTCATTAATTTCTTTTTCATTGAGTCGTCAGCCTTTAGCTTGTTAATGTCATTTGCTGTGGTGATGATTATGGGTGCGTTCATGTTGAGCCAAATGTCTGCCATTATCAATGGCGGTGAAACTAACTATATTTCTGCTACCGTTGGTTTGTACTTAGCACTGCACAATATGTTCACTAGCCTACTACACTTATTAGGTGCTTTTTCTAACGACGACTAAACCGTAGCCAATAAACCGCCATGATCGATAAGCAAGGCTATCGAGCCAATGTTGGCATTGTCATTACCAATGACAAACAACAGGTGTTACTAGCCAAACGTCACAACCAAGACTCTTGGCAATTGCCTCAGGGTGGCATTGATCAAGGTGAAAACGATCTTGAAGCGCTTTTTCGTGAGCTTAATGAAGAAATCGGCTTAACCAAGAGTGACGTTAATGTCATTGCCAAAACGCCAAAATGGCTACGCTATGACTTGCCAGATTATCATATTAGACGCTCTCAAAAGCCTATATGCGTTGGTCAAAAACAAGTGTGGTTTCTACTTCGTCTTACATCAAGTGAAAATAATATTAAACTAGATACTCATTCTGATATTGAATTCGATGATTGGGCCTGGGTTGATTATTGGAATCCTATTGAAGAGGTGATTGACTTTAAAAAGCCCATCTACGAAGATATGTTAAAAGCGCTAGCCCCTGTTTTATTTAACAACCAACACAAAATCCCTGCACATTATTCACGCCCATTAAAATGCAGTGCGATTGTTTTAAATAAAGCAAAATAAACCGCTAGAACGGTATTAACTAGCCGCCTTCAATTGGTATAATTCGAGCCTATTAAGCATTTTTAAAAGGATTAACTAACGTGAATATAGGAATTTTAGGTTTGGGCACGGTTGGCGGCGGTGTTGTCAATGTTTTACGAAAAAATGAACGTGAGATTTTTGCACGCACTGGCGAACAAATCAACATCACTCATGGTGCGGTAAAAAACCTTTCTGAGTCAAGAATCTGTGACGATGGTGACATTAGTATTACTGAAGATGCTTTTGAAATTGTTAACAATCCAACCGTTGATGTAATTTTAGAATTAATTGGTGGTACAACCATTGCTAAAGAGCTAGTAATTACTGCCATTAACAACAATAAACACGTTATTACTGCCAATAAAGCACTCATCGCTACGCATGGTAACGAACTACTAACCTTGGCTAAAGAAAAAAACGTACATCTATTATTTGAAGCAGCTGTCGCTGGTGGCATTCCGGTTTTAAAATCCCTTGAACAAGGTCTGAGCGCTAACAAAATTGAGCTGGTTGCCGGCATTATTAACGGTACAGGAAACTTTATCCTAACTGAGATGCGCGATAAAGGCAGAGACTTTTCCGATGTATTAAAAGAAGCTCAAGAATTAGGCTATGCAGAAGCCGACCCAACCTTTGATGTTGAAGGTATTGATGCTGCACACAAGCTTGCCATCTTAGCTTCCATTGCTTATGGTTGCAACCTGCAAATGGACAAAGTTTCAACTGAAGGTATTAGTGAAATTAGCGGTGAAGATGTTGCGTTTGCTACGGAACTTAATTATTCCATTAAACATTTAGGTATTGCTAAAAAAGTAAATGGTGAATTGCAAATGCGCGTCCATCCAACTTTAATTCCAAAAACACAATTATTAGCCAATGTTGATGGCGTCATGAACGCGGTTGTTATTAAAGGCAATGCAGTTGGACCAACGCTTTACTATGGTGCTGGCGCAGGTGATGAAGCAACTGCCAGTGCAGTGATTGCTGATTTGGTTGACGTGATTAAAGATACGGTTAGCCATGATGTTTTAGGCTGGAAAAACCTAGTTGAAATACCAACTTGCGATGCGCAAAATATTGAAAGTGTTTTTTACCTGCGCCTATTGGCAACGGATAAGCCGGGTGTTTTGGCTGATATTACTGCCACATTAGCCAAGCACAACATTAGCGTAGAATCAGTTATCCAAAAACAAATTGATCAGCAAAATAATGCGCACATTGCCATTATTACCAACAATGTTAAAACAGCCGATTTAAACACGGCAATAGCAGAAATTCAAACACATGAAGCCATCCAAGAGGATGTTAAAATGATTCATGTGGAAAACCTTGACTAAGTAAGGAGAAAATACAAATGAGATACACTGGCCTAATTAATCACTACCGCGACAGACTGCCCGTTGACGATTCAACCAAATTAATCAGCTTGGGCGAAGGTAATACACCACTCATTCAATTGGAAAATATTCCAGCGCTACTTAATAAAAATGTCGATATTTACATTAAGTATGAAGGTCTAAACCCTACTGGATCATTTAAAGATCGCGGTATGACGATGGCAGTTACTAAAGCTGTTGAATCCGGCTCTAAAGCAATTATTTGCGCCTCAACCGGTAACACCTCTGCTGCAGCAGCAGCTTACGCAGCTAGAGCTGGCATTAAGGCTTTTGTACTTATTCCTGAAGGAAAAATTGCACTTGGAAAATTGGCGCAAGCCATGATTCATGGTGCAGTCATCATTCAAATTAAAGGTAACTTTGACGATGGTATGCGCCTGGTTAAAGAAGTGGCCGATCACGCGCCAGTTTCTATCGTAAACTCGATCAACCCTTTCCGCCTACAAGGTCAAAAAACAGCCGCATTTGAAATCGTTGAAGAGTTGGGTGATGCGCCTGATTATCACTGTTTGCCGGTAGGTAATGCGGGCAATATTTCGGCTCACTGGATGGGTTATAAAGAATATTTTGATGACAGAAAAGCAGGTAAAAAACCTAAGATGGTTGGCTATCAAGCAGCTGGCGCTGCGCCATTCGTTAAAGGCGCTATGGTTGATAACCCAGACACGGTTGCCACAGCAATTCGCATTGGTCACCCTCAAAGTTGGGATTTAGCTCACAAGGTTGAAACCGAATCTAACGGTTGGTTTGACAGCTTGACAGATGAAGAAATTTTAAGTGCGCAAAAACTACTGACCGAACAAGAAGGTATTTTCTGTGAACCAGCATCTGCTACCTCACTAGCAGGTGCTATGCGTGACATCAACAATGGCAAAATTGCTGAAGGCTCAACCATTGTTTGTACACTAACTGGCCATGGTCTAAAAGATCCAGATACGGCTATTTCTCAGTGCACAGATGAAATGATCAATATTAATCCGGTCATGGATGAAGTGCGAGACGCTATTTTAAATAATATGTAATCATTAGATTGATAATCATCTTGTTGATTATCAACTAAGAGAAGAGGGATTTATGGACTACAAAACCATTGAACAAACCATTGGTAACACTCCATTAGTTAAGCTGCAGCGTCTTAACCCCAACCCTTCAAACACCATCTTATTAAAATTAGAAGGTAACAATCCGGCTGGCTCGGTAAAAGATCGTGCTGCCTTTAATATGGTCGCTCAAGCTGAAGCACGTGGCGAGATTAAACCAGGCGATACACTTATTGAAGCCACAAGTGGCAATACTGGCATCGCCCTAGCCATGGTGGCCGCCATCAAAGGCTATAAAATGATTTTAATCATGCCTGAAAATCTCTCACAAGAAAGGCGTGATGCTATGGCTGCTTACGGTGCAGAGTTATTGTTAGTGACTGAAACAGCAGGCATGGAAGGTGCGCGTGATTTAGCGGATAAGCTTGAATCTGATGGCAAAGGTATTCAGTTAGATCAATTCTCAAATGCTGACAATTCAGGTGCACACATCAATACAACAGCGCAAGAAATCTGGCAAGATACGCAAGGTAGCATCACTCATTTCGTTTCAGCCATGGGCACCACGGGTACCATTATGGGTGTTTCAGATACCTTAAAGCATCAAAACCCCTCCATTCAAATTATTGGCGTCCAGCCAGAAGATGGCGCGCAAATTGCCGGAATCCGTCGATGGCCAAAAGAATATTTACCAAAAATATTTGATCCGTCGCGCGTTGATTCAATGATGGATGTTTCGCAACAATCAGCCGAACAAGTGACACGAGCATTGGCCACACAGGAAGGCATCTTTGCTGGTGTATCTAGTGGTGGCGCCGTATCAGCTGCACTTGAACTTTCCAAACAAGTTAACAATGCCACCATTGTCACCATTGTTTGCGATCGAGGCGATCGCTATCTTTCAACCGGCTTATTCTCTTAATAATTTAAGAGTGTCATAGTATTATGATTCCAAAACGTGCAAAAATTACAAGATTTCTTGCACACCAGCTACCCAACAAACCAGCCATCTATTTATACTTACTATTGGCCAGTATTGTTAGTGTTGTAGCCATTATCACTTTTTTGGAATTAGCTAACAGCGCTCAACATCTATTCAAAGATTTAAACACCAGCCTACCCTATTTAAGCCTTTTACTTACCCCAGCTGTATTTGCTACGATTGTCTACCTTGATCAAAAAACACCGGAATTTATTGGCGGCAGTGGCGTACCACAATTAATTGCTGCTACTGATTCACGCAATAAAAAAATTAGACCATTATTACTATCCTTTAAAATTGCCATTAGCAAATTGTTATTAGTGTCATTTGCTGTACTAGGTGGCGCCTCTGTTAGTTTTGGCGGGCCCAGTGTTCATATTGGCGGCTCTATTTTTTATCATTTTTTTCACAAAACCCAGCTTAAGAAAAAACTATTCATCAACGGTATTATTGCCATGGGTGGTTCAGTAGGCTTAATTGTTGCCTTTAATGCGCCCATCGCTGGTTTTTTGTTTGCTTTTGAAGAAATTGGTCGGCATTTAAAAAAACAAGCTTTAATTTTAATTGCCATTGTTGTATTGTTTAGCTACCTGTTAGCCAGCCTCTACCATGGAGATGCGCCCTATTTAGGTAAAGTCAACCACCTTTATTTTGACATTATCAATCTTTGGCAACTTACCCCATTGGTGCTTATTAGTAGCCTGTTAGGTGCTATTTTTGCCAAACTAGCGCTCACCTTAATCACTAGATTTGTATTTATTAAAAACAGTAAAGTGATTATTTTTGCCATTATTTGTGGATTAATTGTCGGCACGATTAACTCGATCAACGCTGATACATCTGGATCTGGCGAAAAGGAGTTGTTAATATTACTATCGGGTGAGTCTTTGGGTTATGAGTTTATCGTGGCCAAGTTTGCTGCCTCACTCGCTTCATTTGCATCAACCATTGCTGGCGGATTGTTCATGACATCACTCACCATTGGTGGTGCTATTGGTGCAGAAATGAGTAGTTTTTATCAACAAGTAGATTTACAAACCCTAGTTTTGTTTGGCATGATCTCCTATTTATCAGCTGTGATTCGCACTCCGTTAACCGCTACCTTTTTAGTACTAGAAATGACTGGCTCAATGGATCTTATACTGCCTGGATTAATTGTTGCATTTGTTGCCAGTTATATATCCAAACAAATATCCAAACAGCCAATTTATGAAGCTTTGGCAGATAACTACCTAAAGGCTACTCGTTAAAACGGCTTAACCACCACTAAAATAACAACCACGATTAGAATCAGTACTGGAAATTCATTAAACCAACGATAAAACACATCAGGGCGAGTATTGTTATCCGATTTAAAGATCTGCACTAAACGGCCACAGTAGAAATGATACGCAAGTAGTGGCACGATGAGCGCCAGCTTTGCATGTAGCCAGTATTGAGTTTGATAAAACGCCCAAGCATCAACCACCATCCATGTACCCAATACAACTGCTAGTATCATGCTTGGTGTCATAATACCGCGATACAACTTACGTTCCATTACTTTGAATCGTTCTATTGAAGGCTTATCTTCACTCATTGCATGATAAACAAACAAGCGCGGTAAATAAAATAAGGCGGCAAACCAAGTGATTACACTAATAATATGAAACGCTTTAACCCACAACATATAACCCCTAAACATATAACATTCAATAACATCCATTATAGTAAAATAAAGCGAAATTAACCACTCTCTTTGAGGATTTGAAGCAATATCGCGAAATTCCCTATAACTACACCTCTTTTTCTGACAAGGAGGTTGTGTGTCGATTTTTAGGTGCTGACGCTTGGGATTTATTAGAATCTCTACGCACTAATCGCAACACAGGTCGTAGTGCTAGAATGCTATTTGAAGTACTGGGTGACATGTGGGTGGTTGACCGAAACCCTTACCTTCAAGAAGACTTGATAAAAAACCAACGACGCTGGAAGTCTTTAATTGAAGCGCTCAATTCGCGCCTTGATTTAATTCGCGCTCGTGCAGATGGCAACACCAAAGTACTTGACTTGCTCAATAGTGCCGATGGTGCAGTGGCTAAATTTGAACACTGCTTGAGTGATTTCAAACACCATAAAAATCGAATTAAAAAAGCGCTATTAAAAGTTACGCACAATAACAATATTCGTTTTGATGCCTTGTCTCGCTCTTCACACGCAACGGATGCAACCGATTGGCGTGTTGAATACCCTCAGGTGGTTGTCACCCCAGATACTGAACTTGAAATATCTGCCATTGTTAAAACTTGTATTGAACTCGGCCTAACTATCATTCCTCGTGGTGGTGGTACAGGCTACACCGGTGGCGCCATTCCACTTCATGCACAAACCGCGGTAATTAATACTGAAAAACTTAGCTTTTTAGAGGGCATACAAAATACCAATGGACTGCATAGTGTCAATGTCGGTGCCGGTGTTATTACCAAACGCGTGAGTGAATTAGCCGCTAAAAACAATTTAGTATTTGCTGTTGATCCAACCTCACAAGACGCCTGCACTATTGGTGGTAATGTCGCCATGAACGCTGGCGGCAAAAAAGCCCTAAGATGGGGCACCACCATTGACAACCTGCTATCTTGGAAAATGGTGATGCCTGATGGCACTTGGTTACAAGTTGAGCGTTTGAATCATAATCAGGACAAAATTCAACTACTTGAATCAGTCAGCTTTAAAATTAACACACTCAAGGCTGATGCAAAAACAATTACTGATAGTCGAGTGCTGGATATTGACACAAAAACACTTAGAAAAAGTGGCCTAGGCAAAGATGTCACCAACAAATTTCTTGATGGCCTTCCGGGCATTCAAAAAGAAGGTTGTGACGGCTTTATTACCTCTGCCGAGTTTATTCTACACCAGCCTTTAGAACATATTAACACACTGTGTTTGGAATTTTTTGGCCATGATCTTAAGGCGGCAGTTTCAACCATTGTTGACATTAAAACATTGGTTGATAGTGTCAAAGATGTTGATTTGGTTGGCATGGAGCATCTTGATGCTCGCTACGTCAAGGCTGTTAATTACACCACCAAAGCCAATAAGGCTGAGCTGCCAAAAATGGTTTTATTGGTTGACATATCTAGCCATCAACAATCCGAATTGGATCACTACATTGAGATAATTCAAACCATTACACGCAATAAAGAGGGTGAATGTTTTGTCGCCAAAGCGGCCAATAAGCGTCAAATTTTCTGGAAGGATCGCGCCAACACTGCTGCGATTGCTGCTCACACCAATGCCTTTAAAATTAATGAAGACGTGGTTATTCCGCTCGATAAATTGGCAGATTACAATGACGGTATTGAGCACATCAATATTCGCCTATCGATTGAAAATAAACTAGACACACTAAATGACGTTCATCATTATCTAGCTAATGTTAAAGCTGAAACACATTTGGTGAAAGATAAGATTACCCTGGCACTTGAACTGCTCAATACGATCAATTCACAATGGCAGCAAGTGCTAGACCAGCTAGACGATACTGATTTATTCAAACAAGTACAAACAGCGCAGCGCGTCATCTCTTACATGGATGAATTTGCTCATCCTCTCAATGACTTACTCATGGGTGATGTCTTTGCCCAAATGCGCGAAGACATTAAGCAAATTCATGATGCTCAGCGCAACGTGCGTTTATTTGTAGCTACACACATGCACGCAGGTGATGGTAATGTGCATACCAATATTCCAGTTCATTCTCACAATACTCAAATGTTAGAAAAAGCTGAATCTGTGGTGGATGAGATTATGCTGCTAGCTGCCAATTTAGGTGGCGTTATCTCTGGCGAACACGGTATTGGTTTGACTAAATATCAATATTTATCAGATGAATTTAAACAAGAATTTGAACAGTATAAAGCTGATGTAGATCCTGATAATCATTTTAACAAAGGCAAATTAATGCCAGGTAGTGGTTTAAATGGCGCCTTTACCCCTTCTCTACATTTGGTTGAGCAAGAAGCGCTTATTTTAGAAAGTAGTGAAATTGGTGAAATTAATAACATGGTTAAATCTTGCCTGCGCTGTGGCAAATGTAAGGGTGTTTGTACTACTCATGTCCCTGAGGCTAATTTACTTTACTCGCCTCGCGATAAGATCATTGGTACCAACTTAATTTCCGAAGCGTTCTTATATGAAGAACAAACCAGACGCGGCATCTCGCTTAATCATTTTGTTGAGTTAAACGATGTGGCTGATCATTGCACGATTTGCCACCGTTGCGCAACGCCGTGCCCGGTTGATATTGATTTTGGCGATGTCTCTATTAAGATGAAATCTATCTTAATTAAACAAGATAAACGCCGAACCAATATTGCTTCAAAACTATCACTGGCTTATTTAAACACTACACAACCTTGGAAAATCAATCTGAGTAAAAAATTACTCATTGATTTCGGCTACAAAGCGCAAAACTTAGCTGCTCGTATTGCTAAGCCATTTTTAAATAAACAACCCAACAAAACCGTTGGCAAGCCGTCATTAACCATTGAGCTAACCACCTTACTCGATAAGCCACTGCCTTCGGATACTGGCTTGCGCCCATTGCGCGAATTATTAAACATTATCGATCCCACTAGCGTACCGATTTTGTCACATCCAGATAAATCAACCTCTGATTCACCTAGTGTGTTTTATTTCCCAGGTTGTGGCTCTGAACGACTTTACTCAAAAATTGGACTGGCGACCATTGCCCTACTTTATCATCAAGGTGTCAAAGTGGTTTTGCCACCAAGTTATCTATGTTGCGGCTATCCACAACGTGCCAGTGGCGATGAAGCTAAAAGTACCGCCATCTCAACAGACAATCGAGTGTTGTTTCACCGCATGGCCAATACGCTTAATTACCTTGATATTAGCCAGGTATTAACCTCTTGCGGCACTTGCATTGACCAACTGCAAACTTACGAACTAGAAGGTATTTTTAAAGAATCTCAATTAAGTGATATTCACGAATACCTGCTTGAACAAAATGTAGTGTTGTCACCAACCAATGAGCAATATTTGTATCATGCACCTTGCCATGATCCAATTAAATCAGCAGACTCAACTCAGGTAATTTCTAACATTATGGGTAGCGACGTCATTAGCAATGATCGCTGTTGTGGTGAAGCGGGCACCTTTGCCGTAGCACGCCCCGATATCGCTAAGCAAGCTAAATACAGAAAAGAGCTGGAAATCAAAAAGGACATAGCTACCATCGCCCAAACCGACAAGCCCGTTAAAATGCTGACCACTTGTCCAGCCTGTCGACAAGGTTTGTCACGCTATCAAAGTACCACCAACATTGAGCCTGTTTATCCAATCGAGCTTATTGCTGAACAACAACTAGGCAAGCATTGGCAGAAAGACTTTATAAAATCAGTCAATATCGAAAAAGTACTACTTTAGGGCATCTCCAGAAACCACAGTGCGATTTAGGGAATGCAAAAAATAGTGCATTTTTTAGCCAAAAATTAAGAGAATAGCTAGTTATTTGATGATTTTTTGACTAAAAAAGGTGCTGTTTTATGTGTTTGATAAATTGTATTGGGGTTTTTGAGGGTGCCCTTTAGGCTTGCACGTACACCCAAGCCTGCTTGCCTGATTTTAACTGTCCCAATACCCGCTGATAAGCATCTACTTCGTATTTATCTGAATGCGCTAACTCTTGTGCGGTTATTTCAAACACCTTACCTGGAATTTGATCATTTTTATCCACACTTGGAATAGCAATAGGATGATGCGTCTTACCACTGAGTCTAACCACAGCTTCATCTTCAATGGCTACCATGGCTAATGAATAACCCAACAGGTAGTCATTAGAGCCTCCTAATTCCCGTCCAAATGTTTCTATTTGCACCGATGCTTGTTGCAAAGTGCCATAAGAAAAAAGCAAGATTTCATCACTCATAAATTACCCATTAATTAATACGGATCGCCATAATAAGTAAATTCGCATCATAAGTGCACAACT
>JACKQG010000428.1_pt1 | contig 61279 bp, 59 predicted proteins | sample 8237621 | NCBI WGS metagenome assembly JACKQG01 (sample SAMN15677084, study PRJNA649215) | marine metagenome | biome: marine; feature: Black Sea; material: saline water; isolation source: suspended particulate matter (SPM) from the Black Sea western gyre | collected 2013-06-09/2013-06-10 | depth... | reverse complement strand
CCCTCACTGCTGGCAGCCATCGGTGAGGTTATCGAGAAGCACATGATCTCAATCGGTTTCCTGAAAAGCCCCGGCACCCTCAATAACGAACACCCGCAGGCCCAGGTCGTGGCCATGGGCGGCAGCGCTGACACTGACGGTGGCAATAATTCTGGCGGTGGTCTGGACAAACCAAGCCAACGGCTGCGGCAATGCCCAAAATGCGGCCAACCCGGCCTGATCCGCCAGGAAGGCTGCGATAGTTGCATCAACTGCGACTATTCGAAGTGTGGGTGACTTAACCCCTGATGAACGCTTCGCAGGACATCTATTATCTTTCCGCAAAACAACTGACTGATCGTTATAGCAGCGGGGATTTATCGCCTGTCGAGGTGACACAGGCTGTGCTGGAGCGCATTGAGGCAGACGGGTCCGATTACAATGCTTTTTGCTTGCTCGATCCCGACAGCGCTCTCGCAACAGCTCGCCAATCGGAAGAGCGCTGGCGGCGCGGCCAGCCTTGCGGCCTTATCGATGGCGTTCCCACAACCATCAAAGACCTGATCATCACCAAGGACTGGCCAACCCTGCGCGGCAGTCGCACAACGGACCCTGCGGGGCCGTGGCTCGAAGACGCCCCCTCAACCGACAAATTACGCCAGCACGGGGCGGTTATCCTGGGCAAGACCACAACGCCGGAATTTGGCTCAAAAGGGGTCACCGAAAGCCTGCTCACCGGTTCGACCCGCAATGCCTGGAACAAAGACAGGACATCCGGCGGCAGCAGTGGCGGCGCCGGTGTCGCCGCCGCCCGTGGCTATGGGGCGCTGCATATCGGCACCGATGGTGCCGGTTCAGTTCGAATTCCGTCGTCCTTTAACGGAATTTTCGGTTTGAAACCGACCTTCGGGCGGGTCCCGGTGTTTCCGCCCAGCCCCCTTGGCACCGTTTCACATGTCGGCCCCATGACCCGCTGCGTCGAGGATGCGGCGCTCATGATGAACGTCATCACCCAGCCTGACAGACGTGACTGGTTTGCCCTTCCCGACGATGGACGCGACTATCTGGATGGCCTTGAACGCTCCATGGATGGCCTGCGCATCGCCTATTCCGGCGATCTTGGTTTTGCCGATGTCGACCCGGATGTCGCAGGGACTTGCCGCAAGGCGGCCGAGCTGTTCACCGACGCCGGAGCGGTGGTTGAAGAGATCCCGGGTCCTTTGAGCGAAGACCCGGTATGGATAACCGATCGCCTGTGGTTCGCGGCTTTCTTGAGGATCACTGAAACATTGAACGCAAAGCAGATCGCGCTTATGGATCCGCTGCTCATCGAGATGCTTGAGCAGGCCCGCGCCATGAGCGTTTTTGAATTGCTGGACGCCCACAAGGCGCGCGAAGATATGGCTTTGAAACTTGCCCAGGTGCATGCGGATTACGACCTGCTGGTAACCCCGACCATGCCGCGAACAGCCTTCGAAGCCGGTCCTTTCAATCCATGGAAAAGCAACAAGGCGGAAGACTGGATCAGGTGGTCATCCTTTACCTATCCGTTCAATCTGTCGCAACAACCGGGTTCGTCCTGCCCCTGTGGTTTCGACGCCGATGGCCTGCCCGTTGGTCTGCAAATCGTCGGTCCCAAATATGCGGATTTTCTGGTCTTGCAAGCCTCCAAAGCCTTTGAAACATTGGCCCCGTTCAGGCTTCCCGGTGTAACGCCCGCTGATGGTTAAAACCGAAGTTTCAGCGCACGTAGGAAGCGCCGTTAACGTCTATGGTCTGGCCGCTGGCGTGGGTTGCCAGGCCCGAGGCCAGGAAACAGATGGTGTTGGCGATCTGTGAGGGCGGTGCGATGTCGCCCATGGGAATTTCACTGACCACCCGCTCGCGCAAGGTCGGGTCCAGCTCGAAGGCCTCAAGGGCCATGTCCGTGCTGACGAACCCCGGGGCGACGCCGTAGGTGTAAATGCCATCGGCGCTATAGGCCCGGGCCAGCGTCTTGGTCAGCGATATCATGCCGCCCTTGGAGGCCGCGTAGGACCAGTAGTCCGGCCCGTCGCCACGGAAAGCGGCGCGGCTGGCGACATTGACAATTGAGCCGCCAACGCCCTTTTCCTGCCAGTGATTGATCGCCTGACGGCACAAGTCCGCCGTTGCAATCAGGTTAATCTGCAAGGTGCGTTGCCACACCTCCCGCCAGTGGCTATCGGAACAGCCAACTTCGGCGGCCTCGAAAACACCGGCGTTGTTGACGACAATATCGATCTGGCCTTTCCAGGAAAGCGCCTTGCCCCACAGCTCCCCTGCTGCCTCTGCTTCGTTCAGGTCGGCTTTGAGGAGATGACAGTGTGCGTGACCGGCCTCGTCGGCCGTCTTTTCAGCCGCTTGCCGGTTAGACCCATAGTGTAAAACAACGTCGGCCCCAGCCGACACCATGGCTTTCACCGTCGCCGCGCCTATGCCGCGTGATCCGCCGGTAACAAGGGCGACTTTATGTGAAAAATCAATCATCGCTGTTTCCGATTCAAAAAAATCCTAAAAACTAAACTACCGGCCCGCCTTTGAGCGTGCGCAAATCTCGTGCAGGGGGCCTTCGACGACGCCCATTTCGTCCAGATGATCCAGGGTGTTTTGCAGGTATTCCAGGGAGCTGCCCATGGGTCCCTTTCCCTGGCGGACCAGTTTGACCGCCTGCTCAATGCTCTGCTTGCCGGTGTACTGTTCGTGATCGCAGCGGACGATGAAGTTATAGGCTTGCACGTGTCTGCCGTCACCAAGGCGGACGTTCAGAAACTTCGGCTCGTAAATGCCGGTGTCCATTTCCCGCTCATGCAGGTATTCCATGACCTGGGGCACGTCGTATGCGGCCAGCAGGAAGGCCCGCCCCTTGCAGGAGCCGCCGTGGTCAAGTCCCATCACCAGTCCCGGTTTTTCCGGTGTCCCCCGGTAGCGCGTCGAGTAAACGCACAGCGAGCGGTGGTAGCCGCGCAGCAATGCCGGTTGGGCTTCAAGATAGGGGAAGCCCGGCCTCCACATCAGCGAGGCATAGCCGAAGATCCAGATGCCTTCTTGCGGTTCAAAGTGCGGTGGGTTCATATCTGCAATCATTGTGAGTTGGTGTTAGGGCTCCTATAAATACCGTCATGGCAAATTTTGACAACCCTCCATTAAAACCGCGCCGTCGACCATTGTGGATTACCACCGCCGGGCTGGCGCTACTGGCTTTGGCCTATGCCCTGTTCTGGTTCAGTGTTGCGACGAAATCCCGCGACGCGGTTGTGCAGTGGATCGACGGGCAGCGCGCCCAAGGATACGCCGTGCGTTATGATTCGCTGGTTACATCGGGCTTTCCTTTTTCGATCAGGCTGGCATTCGTCAATCCCGGTTTTGGTGCCCCTCATGCCGTCTCGCCGTGGGGTTGGGAAGGGGCCAACCTGGAGATGATGATCAAGCCATGGAACTTACAGGATATCCGGGCCACCACATCAGGGCCGCAGATGCTGGCTGTCGTCTTTAAGGGTAAAACCGAAACCTTCAACGGCGCGGCTGAATGGGTCGAGGTTGCTATCAGGCTTTCAGAGGGAGTGCCAAAAAGTGTTCACCTGTTGCTAAAAGCAATTGAACTGAAAGCAGAAACCGTGGGGCTGGCGGCCATAAACGCCGCCGCCGCCGACCTGCGAATCGATCGTCTGGTCACCGGCAAGGCCGATTATCAGACGGCAAGCGCCGGCCTGTCGGTTTCCCTGCAAGGAATCACGGGGCCCTGGCTCGAAGCCTCCCCGCTTGGCAACGCGGTCCAGAATCTGGTGCTTAAGGCGGAGCAGATGGGTAGTTTTGATCAGGGGGGTTTGGTGCAGTCCCTTGAGAACTGGCGCGACACTGGCGGCACGATTGAGATCGGCACTTTCAACTTTCAGCACGGGCCTTTGAAATTCAGCGCCGACGGCACCCTCGCCCTTGATGACATGTTGCAGCCCATTGGCGCGTTGACGGCCCGGGTTGAAGGATTTTTTGAGACCATCGACGCCCTTAAGCGGCTGGGTGCGGTCAAATCCCGCGACGCCATTACCGCCAAGATGGTTCTCGGTGTGTTATCCAGAAAGTCATCAAGCGGTGGTCCGGCGCACCTTAACCTTGCCCTCAGCGCACAATCAGGCCACCTTTATGCTGGTCCCATCGCCCTGATGGAAATGCCAAAAGTCGATTGGCGACCTTTCAAAGACTAGGGCTTGCCGTTGTCTTCTGTCTTCACATCAATGAAGTCCTGCTTGGCCTCGATGACGCCGCGGCGGATTTCACGGGTGCGGGTAAAGGCCTCGTGCAGGGCCTCGCCTTCGCCGCGGCGGATGGAACGCTGCAGTGCCGTCAAATCTTCGGTAAAGCGACCCAGCACATCGAGCACAGCGTCCTTGTTCTTCAAACAGACATCGCGCCACATGACAGGGTCCGAAGCGGCGATACGGGTGAAGTCGCGCAAGCCCCCGGCGGCGAATTTGGTGACTTCTTTCTTCAGGTCGTCTTGCAGGTCTGTGACCGTGCCGACAATGGTATAGGAAATTAATTGCGGCAGATGCGAGGTGATGGCCAGAACATGATCATGATGGGCAGCATCCATTTCTTCGACCATCATGCCGCAGCGGCTCCACATGTCCTGGACCTTGTCGATTGCGGCGCGGTCTGTACCCGGGGCCGGGGTCAGAATGCACCAGTGATCCTCGAACAACTTGGCATAGCCCGCTTCAGGACCTGATTCAGCGGTGCCAGCAACCGGATGTGCGGGGACCAGATGGATGCCAGCGGGTAAATGCGCCATGACATCGCCAAATACCGATTGCTTGGTCGAGCCAACATCGCTGACGATAGACCCGGGTTTCAGTCCCGGGGCCATGGCCTTTGCGACACTTTCGTAAGCGCCCATAGGAACGCAGAGAACGACCAGGTCGGCGTCCTGGACGGCCTCGGCAGGATCATCGCTGTAACTGTCACCAAGGTTAAGCTCTTTCGCCTTGGCCAGGGTTGCAGGGCTGCGGGTGTAAATGGCGAGATGACCCGCAAGGCCGTGTTTTTTTGCGGCGCGGGCCAGCGACGATCCGATCAGGCCGATACCGAGCAGGGCGATTTTGTCGAACGGGGGAGAGGCGTTGCTCATTGGCCCATGAACTCGCCAAGGGCTTCTATAAGCGGTCGCATTTCATCTTCCCGGCCAATGGTGATACGCAGGCAATCAGGCAAGCCGTAACCGGCCATGCGGCGGACAATAATGCCGCGGCTTTTCAGAAACACGTCCGCGGCTTCCGCATCATGCTCCGGGTTATCAGGGAAACGGGCGAGCACGAAATTTCCAACCTGCGAGGGAACCTCAATCCCCAGTTTTGTTAACTCACCCTTTGTCCAGTCAAGCCAGGTTGCCGTGTGGGCGCGCACGGCGTCGGTAAAGGCAACATCGGCCAGGGCGGCAAGGCCAGCGGCAAGGGCCGGGGTGGCGACGTTGAAGGGGCCGCGCAAACGGTTAAGCACATCGGCGACAGAGGCCGGGCAGTAAGCCCATCCCAGACGCAAACCACCGAGTGCATAAATCTTTGAAAATGTCCGGGTCATGACCACGTTGTCACATTCATCGACCAACTGACCGCCCGCCGAATAATCGTTGCGGGTGACATATTCGGCGTAGGCGGCGTCGATGACCAGCAAGACGTGTGCGGGCAGGCCCTCACGCAAGCGCCGGATCTCGCCGTCAGGCAAGTAGGTGCCGGTCGGGTTGTTGGGATTGGCCAGATATAGAATCTTCGTTTTTGGGCCCGCTCTTTCGAGCAGCGCATCGACATCGGCATACAGGTTCTTCTCGGGCACGGCGACGGGTGTCGCACCCACGCCCTTGGCGGCAATGGGGTACATCAGGAATCCGTGCTCGGTGAACATCACTTCATCACCCGGTCCGGCGTAGGCGCGGGCCAGCATGTCGAGCAATTCGTCGGAACCGGCGCCGCAGACAATTCGCTCTGCATCCAGTCCGTATGCTGCAGCCAGGCCCTTGCGCAGGGCGCTTGCCGCCCCGTCAGGGTAGCGGTGCAGGGTTTCAGCCTGTTCGATGTAGGCCTGCATGGCTTTCGGGCTGGGGCCCAGAGCGCCTTCGTTGGAGGCCAGCTTGATGACCCGCGAAACGCCAGCGATTTCAGACTCACCACCGACATAAGGCGAAATTTCAAGAATTCCGGGTTTTGGTTGAGGCGCGCTCATAAAGCAGTATTCCAGTTTATTTTTCGGTTTCGAGTTCTTCAGGTGTTAGCGGCAAACCGTAGCTGCCGATTGACATGATCGAGGAGGCGACGCCTTCAAGCTGTTCGGAAAGACGAATGATTTTTTGATCATCATCGGTGATAAAGCCCTCGACCTCAGCCAGATACAGGCGGCGCGCCGGGGTGTCCGGATCGTTCCAGGAAGCAGTGAACCGGGGCTCCATACGGGCTTTTTTCAGCGACGAAGTTAAACGTTCCAGGCTGATTTGATCGGTTGTCTCGACGACCAGATAGGTGTTGTCACGACCCGTCGGCTCGGCGGCTACCGGGCAGATTACCAGGGCCTGATCATTGGGGCCCCTGTCTTCGGGCGAACCGATGAAGGGCAGGCGGGTGGTGATGCGCGGAGTGTCGGGCCGCGTCGAGGCAAGATGGGGCCACCATGGTTTGTTATCATCCAGTCCCGGCAAGGCCAGCACGCCAACCGTCGCTTCATGGGTGCGCACGGCGTCAACCAGTCTGCGGGCGCTTGATATCCCGTGTATCGGCGTAAATGATCCAAAGTGGTCACGGGCCATATTCCAGCGGCCACTTCGTCGATCATGGCGAGGTTCGTCGGGTTCTGAGTCGCCGGGCGTATGTACGGCGATTGAAAACGGTCCTTCAAAGGATAAGGTTGCGACAATCAACTCGCGCCAGATACGGGCCAGCTCGCGCTTTGGAAAGGGTCCCTTATGGCGACCAATCAGGCGATACAGAATGGAGCATTCGCGGGCCGGACGAATCTTCACCGGCTGGCCTCGCTTCGCTTCGCGGACGCGCTCGACCACCTTCGTGCGTTCCATGATCAGGTCATGGATGGCATCGTCTATGGCATCGATTTCCCGACGTAAGGCGTCGAGGGGTGATTTGGCGCTCATCGCTTGTGTTCCGGCTTAAATGAATACCAGCAGAAGGGAAGTAGTGATAATCGTATGGCATGCTAAAATCAAAGAAAACATTGACACCGGTGGGTCTGATTCTTAGCTATGAGGCGCAATGAGGAAGGGCGAACCCTGGAAATGACGACAACGCTGAACGAAAATGCAGCTAATCAGGATACAGAAATTCCGGGCCTGCGCGTGCAATTGGCCCAGGACGAACCCGTGCGCCTGGATTGCGGGGTCAATCTCAAGGACATTACCGTCGCCTATCAGACCTATGGGCAACTGAACGAAAATAAATCCAACGCCGTGTTGATTTGTCACGCCCTGACCGGCGATCAATTCGTCGCCGAAACCCATCCCATGACCGGCAAGCCCGGTTGGTGGAGCGAATTGGTCGGTTCAGGTAAGACCATCGACACGGAGCGTTACTTTGTCATTTGTTCCAATATCCTAAGCGGTTGCATGGGGACCACGGGTCCGAAGGATATCAACCCGGAAACCGGCAAAGCCTGGGGCCTGAATTTCCCCGTCACAACCGTCGCCGATATGGTCCGGGTGCAGGCCCGTTTGATTGACCATCTGGGCATTGACCAGCTGTTCGCCGTTCTGGGTGGTTCCATGGGTGGTATGCAGGTTTTGGAATGGGCTGCTAAATATTCGGAGCGTGTTTTCGCCGCCGTTCCCATTGCCACGGCGGCCCGCCATTCGGCCCAGAACATCGCCTTCCACGAGGTAGGCAGGCAAGCCATAATGGCTGATCCGGACTGGTGCGGCGGTGATTACCCGTCACAGGACAAGCACCCGCACCGGGGCCTGGCAGTGGCTCGCATGGCCGCCCATATCACCTATTTATCGCAATCAGCGCTGCATCGGAAATTTGGCCGTAAGTTACAGGAGCGCGACGCTATCAGTTATGGCTTCGATGCGGATTTTCAGGTCGAAAGTTATTTGCGTCACCAAGGCATCACTTTCGTTGATCGCTTTGACGCCAACTCCTATCTGTACACCACCCGGGCCATGGATTATTTCGATTTGGGCGGTGATTACGAAGGCGTACTGGCCAATGCCTTCAGGGGTACGCAAACCCGGTTCTGCGTGTTTTCGTTCACCAGTGACTGGCTGTTTCCGACAGAGGGTAACCGGGAAATTGTCCATGCCTTAAACGCCGTCGCCGCCAACGTCAGTTTTGCCGAGATTGAATCCGACAAGGGTCATGATGCCTTTCTGCTCAAGGAACCGGAATTTTTCAGGGTGCTTGGTGGCTTCCTTGAGGGTGCTGCCGAACTTAGGGGCTTGCCCAAATGATGATCGAAAACCAGCCCAAGTCGATCCGTATCGACTTGCAGATCATTGCCGATATGATCGAACCCGACACACGGGTGCTCGATGTCGGTTGCGGCACCGGCACCTTGCTGGACTATCTGGTCCACTTCAAACAGGTAGACGGGCGCGGTATCGAACTTAGTACTGAAGGCGTTAATGCATGTGTCAGCAATGGCTTGTCGGTGATTCAGGGGGACGCCAACATCGACCTCAAGGATTATCCGGATCAAGCTTTTGATTATGTTGTTCTCAGTCAGACCCTGCAGGCCATGAATGCTCCCAGGGAAGTCCTCAAACAATTGTTGAGGATTGGCCGTTACGCCGTTGTCTCGTTCCCGAATTTTGCCCATTGGCGGGTCCGTACCCATCTGGTTTTTAAAGGCCGGATGCCGGTTAGCGAAACCCTGCCACACCAGTGGTATGAAACCCCGAATATTCATTTTTGCACGATCAAGGATTTTACTGTTCTGTGTAAGGAAATGGGTATTGCCGTCGAGCGTTCGCTGTCGCTTGATCACAGTGGCTCGGTATTCCGCCGGATCGATATGACGCCGTTCCTGTCAAATCTTTTTGGTGAGCAGGCGGTCTTTTTGCTTAAAGGCTAGCCACGGGTCGGCGTCCCGGTATCGCGTTGTGGTATGGCTATGACAGGGCGTTTCCTGTTGGTTTCCACCTGCCCTGCGTAAATTTGCTTGGTCGCCTCAAGGATGGTTACCCCGGCGAAAGCCGGGTACCAGCGCCTGCCGATTTCCTCTAACGCCAACCCTGAAGACAGGACCATCCGCGAGCGTGTCGGTGGCACGAACAGCGCCCGTTCGGTTGTCAGCGGCGTGAACATGTTTTCGCGCAAGACCGTCGACAACTGGCCCGATGAATAAGGTCTGCCGCGTCCGAAAGGGGTGCGCTCGAAGCGCGCCCAAAGACCCTGTCGGTTGGGGACGACGACCATCAGGCGACCACCACTGGCCAGCACGCGCCAGGCCTCGCGCATCATCGGGCGAACATTTTCGGTGCTTTCAAGGGCATGGACCAGCAAGATCCGGTCCATGGAGACGTCGGCGAAAGGAAGGTCGGTTTCATCAACCAAAGTGGTCAGGCCCTTGTTTTCGGCGGGCCAGTGCAGGACACCCTGGGCGGCGGGCATGGCCGCAAGGGTTCGTGTCGCCTCCCCCAGGAAGGTGCGCAGGTAAGGTGTTGTGAAGCCAAGGCCAAGAACATCCATGCCGCTGACATCCGGCCACATGGAGCGAATGCGCCGCCGGATCATACGGCGAGCGACAGCGCCCAGGGGGGTCGCATAAAAGTCTCGTAAATCGATAGCGTCAGTCCACATATAGACAGTGTAGTGTATCTTCTGGTTATAAATGATAGTCTTGTTGATATTTTTCAGGAGTTCCCATGCCCGCCCTCACCATCGAACAAATCCCGGTACTCGGGGATAACTTTATCTATCTGGTTCACGATTCCGAAAGCGGCGAAACCGCCGCCGTCGATCCGGCGGTCGCGGGCCCGGTTTTTGATACCCTGGCGGCTCGTGGCTGGACCCTGAGCCATATTCTCAACACCCATCATCATGACGATCACACCGGCGCCAATATGGAACTTAAAAAAGCCACCGGCTGCACGATCATTGGGGCCGGGGTCGATGCGGCCAGAATTCCCGGTATTGACGTGCGGGTTAGCGAAGGTGACAGCGTCGCTATTGGCCATCATCAGGGCAAGGTTTTCGATGTTCCCGGCCACACCAGCGGCCATATTGCCTACTGGTTCGAGCAAGACCAGGCGCTGTTTTCAGGCGACGCGCTGTTTTCCATGGGTTGCGGCCGGCTGTTTGAAGGGACCGCCGAACAGATGTGGACGTCGCTTCTAAAGCTACGCGCCTTGCCAGATGAAACGATGGTTTATTGTGCTCATGAATACACCAGTTCGAACGCTGATTTCGCCCTTAGCGTTGAACCGGCCAACCCTGATTTAAAACGCCGGGCCGCCGAAGTTGTCGCCCTTCGTGAGCAGGGCAAGCCGACGGTGCCCTCAAACCTTGGTGAAGAAAAGCGGGTCAACCCGTTCCTGCGCGCCGACAATGATGATTTGCTGCAAGCTGCAGGGCTGACGGGTCAGGACGCGATCCCGGCGTTTGCCGAAATCCGCCGCCGCAAGGATAATTTTTAAGCTGGCTTCAACAGGTCTTTAGAGGCCAGGACCGCCCCGCCGACGATTAACACACAGGCAACGGCGACCTGAATGCTTGCTTCACCCTGCCCAAAGATAATCAGCAACAAGGTAGAAAGCAGTGGCGCTGCGTAGGCCATCGCCCCCAGGGCCTGAATATGGCCATGTTTGACGCCGATATCCCAAGTGAAAAACGCCGCCCCGACCGGGCCAATGCCAAGTCCCGCAATTGCCAGCCACTGCCCACCCTGTGGCCAAACCGTGATTTCAAAGGCCAGGTGTGCGAGCAGGGCGAGAAAGGCCGTTGCTCCACAAAAGCCACCAATGGCATCGCTTGGGATGTGGGACAGGCGACGGCTTAAAATAGAATAACCGGTCCAGGTCAGGGCGCAAATAACAGCCATCAGGTAGCCCAGCCAGTATTCGGATTTAAAGCCGCCAAACCCGCCGGTCTCGCCATTGCCGGTGACCAGAACCACAGTTCCGGCAAGTCCGGCCAGACCCCCCGCGAGGTGCCACCAGCGCAACTTTTCTCCGGGTAACAGGGCCGAGCAGACGACGATCAATAGCGGCCACATATAGGCAATCAAACCAGCCTCGATAGGCGGCGCATTTCTAAGAGCCATAAAATAAAAGAAGTGATACCCAAACAGCCCGCCAATGCCTAAAGCCCAAACCGGCAGGGGCAGTTTCAGGTGTCGAACGATGCCGTCTCCGGCGAGCATCCATTTGAAAAGACTTAAAGTGAAAGCGAGACAAAACGCCATAGCGACAAGTTGAAAAGGCGGCACCACACCGGTCAGGGTCGTCAGTAGCGCCAGCGTCGCCCACATCAGAACTGCACTGGCCCCGATCAGGGTCGCCTTGCCGCTAATTTCAGGTGTGTTCACCGTTTAGTGCGATGGCACGGGATGGGGAGTGAATTTTTGACCTGGGCAAACGTCCTTGAACCGGTCCGCGAATTCCGACAGTAACGCGCTTGCCGGTTTGCGATCATCGTACCAGCCGGGGAAACGCCTTTTTATCAACCGCACGGTTTTGACGTAACGGCGCACCGCCGGTTCATTGAGATTGGGGTAGGTGCCGCGGACGGATTCCAGAAACCATTTGGCGAACAGGTTGGGTTCATATTCAATGAGGCCGCTATTCGCCCCGGTATGGTTGGCTTGGCTTACCACGCCGAGGACTTCTGCATCGTCTTTGCCGCACCAGTCGTACATCGCCCAGACACGGTCATCGGCTTCCTGGCGACCGTGGCCGACAAGTTCATGGACTAACGTCGCGGCCAGGGAATAGACGGTGTTCTCGAAGACCGGGTCTTCATTGATGTTGGTCGCCGAAATGTTAACCACGTAATCGGTATTCCAGTAAGCGAAGGATGCCGGACCGATTTTTCCGGTGTAATAGATGACCCGGCGACCGTTCGGATTAATATCTTTCATCAGGACGTAGATGTCGGGGGCGCGGGCCTCGATCAGGTCAATGGCCTCTTTGATCTTTGCGTAGAAGACGGCGTTGCTGGCAATACCCTTGTCGTTGATTGCGGTGCCAATCAGGGTGATGCCTTTATACAGTCTTTTGGGCAGGGTTTTTCCGTAGAAAGCCGGTTTTGGATAGCGCTTGGATTGTTTCTTCGCCTTCTTGGCTTTGTCATTGGAGAGACCTGCGAAGAAAGCGACTTTTTTTTCACTCTTTGTTTTTGATGCGCCGTCAGCCGGAGCCGGAGCAACCACCACCAGGCCCAGAAACATGCCCAGGGCAAGGCTGGATATGGCTTTGGGGAGCCATGACTGGCGCAGGGTTTCAAACATCAGCTAACTCACGAATCATCGATTCTTAAATATATAGTACATTAGCCGATATTTTGGACGATTTTGTCTTAAAAAACCGTTTAACTGGCTTAAGCTCAAGCCATGTATTGCCCACCATTGGCCGACAGGGTCGAACCGGTGATGAAACCTGCGTCGTCGGCGGCCAGAAACAGGACACAACGGGCAATTTCTTCAGGTTCACCAAGTCGGCCAACCGGAATTTGCGGGATGATTTTGCTGTCGAGAACATCTTGCGGGACGGCCCGGACCATTTCGGTGCCGATGTAACCGGGCGCAATGGCGTTGACGGTAATACCCTTGAAGGCATTTTCCTGGGCGACGGCCTTGGTAAAGCCGATGTCACCTGCCTTGGCTGCTGAATAGTTGGCCTGGCCCATCTGGCCCTTCTGGCCATTGATCGAACTGATGTTGATAATGCGTCCGAATTTGCGCTCCCGCATACCTTCAATGACATTGCGGGTGGTGTTGAACAGGCCGTTCAGGTTGGTGTTGATAACTGCACTCCACTGCTCCAGTGACATCTTGTGCAGCATCCCATCGCGGGTGATGCCGGCGTTGTTGACCAGAATGTCGATGGGTCCCAACTCATTTTCAATGGCGTTAATGGCCGCAGCACACGCTTCGAAATCGCCGACGTCAAACTTGAAGACGGGGATCCCGGTTTCTTCCTTGAAAGCGTTGGCTGCTTCGTCGTTACCGGCGTAGCTGGCCGCGACACTATATCCTGCTTGTTTGAGGGCTACGGAAACGGCCTGGCCAATGCCGCGTGTTCCCCCGGTGACAAGTGCAGTACGAGTCATGATGGTTGCCTCCCCTTGGGTTGTGTCTGTTTTACGAGCGTTCAACGCACATGGCAATGCCCATGCCACCGCCAATGCACAGGGTGGCGAGACCCTTTTTGGAATCGCGCTTTTGCATTTCGTGGAGCAGGGTGACCAGCACCCGCGCGCCTGACGCGCCAATCGGGTGACCCAGTGCGATGGCTCCACCGTTGACGTTTACCTTGTCCGTATCCCATCCCAGATCCTTGTTGACGGCGCAGGCCTGGGCGGCAAAGGCCTCGTTTGCTTCAATCAGGTCAAGGTCATCAATGCTCCAGCCGGCTTTTTCCAGCGCCTGACGGCTGGCAGGGATCGGTCCGGTACCCATGATCGACGGGTCAACACCGGCGGTCGCCCATGAGACGATGCGTGCCAGTGGTTCAATCCCACGCTTTTCGGCTTCCTCGGCACTCATCAGGACGACGACGGCGGCACCGTCATTGATGCCTGATGCATTGCCCGCAGTGACCGTGCCGTCTTTTGAGAAGGCCGGGCGCAATCCGCCCAGACCTTCGGCAGTGACTCCGGCTTTCGGGTACTCATCTGTATCGATGACGGTTTCGCCCTTGCGGGTCTTGATGGTGACGGGAACGATTTCGTCCTTGAAGCGCCCTGCGTTCATGGCTGCTTCGGCCTTGTTCTGGGAGGCTGCGGCAAAGGCGTCCTGCTCACCGCGGGTCAACTGGAACTTTTCGGCGACGTTTTCGGCCGTCGTGCCCATGTGGTAACCGTTAAAGGCATCCCATAAGCCATCCTTGATCATCGTATCGATCAGCTCGGCGTTGCCCATTTTGGTGCCATTGCGCAGGTGCATGACATGCGGTGACTGGCTCATGCTTTCCTGACCACCGGCGACGACAATATAAGAATCACCGGTTTTGATCGCCTGGCTGCCCAAGGCCACCGTACGCAAGCCGGAACCGCAAAGCTGGTTGATGCCGTAAGCCGTACTTTCGACAGGGATGCCGGCGCTGATAGCGGCCTGACGGGCCGGATTCTGTCCGGTTCCTGCGGACAAAATCTGACCAAGGATAACTTCCGATACGTCTTTCGGGTCTACTTTCGCCCGGTTCAACGCTTCAACAATGGCGATAGCGCCCAGCTCGTGGGCAGGAAGGGCGCTTAAAGATCCGTTGAATGAACCGACGGGTGTGCGCACGGCACTGGCGATGACGACTTCGGTCATGAAAATATCCTCCGTTTGATTTCAAGCCTTATGTTAGATGTTTCATTATTGGTTATAGAAGTCAGTCAATACAGTGGCAAGGCTAAAATGCTGCACTGCACCATGTTCAATTGAGGGTTTTATCAAGCCATTTCGCAAGCGGCGTATATAAAGAACCCCGGGCCCGGGACCCTGCGACCATGCCAATATGCCCGGCCTTGATTTTCAGGCACTGACAATGGGGTAATTTATCGGCCAGGGGCAGGGCTGTTAGGGGTGGCACGATACGATCATCCAGGGGAACGATAACCAGCGACGGGATTTTTATGTACTCGGGCTTGATCAGTTTTTCCGAAATCTTCCAGACACCGCGGCCCGGATCGTTTTTAACATACCAGCCATTCAGGCAATCCATCGCTGTCGGTCCGGCCAGGGGGACGCCGTCATTGAGCCAGTCTTCAAGGGCGACGAATAGTCTGGCCCGGGCTGTGTCCTTGTTCAGGGCTGCAAAGGCCCTGAATTTGATGGCGTTTTGTTGCGGGTCGAGGCTGGCGAACATCGCTTGCAGGACATCGACAGGCAGGGTTCGAGTGCTCGCCAGCATGTTTTCAATGGTCGGTATCATCGCCCCAAGCATCCGTGTTTTGCCAGTGTCCATGGCGTGGAAGTCCCACGGCGTCGCCATCAGAACCAGGGCTGATATTTGCGCGGGCCGGATCGCGGCAAGCCCCAGGGCCAGCAAACCACCCATGCAGTATCCAGCAAGGGCGACGGGGCGGTCGTCCAGATCATGGGCTGCCTGAAGGGCGCGTGTGAGCCTGTCGCCAATATAGTCGTTCAGGGAAAATCCGGTTTCCAGAGTTCCCGGCGCGCCCCAATCGACAAGCAAGGGACGAAAGCCCCGCTGGCACAGGTAACGCAACAGGCTGTGATGTTCGGCAAGATCAAGGATATAACCCCGGTTGACAAGCGACGGCACAAACATAATCGGCTGGCCCTGAGAAGAGGGATCGTAATCAAGAAGCCGGGTCGAACCTTCTGACCAGATAACCGGAGGTTCGTTTAAGGGGGCGGAACGTTTGAAACCCCGATAGTCACTGACACCGTCAGCAAACTGGGCAAGGCGAAGACGGATTTGTTTCTCAACGGCGTGATGGAAGTCGTCAGGTTTTACTTCTTGAAGATCGTCCTTTAGGGCGCTTGCCTGTGCCGCCAGGGGCGGACTCAAGCTCAGCGATCCGTCGTTCAAGTTCTTCAATGCGGCCAGCGAGCTTATCCAGGTCATCGTCTGAATGCCCAGGTGCAGGGCCAGGGGACGCGGACCCTGATGGTTTTTTCTGTCCTCCGCCATGATCGGTCTCTCCAGGCTGGGTCGCGGTTTGTTGGGCCATATTGGCGAAGGCTGTGGCCGAACCATTCATTAATTCCATGGTTTTGGCCAGGGTCGCCGCGAGTTCATCATCGGCGGCAAGATCGCCAAGATGCCGCTGCCAAAGGTCAAGATAGCGGCGCGCCAGTTCATCAATGTCAGGTGTTTGCGCCATCATTCACAGGTCCCGTTAAATGTCCGTCACTATAGCGCGCTAGCCAGGCCAGAGAAAGCCCACTGGACAATTTGGCAAGGCGCAGCATTTTTTTCATTGCATTGCAGCATTTTCACGCTAAAGGTTCTATGATACATAGGGGTTTCCATTCCCGCGTTTGCGAACGCTGGGTTAAACTACAGGAAAAAGAAGTCCGGTCATGGCCAACAAATCAACTGACGAAGAAAAGCCGATCACAATCAAGAAGTACGCTAACCGGCGGCTTTATAATACGGCGACCAGTAGTTACGTGACACTCGATCACTTGTCGCAGATGGTCAAGGATGGAAGCGATTTTGCTGTCTTCGACGCCAAGTCCGGCGAAGACATTACACGCCAGGTGCTGACTCATATCATTGTCGAGGAAGAATCTAAGGGCGGGCAGAATTTACTGCCTATAAACTTCCTGCGTCATTTGATCAGTTTTTACGGCGACAGTCTGCAATCGCTGATTCCGCAATATCTGGATCATTCCATGGGTTCCTTCGCCCGCAATCAGGAACAGATGCGCCATTACATGAGCGATGCCCTTGACGGACTGATGCCGTTTCAGCAATTCGAGGAGATGGGTAAGCAGAACATGGCCTTGTTTGAGGGAGCGATGAAAATGTTTTCGCCGTTTCTGGGTTCAACTGGAGATGACGCCAGCAAGGACGCGCCGAAAGCTGCTGCTGAGAAGCAAGCCGAACCGGAACAGAATATGGAACAACTGCTGGCCCAGCTTGAGGCCATGCAGATACAGCTCAATAATTTAAAGGGTGGTGGCAAGACCAAGAAATAGCCCTTGGGCTTCAAGGCAGTTCGCGCAGTACCCGCATGCCGATGCCGTAGCTTTTGACCCGGGCATCGTTCTTGAAACGCCAGGCCGAGCGAATATTCTTTGAAAAATAATACCACGAACCCGAACGCATGACCCGGTACTGGCACTGGCCGTCAAAGCGTGGCGATCCGTCAGTGGGGGCGCCTTTCTGATCCGGGTTCCAGCAATCTTCCATCCATTCCCACTCATTGCCGTGAACGTCATACAGACCAAACGGATTGGCCGCGAACGAGCCAACAGGGGCAGAACCTTTTTTGCTCCACTGGCTTTTGCAATCACGACAATTAGCGAGGTTTTCACCGACCTCGTCACCCCACCAGAATTCCGTGGTGGTGCCGCCGCGGGCCGCATATTCCCATTCGGCTTCAGAAGGCAGCCTGTAAACGTGCCCCGTTTTCTTGCTTAGCCATTTAACAAAGAACTGGGTTTCAAACCAGGTGATATTCATCACCGGACGACGGCCCCGGCCCCATTTGTGATCATCGGGAACACGCGGACAACCGCCCTCGTCGAAACAGCTCTGCCATTCATCAAAGGTTACTTCATAGACGCCCAGGGCAAAAGGTTTGGCGATGGTCACCTGGCGGGACGGCCGCTCGTACTTGTGGCGTCCGTCGCTGCCCATGGTGAAAGAGCCTGCGGGTATGACCACCATTTCGGGACAGATATCACAATCCCGAAAAACACTGCCGGGTTCCTTTTGCACCTCAGAAGCCTGACCAGGGTTGACGGCTGGTAAAGAAAGGACGCAAAACAGGGCGGTGGCGATAAGACGCATATGCATAAGGTTATCTCAAAATTTGTTTTTCGTTGCCATGACGTGACCACAGGTCACCCCGTTTCGTCAAGCGACGGGCTTTTGATCATCATCAAGGTTGTTTTGGCGTTGATTGAATATGGTGCCATTCAATGATGAAAAAGAGGCCAAATAAAGGCGCGAAAATATGAATAACCGAATTCCCATAGATGATCACGACCAACCCGAAGTGACCAGTACGAGCGCTGTTTTAAGTGCCGGTTTCAGGCCGTTTTTTATCTTCGCCGGTTTATCGGGCGTGGTTCCGGTCCTGGCCTGGGTTTTGGCCTATACGGGAAATGGATCGACACCCGGAGACTTCAGCCCGGCCTATTGGCATGGCCACGAAATGATCTTCGGCTTTGTTATCGCCGCCGCCTCCGGGTTCCTGCTGACGGCGGTACCCAACTGGACGCGTAGCGGACCGTTCAGCGGTTGGCAACTGGGCTTGCTGGTGTTGATCTGGCTCGCCGGTCGTCTTGCCATGTGGTTTGGCGAACCGGCAGGGTCGCCTTTTGTCGCCGTTATCGATCTGACAATGATTCCCGTTTTGGCTCTTTACATTGGCAAAAGGCTGCTGGCCTACAAGATGAGGCGCAACTACATTGTTCTGGCGGTTCTTTTCGTCCTGTTTTCTGCCAATGTCTTGATGCATTTGGAGGCGACGCAGGTATTGGCGGATTCAGCAGGTTTTGGCCTCAACCTCGGGATCTTCGTGGTCGTCCTGCTGGTCACCCTGATCAGCGGTCGCGTCATTCCCGGATTTACCGCAAACGCCCTGCGCCGTCGGGAAACAGATGTTGATACGCAAACCCCCGATAGTGTTACCCGGGTGGTTATCATCAGCGTGATCCTTGCCGCTGCATTTGATCTTCTAGATCTCCAGGGCGCGGGCGTCGTCGCCGTTGTGGCGGCCCTTGCGTTGCTTGTGCGAATGGCGCGATGGAAGACCCTGTTGATTCTTGATGATCCGCTGGTCTGGGTTCTGCACGCCGGGCATTTGTGGTTGGTCATGGGCTTTGTTTTGCTGTCGGTGGCCCGTTTTAGCGATGGGCTGGAACGCGACGCAGGTCTGCACGCGCTAACGGCGGGCGCTATGGGAACGATGGTTCTGGGTATGATGACCCGGGTCTCCCTCGGCCATTCGGGGCGTGAGTTGAAGGTGTCAACTGCCATCGTGGCGGCTTATCTGATGGTTATTGCGGGCGCTTTGGTGCGGGTTATCGTCGCCATTTTCCCCGAACAGTTGCCCGGGGACAGTTTCAGCTATTTGATCAGCGTGGCAGGGTTATTGTGGGCCGGGGGATATGCGATTTTCCTGGGAGTCTATTGGCCGATCCTGACCAGACCGAGATTGTAATTATTCGCCGCTAATGCAGAATTCCCTGAGTTTGACAATATCGCCCAGTTCGACTTTATGACCGTTGGTGGTGACGCCGTAGGTACGCAGTTTGGCCAACGCGCGCGACAGGCTTTCAGGCTTCATGCCCAGGCGCGCCGCAACCAGTGATTTATCGTAGGGCAGATCAATGGTGACGGAGCCTTCCTTTTCGCTACACAGACCGAGCAGGAATTCACCCAGGCGCTGGGGTGTCGAGCGGGCCTGAATTTGCTCGATATGCAGAACCAGGCTGCGCAGACGCTGGGACAGGGTGCCGAGCATACGGATACCGACTTCGCCATCTTCGCGAATGACATTTAAAAAAGCGTCCGCTGGAATTTCCAAAAGGCGGGCTTCGCTTACCACTTCGGCGCTGGCCGGATAATCCCTGCCCAGGAAAATAGCGGCTTCGGCAACCGTTTCGCCGGGTTTGAGTATGCCGATAACGGTTTGTTCGCCATCGGCCGTGTCGCGGAAGATTTTTACCCAGCCATCGAGAAGCAGATAAATATGATCGGCCGGGTCGCCGCGCAGGAAAAGCAGCTTGTTTTGCGGGTAATCAACGACATGGGACAGTTCCAGCAAATGGTCCAGAACCCCATTGGGCAGGTTCATTAGTAGCGGCGCACGCTTGATGGTCTTCAGTTCACTTGGTGAAAGAGTCGGCATATTCTTTTTTCTTCCCTGAAGCGTAGACTAAAGCGTTTTTTCAAGTTTGGACAGTGCCCATCGGGCCGTATTTGCAATAATCGTCGACGGGTCATCCACTTTTGATCTGACATCCTTTACCAGGCCCTGATCGCCACTGTTGGCGATGGCGATCAGTACATTGCGCATAAAGCGCTCGTGGCCAGTGCGTTTAACGGGCGATCCGGCAAAAAACTCACGGAAACCGACATCGTCAAGTTTCGACAGGTCCGATAATTTTGGGACGCTCAACTCAACCCTTGGAAAAAAAGCAGGTTCCAGACTGGGGGATGAAAATTTGTTCCAGGGACAGGCGTCCAGGCAATCATCACAACCATATATGCGGTTACCCATGGCGCTGGCCAGATCTTCGTCGATGGTCTCTTTGTGCTCGATGGTCAGGTAGGAAATGCAGGACCGGGGGTCAATTTGGTAAGGCACGGAAAGCGCATCAGTCGGGCAGGCGTCAAGACAGCGGGTGCAGGTGCCGCACTGATCGGGCGTCGGTGTATCGGGTTCAAGATTTAGCGTGGTGTATATCTCGCCAAGAAAAAACCACGATCCAAGATCGGGCGAAACCAGATTGGTGTGCTTGCCCTGCCAGCCGATACCGGCCTTTTGGGCTATCGGTTTTTCCATCACCGGGGCGGTATCGACGAAGACTTTGATCTCGCAATCATGGGTTTCGACAAGCCAGCGACCAATTTGCTTGAGGCGCTTCTTGACCAGATCGTGATAATCCTTGCCCCGTGCATAGACACTGATATTTCCCCGGTCACCCCGCTTTAAGGCGTCGGCGGGGGCGTCGACAGGCGCGTAGTTTATGCCCAGGGCGATAATCGAGCGAACATCAGGCCATAACCCCTTTGGCGAAGCCCTGCAATCCGTGTTTTTTGCCATCCAGGCCATATCGCCGTGGCGGCCTTGATCCAGGTATTGACCCAGATCGCTCTCAAGCTTGCTATCGGTATCAGCTGTGGCAAAGCCTACGACATCGAAGCCAACCTGCAGTGCCTTTTCACGGATAGATTTTTTCAAGTCCATAAATAGCTAGCTTTCGAAAAGCGCCAGTTTAAGGCCAAGAAACCCGAACGTCCCGGCGAAGCAATACTTCAACCATTTCATGACGGCTGGACGGGAAATAATGTAATCTCTGGCAAATGCCGCGCAGGCACCGTAGCCAACGAAGACGACGAAGGTCAGCAGCATAAAGACAGCGGCAAGGAAAATCAGATTTGGTGTGGCGTTTTCAGACCCTACGGATACAAATTGCGGCAGGAAAGCCAGGAAAAACAACGACAGCTTGGGATTGAGAATATTGATCAACATGCCATTGGTAATAATGCGCCTGAGTGACGTTACGTCTCGTTCTTCGGAGACATCCAGCATCCCTTTATCGCGTATGATGTTCCAGGCCATGTAAAAAAGATAAGCCACACCAAGATATTTGACGAGCTGGAAGGCAACGGCGCTGGTGTGAAAAATGGCAGCAAGACCAACAATGCTGGCCGTTGCAGCGGGCAAAATTCCCAGGGTGCAACCAAACGCGGCGGCAATGCTTGGCCGGAAACCCTGACCAAGGCCAATGGCCAGAGTGTAAAGAACGCCTGTTCCGGGCAGCAGAATAACGATGATTGAGGTCAGAAAAAATTCAATACTCATGGCGCTCTTTCTAATAAACCATACTTTATTATCACTCCTTGGTATAACCCGGCAGATTTGCTGCGACCCGGATATTTTGGCAGTGTTGCAGAACAGATCATATCTGTGATATCTACCCGCCCCAATATATCACGTCACATGGAAAACGCCCTATAATGCACTATAAATTTACCGCCCTTTACATCGCCCTGATCGTCGCCGTTAACTATGCCTTTAGCGTCGTGCCGCTGGTCGAACTTCCTGACGGCACCATGTGGCCGCCCGTTGCCCTGGCTGTCGGCTTTATTTTCGTTGTCCGGGATTTTGCCCAACGTGAAATTGGTCACAAGGTTTTGCTTGCGATGCTGGTCGGTGTGGTGATCAGTTATTTCATGGCCGACCCGTTTGTCGCCACCGCCAGTGCCGCAGCATTTCTGGTCAGTGAACTGGTGGACTGGGCCGTATACAGTTTCACCAAGCGGCCCCTGTCGCAACGGATTCTGTTTTCCAGCCTGATTGGCGCGCCCGTCGATAGTGCCGTATTCCTTGGCATTCTCGGCCTGTTAAGCCCGGCTGGCGTCGTCGCGATGAGTGCATCCAAGCTGCTCGGTGCGTTTCTTGTCTGGTGGATGATCCGCAGGCGCGAACAGGCTCTGGTTTAATCGATTTCGTCTTCAGGCACGCTCCAGGGTTCGGCCCGCCCTGCGTCCGACCATTCAATCATTTCAGGCAACGCCTGCACCGCGTCGCGGTAGGCCGATGATACTGCGTCCAGTTCGACGACGTGGGTGGTCAGGCGGCTGACCACCGGCGCGAACATGGCGTCGGCATTACAGAATTTTCCAAACAGGAACGGCCCACCCTGGCCGAAGCGGGAACGGCAATCGTTCCAGATTTCACAGACCCGGGCGATGTCTTCGGCGACCCCCGCGCCCATGCCCTTGCCGGGATGGGATTTGCGGATATTCATCGGCATGTTACCACGCAGGGCATTGAAACCCGCGTGCATTTCATTTGATACCGAACGGGCGATGGCGCGTGCCTCACGGTCTTCAGGCCAGAGTCCTTTTTCCGGGTGGCGTTCGGCCAGATATTCCAGAATAGCCATTGTTTCCCAGATCGTCAGCTCGCCGTCGGTGAGTACCGGCACCCGGGCCGATGGCGAGACCTTGGCGATATTTGCCTTCCAGTCATCGTCGAACAGCAGGATCAATTTTTCCTCGAATTCAATGTCGGCCACCTTCATCGCCAGCCATGGCCTAAGCGACCACGAGGAATAGTTCTTGTTGCCGATATAGAGTGTGTAGTCGCTCATTTATTTCTAACCTCTTCCGCGATACCCCGGCACGCCCTGATCGGGTATCCACAAGCCCTCGGGCTTTTCGCCGGTTTGATAAAAGACGTCGATGGGGATGCCGCCACGGGGATACCAGTAACCGCCGATGCGCAGCCATTTTGGTTTCGTCGCCTGGGTGATTTTTTTGGCGATGGCGACGGTGCAATCTTCGTGAAAAGCGCCATGGTTGCGAAACGACCCCAGATACAGTTTCAGGGATTTGCTTTCGACCAAAAGTCCATCCGGTGCGTAGTCAATGACCAGATGGGCAAAATCTGGGTGGCAGGTAACCGGACAAACGGACGTGAATTCCGGACAACTGAAGCGGACAAGATAGTCCTCACCGGCTTGCGGGTTGGGGACAGTTTCAAGGCGGGCATCTTCGGGTGATGCCGGGGTCTCGCCATCGCCGCCCAGTTGGCTCAGGTTGTCGTATATGTTTTCAGCCATGATCCGATCCTACAATTGCTCAATATCGCCACGCGCTTGCTGGTCGGCAAACTCAGCGGCAAAGGCTTCAAGGTTACCCGCAGCGATGGCGCTGCGCATTGCTGCCATCAATTCCTGATAATAGTGCAGGTTATGCCATGTCAAAAGCATTGCGCCCAATATTTCGCCGATTTTAACCAGATGGTGCAGGTAGGCGCGACTGTAATTTGTGCACGCAGGACAAGCACAGTTTTCATCGAGCGGGCGCGCATCGTCGCTGTGGCGGGCGTTTCGTAAATTGATCGTGCCGCGGCGGCTGAAGGCCTGCGAGGTGCGACCGGAGCGGGTCGGCAGCACGCAATCAAACATATCAACGCCGCGCATAACCGCGCCAACCAAGTCGTCGGGCTTGCCAACACCCATCAGGTAGCGTGGTTTGCCCTCTGGCAGGAAACCCGGTGTGTAGTCGAGAACATCGAACATCGCTTCCTGCCCTTCGCCAACGGCAAGACCGCCGATGGCGTAACCATCGAAGCCGATGGTTTTCAGGGCGTCGGCTGATTGTTCGCGAAGACCCTTGTAGATGCCGCCCTGAACAATGCCGAAAAGACCGTAACCCTGGCGTTCGACGAAGGCGTCTTTCGAGCGTTCGGCCCAGCGCATGGAAAGCTGCATGGACTCTTCGGCTTGCTCAGGGGTTGCCGGGAACGGGGTGCATTCGTCGAAAGCCATGCTGATATCGGCGTCCAGCATACGCTGGATATCCATGGAGCGTTCGGGTGTCAGCTCGTGTTTGGAGCCATCGACGTGGGAGCGGAAGGTGACGCCTTTTTCACTCATCTTGCGAAGGTCGGCCAGCGACATCACCTGAAAGCCGCCCGAATCGGTCAGGATCGGCCTCTGCCAGTTCATAAATTCATGTAGGCCGCCAAGTTTTTCGATGCGCTCCGCACCCGGCCTGAGCATCAGGTGATAGGTGTTGGCGAGGATGATCTGGGCCCCGGTTTCGGCCACGGACTCCGGCCGCATGGCCTTGACCGTCGCCGCCGTACCGACAGGCATAAAGGCCGGGGTGTCGATGTCACCATGGGCGGTCTCAACACGGCCCAGTCGGGCCTTGCCGTCTTTCCCCAGAACCTTGAATTGCGTTCCGTTCACGCTTGATCGTCCTTTTGTAACAGGCAGCCATCGCCATATGAATAGAAACGGTAGCCCCGGTCCATGGCCACTTGATAAATATTTTTCATTGTTTGCAGTCCGGCAAAGGCCGAAACCAGCATAAACAGGGTCGAGCGCGGCAAATGGAAGTTTGTCAGCAGCGTATCGACCATGCGAAAGCGATAACCGGGAGTGATGAAAATATCGGTCTCATCACTGAATGGACGCAAGGTACCGTCCTCTCCGGTTGCCGATTCCAGCAATCGGAGCGATGTCGTGCCGACGGCGACAACTTTGCCTCCCGCGGCCTTGGCGGTATTGATGGCGGCGACGGCCTGTTCATTGATTTCGCCCCATTCGGCGTGCATGACGTGGTCGTCGGTGTCGTCCACTTTAACCGGCAGGAAGGTTCCGGCCCCCACATGCAGGGTCACTTTGGTATGGTTGATGCCTTTGTCGGCAAGCGCTTGCATCAACTGCGGGGTGAAATGCAGGCCAGCCGTCGGCGCGGCGACAGCGCCTTTGCGGTCAGCGAACAGGGTCTGATAGTCAACCTTGTCCTGCTCATCAGCCATGTTTTCCCGTTTGATATAGGGCGGAAGCGGCATCCCGCCGTGGGCTTCGAGTGCGGCCATCAGGTCAGCGCCAGAACGGTTGAAGCGCAGCGTCACCTCGCCGCCCGGGCCCTTGCCCGTGACCTGGGCTGTAAATTCTTCGGCAAATTCAATGATGTTTTCAAGGTGTAATTTTTTTGCCGGTTTGGCAAAAACCTTCCAGGTGTCGGCACTTTCGCGCATGTGCAGGGTAACTTCGACCCCGGCATCGCCACGCAAGCCTTTCAGGCGAGCCGGGATAACACGGGTATCGTTGAAGACAAGAATATCGTTGCTTTGCAGACACCCGGGCAGTTCGATCATGATTTTGTCGAGCAGGTTTTCGGCAACCAGTAGCCGCGCCTGGTCACGCGGACTTGCCGGTCTCTGGGCGATGAACTCTGTTGGCAGTTCAAAATCGAAGTCATCAACTTTCATGAGGCCGGAACCTATAGAAAACTGACCCGAAGAACAAATACTCTTGCTATAAGAATGAGATGAATTACATCCGCTCCCATTGGCAGGGCAAGCAATCGCTGGCGTGGTCTTTCTGGGTCAATCTGGTGGCTATAAGAATCGTCATCACGTATCTGGAGGGCTTTACCCATCCGCCGTTTACCGAACAATCCACCCTTTCGGCCATCGCCACCATCCTCTTTTTTATTGTTTTTCAGGTGGCCGTTTACGGTTGGCAAATTATCGGGGTGATCCGGGCTGGCGAGCTTTATTTGAGCGAGCGGGGATCATACATGATGGTGCTGCTGGCCCAGCTGGGTATTGCTGTCAGTCTGTTTATCAGCGTCCTTTTTATTTTCGGGGCCTTTCAATCGCTGTTTACGGACCCAAATGGGCTGCCCCTTAATCCGAAATTACAGGACACCATCGACCTTGAGGATTTCACCCTGGATTTAAGCGATGACAAGCGTCGTATTCATTTGCAAGGGGATTTTAGAATCGGCATCACCCAGCAACTGGGTCTCCTTTTGGAACAAAATCCGGAAGTTGAGGGCGTCGAGCTCAGCAGTAACGGTGGCCGCGTCACCGAGGGGCGCGGGGTTGCCCGGCTGATCCAGAAGTATGGCCTTAACACGTACGTCTTCGAGGAATGCAAATCCGCCTGCACGACGTCATTTATTGCCGGGGCGGTACGACATCTTGGCCCCCGGGGCAAGTTGGGTTTCCATCAATTCTATCTGGACAGCAAATTCAGGGCCGCCTACATCGATCGCAAGGCGGAGCAAAAAGCCGATCTGGAGTTTTACGAGCAGCAAAATATAACGCCGGAGTTCCTGGAGAAGGTCTTTGCAACCGACCACGCTGACATCTGGTTCCCCGGCACAGAAGAACTTCTCAGCGCCGGAGTTATTCACAAGATTTTGCCTGATCACTAGAGCATTGCGGTGCTCTCACGTTCGTGATATCGACGGATGCTTCAATCATCCCCTTCCCAGGATCGGTATTTTTATGAGCGGCATTTTGTTTCTTGGTTTTCTGCTTGGTATGCGCCATGCGCTTGAGGCCGATCATGTGGCCGCCGTGGCTGTTCTGGCAACGCGGGCCAAAACGTTTCGTCAGGCGGTGCCGCTGGGGGTCATGTGGGGACTGGGTCATACCCTAACCCTGTTTGCTTTCGGTGCGGTAATTGTCGTGCTCAACACCAGCATACCCCAAGCCTACGCCCAATTTCTGGAGGCTCTGGTCGGGCTCATGCTGGTCGGGTTGGGTGCGGATGTGCTCTACCGGCTGATCCGCAAACGCATCCATTTTCATGTCCACAGGCATGAAGACGGCAACGCCCATATCCATGCCCACTCTCATCAGGGTGAGAAAATCCACGATCCGGCGCATCATCGCCACCGGCATTTAAAGGGTATGTCGGCGCGCGCCCTGGCCGTTGGCATGATGCATGGCCTGGCCGGATCGGCGGCGCTGGTTCTGTTGACAATGCAAACCCTGGAACCGGTTTCGTCAAGAATTGTCTACATCTTCCTGTTCGGGATTGGATCCATGGTTGGTATGGGTGTGTTGAGCGCGGTGATCGCCGTTCCCATGCGCTACGTCGCTGGTTCCATGACCTGGGCCTATAACGGACTGAGCGCTGTATTGGGACTTTTCACAACCGGACTTGGCTTGTTAACCATTGCCCATGCGGGTGTGTTTTAAGAACGGAAAATTTTCCCGGCCCAGCCGAACTTGGATTTTCCCTTTTTAGAAGGCTCGTCTGCAACTGCGGGCGCTTCTTCAGGTGCGGCGGGCGGGCTTTTCGGTTCGGCGACGACGGGTTTTTCTTCAACCACGTTCTCAGGTCGCGGCACGGTCGGTGCCGGGATCTGATGAGAATCAGAATTTTCCCCAGCTTCAATTGGAGCCGCCGTGTGCTGTTCCGGCTCTTCACTGGCATGTTCCATGACCGCCTCCATGACCGCCGCCATGGCTGGCTCAATTGCCGGTGGCTCGAAGGCTTCAGGTTGCGGTTCCGGCGCTGGTTCGGGCTCAGGCTCGGGTGAAACAGGACGGCTGGTGCCTTGTGGCCCCTGAAGCCCGGTAGCGACGACGGAAACCCGCAATTTGCCATCAAGCCCAGGGTCGAAAGCACTGCCGAAAATAATCAGGGAGTCGCCACCGACTTCGCTACGTATCCGGTTCGCTGCCTCATCAATTTCAAAAAGCGTCATATCGGCGCCGCCGGTAACGTTGATCAAAAGGCCCTCGGCGCCCTTGATTGAAACGATATCGAGAAGCGGATTGGCAATGGCGGCTTCGGCGGCGTTGATGGCGCGTCCTTCGCCTGTCGCTTCGCCGGTCCCCATCATGGCGCGGCCGGTCTTGGTGATGACTGAACGGACGTCGGCGAAATCCAGATTAATCAGACCGGGCAGGACAATCAGGTCGGTAATGCCACGAATGGCGTCATGGAGAACTTCGTCGGCCATGACGAAAGCACCCGCGAATGTGGTTGATGCATTGGCGATGGCAAACAGGTTCTGATTGGGAATCACAATCAGGGTATCAACCAGTTTTTCAAGCTCGATCATACCCGCGATAGCGGTTCGCATACGCTGTGGGCCTTCAAAGTCAAAAGGCAGGGTGACAACGCCAACGCTTAAGGCCTGCTGTTCGCGGGCGATGGCGGCAATGACGGGGGCGGCTCCGGTTCCGGTGCCGCCGCCCATGCCGGCGGCAATGAACAACAAGTCACACTGGGCGACCCATTTCTTGATATCCTCGACGGATTCTTCAGCAGCGGCGCGACCAATAGCGACTTGCGCGCCCGAACCAAGGCCACTGGTCAACCCTGCTCCCAATTGCAGGGAGTGACTGGCAAGGGAAGCCGCCAAAGCCTGTGCGTCCGTATTGGCGGCAAGATAATTAACCCCGACCAGATCGGCCCGGATCATGTTGTTAATGGCGTTGCCACCGGCACCGCCGACACCGATGATGCCAATGCGCGGGCTCGGGTCGTTCAGGTCGTTATCATTGGGGGCAGATGCCATTGCCTAGAGTCTCACCACTATGACTTAACCTTTTTTGGTGCCTTGAAACTTAAGTGCAGTTCTTTATAGCGCGCATCATCTATCAAGGAAGGGGCACCAAGCAAGGGGTCTTGGGCTTGCTGGTTAAGCGGGAACATGATGACTTCACGGATGTTGGCTTCATCAAGCAACAACATGACGATGCGATCCAGGCCAAGGGCGATGCCTCCGTGAGGGGGTGCGCCAAAATGGAAAGCCCTGAGTAGGCCGCCAAATTTGGTTTCCACTTCCTCGCGGGAATAGCCGACCAGCTCGAATGCCTTGAACATGGTTTCAGGCTCGTGGTTACGAATTGCGCCGCTGCCCAACTCAATACCGTTGCAAACCAGATCATACTGGTAGCCGAGAATTTCCAGCTTGTTTTCATTGTCCAGGGACTCAATGCCCCCCTGCGGCATGGAGAACGGATTATGCGAGAAGTCGAGCCGGTCTTCGGTTTCGTCCCATTCGTACATCGGGTAATCGATAACCCAGACCAATTCAAAACGATTGTCATCAATCAGGCCCAACTGCTCGCCGACGTGAACGCGTGCCTTGCCGGCCAAAGCGGCGGCTTCCGTTGCCGGTCCGCTGGCGAAGAACACACCGTCGCCATCGCTCAAGCCCGCCAGTTCTTTCAATGTGGCCAAACGCTCTTCGCCCAGGCGTTTGGCGATCGGCCCTTTGGCTTCACCTTCTTCGGTGAAGGATATCCAGCCCATGCCCGGTGCGCCCTCGTCCTGGGCCCAGCCGTTCATCTTATCAAAGAAACTGCGCGGTTGCGACGCGGCCCCTGGGGCCGGAATGGCGCGCACGACACCGCCTTTTTCGACAACCGAGGAGAACACCTGGAAGTCGGAACCAGCAAAAACCTCGCCAACTTCGGAAATTTTGATGGGATTGCGCAGGTCGGGCTTGTCGGTGCCGTATTTCAACATGGTTTCGGCGAATGTCAGGCGCGGGAACGGCATCGGCGTTACCGCCTTGTCCGAATTATCGGCGAACAGGTCATGGCTGACAGGCTCAATGGCGTTCAAAATGTCTTCCTGCTCGACAAACGACATTTCCACGTCCAACTGGTAAAACTCGCCGGGACTGCGATCAGCGCGCGGGTCTTCGTCGCGGAAACAGGGTGCGATCTGGAAATAACGGTCGAAGCCTGCGACCATAATCAGTTGTTTAAAAATTTGCGGTGCCTGGGGCAGGGCATAGAAATGTCCGGGGTTGAGGCGGCTGGGGACCAGAAAGTCGCGCGCCCCTTCCGGCGAGGACGATGTCAGGATTGGTGTTTGATGCTCGAAGAAGCCAAGCTTCTCCATGCTTTTGCGAACCGATGACATGACCCTGGAGCGCAGCATGATGTTGTTGTGCAAGGTCGTGCGGCGCAGGTCCAGGAAGCGGTAACGCAGACGGGTTTCTTCCGGGTAGTCCTGCTCGCCAAAAACCGGCATCGGCAATTCGTCGGCGGCTGAAAGGACTTTGAAAGCGCTGATATAGACTTCCACTTCGCCGGTCGGAAGACCCGGATTGATGGTCTCTGCGGTTCTTTCGGTAACCTTGCCGGTGACCGATACGACACTTTCCTGGGATACCTTGTCGACCATGGGGAAGACGCTTGAATCTGATTCCAGTACGCATTGGGTGATGCCGTAATGATCGCGCAGATCAAGGAACAACAGGTTGCCGTGATCGCGTTTTCGGTGAACCCAGCCCGATACGGTAACGTCCTCGCCGATGTTGTCTTTACGCAGTTGTTCGCAGGTATGTGTACGGTAAGCGTTCATGGTATCTCAAGTCTGCCTTGTGTGAATTCCGGGTTCGGGGCGCACACCACATCTTTGGGCTCAATTTGTCAAGTTCAATGGGGCCTTGTCCTGACATCAATGCGCCTGTAAAAGCGCCCTCATGGCCCCTCCCATCTTAATCTTACGTGACATTGATCTTACCTTTGGCGGCGTCCCTTTGCTGGAAGGGGCGGAATTGTCGGTTTCTGCCCGCGACAGATTATGTCTGGTCGGGCGCAACGGGTCGGGAAAATCGACGCTGCTTAAAATTGCCGCAGGGCTACTTGAAGCCGATCACGGCGAGGTTTTTCAGCAACCCGGCACGCACGTCCGCTATCTGCCCCAGGAACCCGACCTGACAGGCTTTGCGACCACCGGCGACTATGTGGAGGCGGGGATGGGGCCGAATGACGATGCTCACCGGGGCCGCTATCTGCTTGAACAACTGGGACTGGATGGCAGCGAAGACCCGGCGACCCTGTCGGGCGGCGAGGCCCGCCGCGCCGCCCTGGCCCGGGTGCTCGCCCCCGAACCCGATATTCTGCTGCTTGATGAACCGACCAACCATCTTGATCTTCCGGCCATTGAGTGGCTCGAGAACGAGCTTAAAGGGGTCCGCTCGGCGCTGGTTTTGATCAGCCATGACCGGCGCTTTCTTGAAAACCTGTCCAGGGCGACGGTGTGGCTCAGCCAGGGCGGGGCCAAAAGACTTGATAAGGGGTTTGCTGATTTTGAAGCATGGCGGGATGATATCGTCGAGCAGGAAAAACTCGACCGCCATAAACTTGACCGCAAGATCGTCGCCGAAAACCACTGGCTGGTACACGGTGTTTCGGCGCGCCGCAAGCGCAACCAGGGTCGCCTTCGGGCCCTCCATGATCTGCGCGAACAGCGTCGCAACCAGCGCCAGATTACAGCCTCCGTCAAGATGAACTTAAGCGAGGGCGAGGTGTCGGGCAAACTGGTCGGTGAAGCCAAGGACCTGTCCAAGTCTTACGACGGTGTGGTCATTGTTGATCAATTCTCGACCCGTATTCAGCGCGGTGACCGGATCGGCCTGGTCGGCCCCAATGGGGCGGGCAAGACGACGTTGCTCAATATGCTGACAGGCGCGTTGGAACCCGACCGGGGAACCATGCGGCTGGGCGTTAATCTTGAAATGGTGACGCTGGATCAGCGCCGTGAAAGTCTCGACCCGAACTGGACCCTGGGCGACGCCCTGACCGGCGGCAGCGGCGATAATGTGACGGTCGGCGGCATACCCTGGCATGTGGTTAGCTACATGAAGGATTTTCTGTTTACCCCCAATCAGGTGAAGACACCGATCAATGCCCTATCGGGCGGTGAGCGCGGACGGCTGATGCTGGCCCGCGCCTTTGCCCGCCCATCAAACCTTCTGGTGCTCGATGAACCGACAAACGATCTTGATCTTGAAACCCTCGACCTGTTGCAGGAAATGCTCGCCAATTATGCCGGTACGGTGCTCCTGGTCAGTCATGATCGTGATTTTCTCGATCGGGTTGTCACCTCGGTCATTGTTTCGGAAGGCCAGGGGCGCTGGCAGGAGTATGCCGGTGGTTACAGTGATATGATTATCCAACAAGGCATTTTGCCCAATGTGGAAAAATCTCTCCAACCGGCAAAGACCGCAAAGCCAGTTGTTAGATCTTCAAAGCCCGACCAAAAGCGCAAGTTGTCCTATAAGGAAAAGTATGCGCTTGAAAATTTGCCGACCCAAATCGAAACCCTCGAAAGTGAAATTGAAGAACTGCATCAGCAATTGGCGGAGCCATCTTTTTTCGCCAATGACCCGGAAAGTTTCAAGCGCAGCGCCGACAAGTTGAAAAATGCCGAAATTGAATTGGCCGCCGCCGAAGAGCAATGGCTGACGCTGGAACTGCTAAAAGGCGAACTGGAAGAAAAATAAGACGATCGACGCTAAATAGTGATGTCTAATTGATCGGAATTAGGGTTAAGATTGAGTCGCAAGCGGGTGGGAAGAACGGAGAGTCTTAAACGGTGCCCGATAAGCCGATCAGTAAAGTGTACCTGGAAGAGGGAGAATCCTTTTCTTCATCCCAGTCCTTCGGTGAACGCATTGTTACCCCGGTGCGCTTTTCCACGGATCCGCGCGACATCGGTTGGGTTCGCGAAAACGTCCCCTGTCAGACGGCCTGCCCGGCCGGAACAAATATTCCCGCCTACATCCGGATGATTACCGAACAGCGTTTTGGCCGCTCGTACGAACTTAACCGTATGGCCAATGTTCTGCCCGGTGCCCTTGGCCGCATTTGTTCCAGGCCCTGTGAAGATGCCTGCCGCCATGGCTGGCCCGGAAATGGTGAGCCTGTCGGGATTTGTCATTTGAAGCGGGTCGCCGCTGACTTCAAGTCTTCGAGCCATCGCATCAATGAAAGTTTGTTTACGCCGACCCATAAACGCATCGTTATTGTTGGTTCAGGTCCGGCTGGCATCGCCGCCGCTCATGACCTGTCAACCCTTGGCCATGATATTTTGATATTCGAGCGCGAGCGCAAGGCCGGTGGAATGCTGTCATACGGCATCCCCGAATTCAGGTTGCCGCGTGACGAACTGGATATCGAATTGCGCAACGCCCTGCGTCTGGGTGTGGAAATCCAGACCGGTGTTGGCGTTGGCAATGGCGAGACGGATGTCTCGCTTGCCTGGCTTCGTGAGCATCATGACGCGGTGCTGCTGGCGACAGGTTGCATGGCGGCGATCCCGCTGCCCCTTGATGGCCTGAAGAAAGGTGACGATGACCCGGTCCTGGCAACTCCCAATGTCGAGTACGGCCTTGATTTCCTGATGGATCTGCACCGCGGCCAGAAGAAAACCGTCGGCAAGCGGGTGTTTGTCGTTGGTGCCGGCTTCACGGCCCTGGACTGCGCCCGTGTCGCCCGCCGTTTGGGTGCCGAAGAAGTGATCATTCATCTGCGCACGACCGAAGAATATATCCCGGTCGCCAAAGAAGAAATTTTTGAAGCCAAGCGCGAGGGCATCGAAATTCATGGCCTGCGCACCCCCACCGGACTGATCACCAATCCCGATGGCTCCCTGCGCGGGGTCAGATTCGTTCAGAACAGGCTTGGCGGCTGGCGCAAAAATGGTCGCCGTCAGGCGATCGCCATTGAAGGCTCGCAATTTGAACTGGCTTGCGACACCTTGCTGGTCGCCATCGGTCAGAAAACCGTCAACGATTACATTGATGTCAAGTTGGGCCTTGATGACTGGGGCAACGTCAAGATCGATGAAAAAGGTATGACAACCGTCGAAGGCCTGTTCGCCGCCGGTGATTTTGTGGGCGGCGCTTCAACGGTTGTCGAGGCCGTCGGCCATGGCCGCGAAATCGCGTTGAAGATGGATGCCTGGTTAATGGGCTACGAGCGCCGCAAGGAAGTCGTCAAGATCGAGAATGTCGACGGACCCCTGCGCGAACGGGCTTATGACTTCATCCCCAGGCAGGAAATGCCGACATCAAAACTTCAGGATCGTGGCAAGGACCTGACCTCGGAAGTTGAACGGGGTTTGGAGCTTGAAGAAGCCTTCGAGGAGGCCAAGCGCTGTTATCTTTGCTATCACAAGTATGAAATTGATGTTGATAACTGCATCTATTGCCGCGCCTGCATCGAGGTCGCGCCGCGTGATTGCATCAAGCTGGTTGAAGGCGTCGATATTAATAAGGACGGTACATACGGTGCCCTTCGGGAAGCCAATGAATGGGACAAGGTCGGCGCGATCTGGGTCGACAATAATGAATGTATCCGCTGCGGCGCGTGCTTCATGGTGTGTCCGACCAAATGTATTTCGATCACCAAAAACGAGATTTATTTTCAGGACGTTTCTGAAAGCAACAAAACGCAAAAGAAATCTGGTGGGAAGGCGAAATCATGAGCACGCACTCTCATTTCGTCATTATCGGCTCTGGCGGGGCGGGCAGCGAAGCGGCGCTGATCATTCGCAAGCGCGACCCCAAATGCACGATCACCCAGATTACCGGCTCGAAACTGCCCTTTATCAGTCGCTATGAATTACCGCGGGTTTTTGATGGCGTTGATAACTGGCGCGACCTTTTGGCCCATCCACCTGAATTTTATGACGACAACGCGATCACGGTTCGCCGCAACAGCTGGGTCGATCATGTGGACGCAAAAAACAAGAAGGTTCTGCTCCGGCATAAAGAAGAAGTTTCCTATGACAAGCTGCTGGTCGCCAGCGGTGGCGGTGGCTATCTGCCCGAGGGGTTAAGAGAATTTCGCCCGTTGATGAACGGTCTTGGAAGTTATGAAGACGCCGTCAAGATGCGTCAGGCGTTACCAAGTAAAGGCCACGTAATCATGCTTGGCGGAGACATGACCGGTCTTGATCTGGCCCGCACCCTCGTCGCCGTCGGCCACAAGGTTACCCTGGTTGCGGGCGAGCAATTATTCTGGCCCCATGAAGTGGAAGAGAAAAAGGAAAAGAAATTCGTCACGGTTCTGGAAGCCATGGGCGTGAAGGTGGTGCTTGGCAAAAAAGTGATGGCCATCAGGAAGGGAGCCAAGGGGGAACCTGCCCGGCGGGTTGTTTTTGATGATGGTGGCGGCATCAATGGCGACGCGGTGATGCCGTTCTGCGGTTTGATGCCCGCGCTTGACTTCATGATTGGCGCCAATGTCGATATCGAGCGCGGACTGCTGGTCAATCCCGAACTGAAAACCACCAACGACAGTATCTGGGCGGCTGGCGACGTTTGTCAGATCTGGTCGCCGGAAGAAAATTCCTATCTGTTTTACTATGGCTGGCACCACATCAAGGAAATGGGAGAAATTGCTGCCATTAATATGACCGGCGGTAAAAAGAAGATCAGCACCTATCAGGACGATCATCTTTATATCAACAAGCAAGGCGATATCGACTCGCCTTACTGGATGTACAGGTAATGCAAAGGAACGGGAAAAAAGCGACTGACCTTCAGATCGCCATCTGCGGCTCCGCCGGTGACGGCACCATCGCGGCCGGTGACATGGTCAAACGGGCGATGGCGCGGGCTGGCTACAAGGTCATCGCTTTTGACGTCTATCCGCCGGAAATCAGGGGGTTCGGCAAGTGTATTTCGCGCGTCAGGGTGACCTCGGAACAGGTGTTTTCGTTAAAGCCAAAGTCCGATGTGTTGATCTCCCTGGATGATTCCCACGCCATTCCCCATGTTGGCGAGGTCAAGGATTACGGCGCTGTTATTTATGAAGACATGCCGGTTACCATGGTCCCGGAAGGCGGCCATATTTCAGGCCATTTATTATCATCGCACTTGCCTTACGGGGTTCCGTTTCGTGAATTGTCCGAACGGGTGACCAGTTCGGCGCGCTCGCGCAACATCGCCGTCGTTGGCTATCTGGCCGGTCTATACGGTATGCCCCGGGATGTTTTCTACGCCGTCATTTCGGATAAATTCAAAACCAAGCCCGCCGTCTTGACCAAGATGAGTATTCAGACTTTCGATGCCGCTTTTGAGGTTGGCGAGAACACCTTCCGTCTCGATGAAGGCGTTCTGAAACCGCCGCCGAAAAAGGCCAAGCACGGCGAGCTTGTGATGATGAGCGGCAATGGCGCTATCGCCAAGGGCTGCATGGACGCTGGCCTGGATACGTTCTTCGGTTACCCGATTACGCCGGCGACGACGATCATGGAACGCCTCGCCGTTGATTTGCCAAAGCAGGGTAAGCGGATGCTGCAAACCGAAGACGAGATTTCGGCCATTTCAGCGGCCATCGGGGCCGGTTATACGGGGGCCCGGGCGGCGACGGCGACATCGGGTCCGGGTTTCGCACTGATGTCCGAAATGATGGGCCTTGGCACCATGGCGGAAGTGCCGGTGGTGATCTTTGTTTCCCAGCGCGGTGGTCCCAGTACCGGCATGCCAACCAAAACGGAACAATCGGATTTGAATATCGCCGTCTTCGGCGCCGCCGGGGACGGTCAACGCATCGTTCTGGCGCCGACCAATGTTGAAGGTTGCTACAAATGTGCCGGCAAGGCTTTTGAAATAGCCGAACGCTACCAGACCCCGGTCGTCGTGCTGCTCGATCTTTATCTTTCCAACCGTTACGAGGCGGTAGCGCTTCCGGCAAAAAACCCGTTTGCGGCTAATTGTTCAAAGCCGGTCGGCAAATTAGGCAAGGACCAGCCCTATCATCGCTACGCATTGACCAGGGATTTTATCAGTCCGCGCGCCATTCCCGGCGACAAGGGGCGGCGTCATGCGGTGACCGGCCTGGAGCATGATGAAAACGGGCGACCCAATGATCACACCCACGAGATGATGAGCAGGAAGCGACATGAAAAACTGCACAGCGTGGTCCGTTATCCCGGTATCACCATGTCAAAGCGCTTTGGCGACAAGGGCAAGGTCGATGTCGCGATCATTGGATGGGGATCAACTTTCGGCGAAATTCTGGAAGCGATGATTATCGCCCGTGATGAAGGCATCCGCTGCGCCGCCATGAAGGTGGTTTTGCTTTCCCCGTTACCGATGGAACCGATCAACGCGCTTCTTGCCGACGCTGCAGAAGTGCTGGTTCCTGAATTGAATTATGAAGGCCAGTTTGCCAATTTGCTAACCGGAACGACTGGTCGGGCGGTGACCAGGCTCAACCGGGTACCCGGTACGCCGATGCATGTTGAGGATATTGTCGATGAAATCCGCCGCCTTGCGGCAAAGAAGAAGGGTCGCAAGGCTTTAGCGGCCGAGTGAGGTACAAGAGATGTCAAATATCGAGAAACCGGTCTATCTGGAGGAAAAGCTTGAAGAGATTCAAGCCAGCGGGCATCTTGAATACCGCTCCAAGTCATTGCCGACCTGGTGTCCGGGTTGTGGCTACTTCTCCATTGTCGAAGGTTTGACGGCGGCACTCAACAATCTGTCCATCGACCCGGATGAAACGGTGGTTGTTTCGGGTATCGGTTGTGCCTCGCGGTTTCCGTTTTTCATCGATACCTACGGCTTTCACTCTCTGCATGGCCGTGCTTTACCAGTGGCCACCGGTATCAAGGTCGCCAATGATGATCTGTCGGTGATTGTCGTTGGCGGTGATGGTGACGCCTTTGCCATTGGCGGTGCCCACATCCCCCACGCCGCCCGGCGCAATGTGGATATCACCTATATTCTTTTTGATAACGGCATTTACGGGCTGACCAAGGGGCAAACATCGCCGACCTCGGTGCTTGGTTTTCAGACAACGACATCGCCGTTTGAAAACCATGATATGCCGCTAAACCCGTTGATGATGTTGCTGTCTTACGGTGCGTCGTGGGTCGGCCAGGCATACGCCGGTCACCCCCATCATATGGCCGGGATGATCGAGGAGGCTTTGGCCTTCAAGGGATTTTCCTATCTGCATGTGCTTTCGCCGTGTGTCACGTTCGATAAGACTTCCAAGACGTATCAAAATCTGGGCATGTCGGTGCGACCGTTGCCTGACGATCACGACCGCAGCGATGTTATGGCCGCCATGGCACAGGCGCAAAAGACGGACGCCCCAGCCCTTGGCTGTTATTTTGAACAACCACGCCCGACCCTGGCCGACGGTTTGAACGACATCGCTGCCCGCGCCGCCAAGTAATACTGTATGGCTGAGACATCTTATCTGCCTTCCCTGTTCGCCCTTGCCTCGGCATTCCTGTTCGCGCTCTCCATTCAGGTCCAGAACCTGGGGCTTGGTCATGCCGACCCACGGTCGGGCGCGCTCGTCAATATTGGTGCGACGGCGGTAGCCTACTGGTTGTTTGCGCCGTTTTTTATTGAAACGATTTATTGGCTGACACCGGCCGCCGGCCTGTTCGCGCTGGTCGGGCTTTTCAGACCGGCCCTGTCGGCAAACCTGGCCGTTGCCGGGGTCAAAATGATGGGGCCGACCCTGACCAGTGGGCTGGCGGCGACGGCACCGATTTTCGCCGCTGTTTTCGCCGTGCTGCTGCTTGATGAAACCCTGACCTGGCCGCTGGCATTGGGAACAGCGGGTGTTGTCGCGGGGGTTGCGGTATCAGCTTTTCGACCCGGTGGGGTTACCCGCGCCTGGCCTTTGTGGGCAATTTTGTTGCCTCTTGGGGCGGCTTTTTTCCGTGCCGCGGGGCACCCGATCATCATGATCGGGCTTAAGGAATTGCCGGAACCGTACTTTGCCGGTCTGGTCAGCTACACGGTCTCGTTACTGGTGGCGTTTCTTGCTTTTCGTTTTCAGGGGCGGACATTTAAAAAATTTAACTGGGGTTACAGCTGGTTTGCGGTGGCCGGGGTGTTAAACGGTATTTCGATTTATTCACTGAACACGGCTCTCAAGTTTGGCCAGTTGTTAAGCGTCGCGCCGATCGTTTCGTGTTCACCGGTGTTTACCATTATAATGGGGTATCTGGTGTTCAAGCGCGAGACCATTACCTGGCAGACAGTGGTAACGGTGTTTCTTGTCGTGTCCGGGGTTGTCCTGGTTGTTATTCAGCCCTGATCCCGTCCCACCAGCGACCTATAGCCTCTGGCGAGTAGGGTAGAAGATCGGCCAGACCGCCGGAAAACCGGTTCCACTGTTCGAGCGCCGAAGCGGGGACCAATATCAGAATTGGAATGCCCTCGGCCATGGCGCTGAGGATTTCGTCGGCAAGCCCCGCGCCTTTTTGTTCCTGCTCGCCAAATTTTTCGACAATGATCAAATCAGCCTTGTTATTGATGGCGCGGCGCAGGGCGCCCGTTGATTCGGTCAGGGCCGAATGATCAAGTGAGCAAACACCGTTGATGAAATCACTTTCAGTTGGTCTTTTCAGGGGAATGTGTTCACCCGTATCGACGGCAATGGCGTCGATACCATCCTTGATCCCCTGATCGTCAAGGTGGTCCTGCTGTACCAGCCCGCCGACTTTTAAACCCTTTGTCTTTTGTTCTTCGGCAAAGGCGGCAAGAACCGACCTTTCCGTCATTTCGGGGGTGTAGAGCACGGCGGCGGCGCGGATGGCCTGGGTATCCTGATCAGACATTCGTCCATGTTGAACCATTACTGAAAAAAAACAAGACGAGCTTTATAAAAAAATGCTCTAACAAGGCCATAAATTTACTGACACCTAGAAAGGCCACACCCATGACCAGCGAAATCAACACCATTGCCGTTCTCGGCGGCGGTACCATGGGCTGCGGCATTGCCGGGCTTTGCGCCCAGAATGACCGAAAAGTCCTGATCCTGGACGTCTCACTGGAGGCTGCTAAAAAATCGCTGGAGCGCATTACGAACGGGCGTCCGCCAGCCGTTGATGATCCTGAGAAGGCTGAAAATATATCCCTTGGCACCTTTTCCGACGATCTTGAAAAGATTGCCGATTATGACTGGATTTGTGAGGCGGTGATCGAGGATCTGGAAACCAAGCGTACCTTGCTGAGGCGCGTTGAAGACCTGCGCAAGGACGGCTCGGTTGTCAGCACCAACACCTCCGGCATTCCCTTGAAGGATATTACCCAGGGGATGCCAGAACGCCTGCTTCGTGACATTGCCGTCACCCACTTTTTCAATCCGGTCAAAATCATGCGCCTGATGGAACTGGTTGGTGGCGCGCAAACGGACCCGGAGGTGACCCAGCGGCTGGCCGCATTTTGTGGCGGCGTACTGGGCAAGGGTGTCGTTTACGCCAACGACACGGTAAATTTCATCGGTAACCGGATCGGTTGTTTCTGGATGCTGATGGGGCTTCATCAGGCCGGTAAAGCGCTTGAGGAAGGCCTGTCCATGGAAACAGTTGACGCCTTGATGTCAAAGCCCGTTGGCCTGCCGCCGACCGGTCTTTATGGCCTGATTGATCTGATTGGTCTGGATGTGATGGACCTTGTCGGCAAGAATCTGGCAATTAATCTTCCCGCAGGTGACATGGGCGTTGATTTTACGGCGTTCCCGGCCCCTGTTCAGGCGCTGCTCGAGCGCGGACAGCTGGGTCGCAAGACAGGTGGCGGGTTTTACCGCATGGTAAAACATGACGATGGCTCCAAAACAATGGAAACCTACGACTTGAAATCCAGTGACTGGCGGCAGTCTGAAAAAGTCGAACTGGATGAAGCGCACGCCACCATTGAAGGATTGTTCCTCGACGATGGCGAAGGCCGCTTCGCCTGGGCGATGACATCTTCCGTGCTCAGTTACGCAGCTGACCTTGTCGGTGATATCGCCGCTGATATCGTCAACATTGACCGGGCCATGCGCTGGGGCTTTGCCTGGCAGAAGGGACCGTTTGAAATGATCGACGCCCTGGGCGCTGACAGAATGGCCAAACGTCTTAAAGAAGAGGGTCGTCATATTCCAAAAATGCTGCAAGTACTTGCCGACGCAGGGGCCACGACATTTTACAAAAATGACGGATCAGAATATTTAGGGCTGGACGGCGCGTATCATCCGACACCGGCAGAATAGACGGGTCTACAGGAAGCTTTCCAGGTACCAGTCCATTTCGTCGGCGGTGATCGGATAGGCACCGCTGACATCGGCCCGTAACATGCTGCCGCGCTTGACCCTGCCGATCTGGGTTTGCAGTTTTTCAGCCATCTTCATGCTCAGTCCGGCTTTCCAGCTTAACGAAACAACGGCCTTGGCGAGGCCGGTGCTGAGCATTTTGGATGCGTCCTCGAAGGGGAACCCGGACATTTTTCCCAGCGCAAACCTGACATAGGTGTTGTCCCCGTCATTGAGGGCTTGCTCAAGGCGTTCCTCGTTTAAGGTCCCGGCATCGAAATCTTTCTCGACTCTGATGGAAGCCGGTTCATAAACGTCTTCTGCATCATCAACGCCGCCATCCATGGTCTCGCCACGATCAATGCGTTCCTTGACGGTGGCCCGCAATTCATCAACCACCTCCTTGCGTTCGCTGTGGCGTTTGATCAGGAGTTCCATCAGGCTGCCGTTGACGAAACGACCGATGCGTTGAATTGTCGCGACAGGCAGATCATCACGGCTGACCATCAGGTTTTGCAAACTTTCCTGGGACTCGGCGTGATCGGAAATTTTCTCAAATGCCTGATCACTGATGTGGGCAGTGTGGTTTCCAACGACGTCATGAATCGCTTCTTTTTGACCGGTTTCGACAATGGCGTTTACCACCTGGGTGTCGATTTCCGGGCGTCTGGCGACGGCTGCCAGTTTTTTGCTTTTCATGCCGGTGGCGATCAACTGCAATATATCCTTGCCGCTGAGCAGGGGGGAATATTCAAGGATCGGGGCCGCGACGATGTCTTCCAGGTCTTGGGCCAGTTCCCGTATCAGATCGGCGGGTGCGTTTTTCGTGTGTTTGAGTTCTTCTGAGACAATGGCCCTGACCCTCGGCAATTCGTCGCGGGCCAGGGTGGTCAGAACCCCCATCGCCATGGTTGCCAATTTCTCATTCTGTTCGGGTTTCAGGTCGGGGATCAGGCGACTGATTTTTCGGGCCAGCTCGCAGCGAACGTCATCGTTGGGGTCGCGGGCAAGAATGGCGTCGGCCTGAAAGGGAGTGCCGGCGTTTTCGGCGACTTCCCGGCGCACTTCCGGGGCCTTGTCGGAAGCCAGGTAATACAGAATTTCCGGCTCCATATCTTCATGGGCGGCAAGTTTGCTGCGTTCCTCAACGCTACCTTTGCCTGCGATATCCCGGGCTTTTTTATATCCGGGCTTCTTGCCGATGCCGGGCTTGGCTTTGCGCTTGCCCTTACTTTTTCCGAAAATCCACTTCAGCATCGTTGTTACCACTAAAAGTCCGGTTTTCTTCGTTCAATCGCCCCATCAAGATGTTAGGATGGCAACGCTTTCTTGGCAAATTGATATTAACCGGAGCCCGTTCATGTCTGAGTTGCAAATCATCAGCGCCACCGTTTGCCCCTATGCCCAGCGTACCCGCATGGTGTTGCAGGAAAAGAATCTTGAATTCGAAGTTGTTGAAATCGACCTCAAGAACAAGCCCGATTGGTTCAATGATGTCTCGCCCTACAGCAAGGTGCCGGTACTGCGTCACGACGGGCGCACCATTTATGAAAGTGCTGTTATCAACGAATATCTGGACGAGGTTTTTAAGTCGCCGCCGATGATGCCCGATGATGCGGCCGGGCGGGCACTTGCCAGAATATGGGTTGAATACTGTAACAGTCAGTTTTGCTCTCTTTTCTATAAGGTCTTGTTGTCGCAGGACGAGGTGGAACAAAAGGAATTGGCCGAAAAAATAACCGGCGTTCTTCTTTTTATTGAAAACGAGGGCTTGGCAAAACTTCAGGGCGAGGGTGATTTCTGGATGGGTGATGCTCCCGGTCTGGTCGATTTCACTTTTTATCCGTTTTTTGAACGCTTCCCCGCCCTGACTCATTACCGGGGCATTTCCATGCCCGACGAATGCCAGCGCCTGAAAAATTGGCTTGATGTTATGTCAAAGCGTCCTTCGGCTGTAGATACCGGCCACCCGGCCCCGTTCTATATTAAAAACTACAGTCGATACGCTGATGGCAGCGCCAACGGCGTCACCGCCCGGGAAATGAAGAAATAGGCTTGCTTGACAGAAGCAGGGCAGGGACGGAATATCGTTCGCGAACCTAACAATTTACCGGGTTACTATGGAAATGAACGCCGCCGAACTTCTGCTTGCTCCGGGACTATCTGTGGCCGCTGGTGAAAATCCGGCGATTTTGAGTGACGACGTCTGCATTTCCTATAACCAGCTCGAAGCCGCTGCTTGCCGCGCCGCCCACGCTATTGCTGCTTTCGGGGTGGAAGCCGGTGACCGGGTCTTGATCATGGCCGACGACCGACCGGAATTTTTCTATGCCTATTTGGGGGCAATGAAAATTGGAGCCGTTCCAGTCGCCCTTAATTTGCGTTTTTCAGTCGCAAACCTGTCTTTTATTGTTTCCGACAGCGCCTGCAAACTGATCCTTGCCGACGCCGAGTTTGTGGAGCTTTTCAGTCAGCTGACAAGCGATGAGACGGCACCAGCGCTGGTTGTTTTTGATAAGGAATTTCCGGCCCTGATGTCTGGGCATGTGGACACTTTTCAGTCTCAGCTATTGCAACCGGACGATATGGCATTCTGGATGTACACGTCGGGGACGACCGGCAAACCGAAAGCCGTTGTTCATTGTCAGCGGTGCATCTCCAGTGTTGAGCGATATCTGGGACCGGTATTCGGGGTCGGGCCTGGCAGCAAAATTTTCTGCACCTCGAAACTGTTTTTCGCCTTTTCCATAGGCCACACTTTGCTGGCCGGGCTTCGTTTAGGGGCGAGCATTGTCCTTCACGCCGGATGGCCGTCGAGCCAATCCATTGCCGATGTGATTGAACGCCACCGGCCATCGGTTGTCTTCAGTGTGCCGACCCTTTATGGCGCCTTGCTAAAGGATGGACTTACCGGTGGCGAGGGGTTCGGAAACGTCCGTCACTTTATTTCGGCCGGTGAACACCTTCCCAAGACCCTGTTCGATAAATGGATGGCAGTGACCGGCAATCCCATTTTGCAGGGCATCGGAGCAACGGAAGCCCTGATCATGTTTATTGGCAACAGCCCGACCGATTATTTGCCCGGGGTAACGGGTAAACCTTATCCGGGAACGGACGTCAGGCTTGTTGGCGAAAATGGCGATGTGATCGAAGAGCCTGGAATTCCAGGCGTTCTTTGGGTCCGCTGCGGTTCCCTGGCGCGCGAATACTGGAACCAGGAAGAAAAAACACGAGCCGCATTCAAGGATGGCTGGTATGTCACGGGGGATGTCTTCTTCGTCGATGATAGCGGCTTCTACCACTATCAGGGTCGCGATGATGACATGCTTAAAATTTCCGGCCAGTGGGTCAGCCCGGCCGAAATTGAGGGTCATGTTCTGGCCAACCCCCAGGTTTCAGAGGCGGCTGTGATCGGGGTCGAGGATGCAAGCGGATTGGTCCGCCTGGGCCTTTGTCTGGTTCCGCTGGGGCGAAAGACGGACCACGCTGCCCTGGAGGCAGTATTGATGGCGACCCTGGCAGAAAAACTTTCCATCTATAAATGTCCCAGGCGGTTCATTTTTCTTGATGAAATGCCGCGCACGCCTTCGGGCAAGGTACAGCGTTTCAAATTACGCCAGCTGGCTGTTGATTTTCTGGAATCGGGATCGTGAAGAAAACAAGCGTCGATTGGGGAATGCTTGATGGCCTGATCGGCTTCCACCTGCGCCGGGCGCAGTCGGTGGTGTTTGATAAGTTCATGAATAGCGTGAAGACGGAAAAGATCTCGCCCGGTCAGTTCGGGGTGTTGATTTTGATCACCGAAAACCCCGGCCTGAATCAATCAGGTCTGGCTGCCGCTTTGGGGATTGAGCGCTCAACCATGGTCGCGGTTATCAATGTTCTGGAGGGCCGGGGGCTGGTCAGGCGAACGCAATCGACCACTGACAGGCGCGCCTATGTGCTGTCGCTGACCGGGGAAGGCAAGAAATTACTGAGCGCAGTGAAAACCAGAATTAACCATCACGAGAAGAAAATTTCCGCAGCCCTTGAAGATGGTGAAAAAGAAGTTCTGCTCGATCTGCTGAAAAAAATCAGCGGTCACTCAAGCTAAGGGCCACCTTACGGATCAAATTAGTCGCCACTTTGCGCCGGTACCCCGGTGGTGTCATGGTGCTGGTCATGGGCTGGATTTGTTTGGGTAGCAGGTCACTCAGGGTATCCAGGGCCTTCTCGTCAACGTTTTGTCCTGTCAGTGCGTCGGTTCCGGCAAGAACAAGCGGACGGGAATTCAGGCCGGTCAGGGCAACTTTTATTCGATCAATCCCCTGGGCCCCAATTTTCATGGCGATGGCGACACCGGCCAGGGGAAAGTCAAGGCTGTCGCGAACCCGTACCTTGTCGTAGCCGGAACGAACCCCCTTTGCTGCGGGAAGGTGAATGGTGGTCAGAATTTCGCCCTTTTCCAGCAACAGGTGCGCAGCCCCGTCGTCGGCGTAGATGTCGTTTAAGGGCACGGTCCTCGAGCCTTCTGGCCCGTTTATTGTGACCTCTGCATCAAACACCAGCAAGGCCGGGGCCAGGTCGCCGCTGAAGGCGGCGAAGCAGTGATCACCCGAAGGTGCCACATGGCACACATCACCACGGGATTTCAGGCAATAGTCATTGGCGCTGCGCCACCATTCGCTCTGATTATAAAAAACGCAACGGGTATCGAGGCACAAATTGCCACCCAGCGTGGCGACATGACGGTGGGTGGCGGCGGCGACTGTGGCGGCGGCTTGTGCAACAGCGCCGTAGTTTTCGGTGAGACCCTGATGATCGATAAGGGTGCTCAAGGTGACGCCTGCACCGATCACGGTGCCGCCCGCCCCGTCATCTTCAATCTGCTTGATGTCAGTGACCCGGGATAAATCAATCAGGGTTTGCGGGGCCTCGATGCCACGGCGGATATTGACGACAAGGTCGGTGCCACCGGCGACATAACGGGCATCCGGGTTTTGTCCAAAAAGATTTACCGCCTCGTCAATGGTGGCCGGATGAAGGACGTTGAAATCGGGCATGAATTCCATCAGCTTGCCCCTGCAGCGGCTTGCTTCTTGATCAGGCGTTGAAGTTTGATCTGGCCATCGATAATACGCTCCGGCGTCAGCGGCGTTTCAAAAAGACGGACTCCGGTTGCGTTGTAGACGGCGTTGGCAATGGCCGGAATGATGCCCGACAGGCACCCTTCGCTGGCTTCCTTGGCTCCGAAGGGACCATTGGGATCGATGCTTTCGATAATTTTGACCTCAATATCAGGGGACTCGACGATGGTCGGAACCCGATAATCCAGCATGTTGGATGTTATCGGCAGACCTTCGTGATAATTGGTTTCCTCGCTGATCGCCTGACCGACACCCATCCAGACGCCACCTTGAACCTGTCCCTCGACGGACAGGGGGTTCAAAGCAAAACCAACATCATGGGCGACCCAGATTTTTTCGACGGTGACCCGGCCCGTAACGTCATCGACATCGACCTGGGCGGCCAGGGTTGAATAGGAATAGGCCATGGACGGGCCAACCCCGGCCCCGTGGTATTTGCCGCCCTGGAATTTTTTTGGAACCGTAAAGGTGCCCTTGACGGTAATGGTGCCGCTTTCCGTCAGGGCCTCGATGACGACGTCCTTAAACGGGATGTCAGAGCCTTGTTGGCTGGTAATGCGGTAGCTTTCGCCCAGGCATTCAACGTCTTCGGGTTTGACCTCAAGTTTCCGGGCCGCTGCCTTGATAAGGATCACTTTCAGGGTCTCCGCCGCCTCCAGGGCCGCATTGCCAACCATGAAGGTGACACGTGAAGAGTAGGAGCCATTATCCTTTGGCGTGATGCGACTGTCATTGGCAATGACGGTGAGGCGGTCGAAATCCACCTTCAGGACTTCGCCGACGACCTGGGCCAGGATCGTGCTTGAGCCCTGACCGATGTCGGCGGCACCGGTCAGGATGGTGATGCCGCCATCGAAATCGAGCTTCAGGTTGACCACCGCGTGCGGCTCGCCGGTCCAGTGAACGGGTTTGGCGGCCCCGCTAACGTAGTGGGAACAGGCCATGCCCAGACCCTTGCCAGCGGGCATTTTGCCGCTTCTCTTTTTCCAGTCGCTGGCTTTCTCGACCCAGTCCAGACATTCCGGCAAGCCGTAAGAGGTCACTTCAAGATCGTTGATGGTGCGGATCGGCGCCTTGAGAAGATTGCTGCGACGAAGCGCGAAGGGATCAATCCCCAGCTCTTCGGCCATTATGTCCGTAACACTTTCAAAAGCGTGGCGCACATCGACAGTGCCGTGGCCACGCATCGCCCCGCAGGCCGGGGTGTTGGTGTAAACCCTGAAACCGTTATAGCGGACGGCGGGAATGTCGTAGATGGCGTTCAGCAAGGACCCTGCGTACAAAATGGTGACGATGCCGTATCCGGCGAAAGCGCCGCCGGTTTGCTCGACCACACAATCACAGGCCGTCATCTTGCCCTCGTTGGTCATGCCGATTTTCATCTTGACCCGGGTTCGCGGGCGGCCCCGGTGGGTCAGGAATGTTTCCTCGCGACTGAGCTTCATGCGTACCTTGCCACCGGCGGCGCGGGCCAAAAGGCAGGCAATGATTTCAAAATTCAACGCCTCGGTGCGGGCCCCGAAGCCGCCACCGATAAACGGTTTGATCACCCGGACCCGGGATTCATCCATGTCCATGCACTGGGCGACCCGTTTGTGAACATAAAACGGCACCTGGGTCACCGAATGAAGGGTCACCCGGTCGCGCTCGACGTCATAATCGGCAAGCGACGCGTGGGGCTCCATGTGGACATGGGTAACTTCGGCGCAATCGTAGGTTTCTTCGCGGATAATGTCTGCGGCCTCGAAGCCAGCCTCAACATCGCCGAATTCGCTATGCACCTCGCGCTCAAGGTTGCCGGGTTTGTTTTCGTGCAGCAGCACGGCGTCCTCGGCGCGGGCGTCGTCGGCGGTGAAGTAACCCGGCAGTTCGTTGACTTTGAAGTCGATCAGCTTCAGGGCTTTTTCAGCCGTAGCTTCGTCAATGGCGGCGATGGCGGCAACCGGTTCACCGCAGTAGCGCACTTTGTCACGGGACAGGGGGAATTCGTTCTGGGCAATGGGGATAATGCCGAAGGGTTTATCGCAATCGTCGCCGGTGATAACGGCGATGACGCCGGGCAGGGCGCGGGCCTTGGAAACATCCACATGAATGATCTCGGCGTGTGCGTAAGGACTGCGGAAGATGCGCCCCACAGAGGCATCCTGGTGAATAAAATCGGCGGTATATTGCGCCTTGCCGGTCACTTTCTCAATCCCGTCAATGAGCGGTGCGCGGCGGCCGATCATCGGCTTTCTGGCTTTGTCCGGGGCGCTCATGGGATGTTTCCGCCAGCCGCTGTTTGCACGGCCTCGATGATTTTAACGTACCCGGTACAGCGACAGATGTTGCCGCCCAGGGCGTTCCTGATTTCAGGCTCGCTGGGGTTGGGGTTCTTCCTGAGCAACCCTTCGGCCGCCATGATCATGCCTGGTGTGCAATAGCCGCACTGGCTGCCAAGTTGCTCGTTAAAGGCCTTTTGCAAAGCCGACAGACGACCGCCGTCTGAACATCCTTCTATGGTTTCGACTGTGCTTCCCCTGCACGATGTTGCCAGCGACAGGCACGACAGGCGGGGCTCACCGTCAACCAGCACGGTACAGGCCCCGCACTCGCCACCGTCGCAGCCGATCTTGGTGCCGGTGTGGCCGGTAACCTCGCGCAGGTAATCGACAAGCAGGGTGTTGTCGGTGACAGCGTCCTGGCGCGGTTGGCCATTAAGGGTCAGTTCAAGGATTGATTTGGCCATAGCCGATTCCTGAATAATTGTTCGGGTGCCGAACAATTATAGTGTATTTCAGTCTCGTCGAAACAACAACTGAAAAATATTCCTAGAGGCGATCACCCTTTATAAAATCGATCAGCTTTTCACGTTTCGTTTGAACATAACGTGTTCATACGAAACGTGAACTGATCTAGATATATTGGCCGCCATCGACCTTCAGCACTTCGCCGGTGATCAGGCCGGCGCCTTCGGATAGCAGGAACAGAACGGCGTAAGCGATATCCTCAGGTGTCGCCAGTTTTTCGACGACCCCTTCGGCACGCGCCTTTTCGAGAACATCCGAGGGTAGTTTTTCGGCCATTTCTGTCATCACCATGCCGGGGGCTACGGCGTTGACGGTGACGCCCTTGCGGCCAAATTCCCGGGCCGCGGTTTTTGTCAGGCCGATCAAACCGGCTTTGGCAGCGCTGTAATTGGCCTGGCCGAATTTACCGCGCAGTCCGTTGATGGAGGTGATGTTGACGATACGCCCGTAACCGCCAGCCGCCATTAGCGGGGCACAGGCTTTCAGTACATTGAACGCCCCGGTCAGGTTAACGTCGATCACCTGTTGCCATTCCTCGGCACTCATTTTGGCGATTGAGCGGTCGCGGGTGATGCCGGCATTGTTGACCAGCAGGGAAGGCGACTTGGGCAGGGCGCTGATGGCGTCGTTTACGGCGAGCGCATCAGCAATGTTGATGTTATGGATGGGGAAAGGCGCGTTCTGATCACTTTCCAGGTCCAGCCCCTGCACATCCGCGCCGCATTGAAGAAGCGCTTCGGCAATGGCGCGACCGATGCCCCTGGTGGCCCCGGTAACGAGCGCGACCTGTCCGGTAAAATCGAAAGGAAATTTTTGTGGCTTATCCATATGCGACACCATCCTAAAGCAGTTTTCCACAACACTTAAGCCAATAACCGCAAAAAAGGATGGACGCAACGATAAATACGTATTACGGTGCGTAATTACTGATTAATGGATAAATCACCTGCTTTGTGCCTTTTTTTCAAGTTTCAGGGGGCTAATAAAAAATGACCGTTACCGCCTATCGCTGGATGATGACCGCAGTCGGTGAACCCTTGGTCAGGGAACAGTTTGAGGCCTCCCCCCCCGGCCCCGGCGACACCCTGATCGAAATCGCCGGCTGCGGCGTCTGCCATACGGATTTGGGCTATCTTTACGACGGTGTGCGCCTCAATCACGAACTGCCTCTGGCGCTTGGTCATGAAATCAGTGGCCGGGTTGTTGGTGCGGGCGCGGGTGCGGAAGACTGGATGGATAAGGCGGTGATCATTTCCGCCGTCATTCCCTGCGGAACGTGTGATCTGTGCAAACGCGGCAAGGGCACCATCTGCCGGGCCCAACAAATGCCCGGAAACGACATCCAGGGTGGTTTCGCCTCTCACATTACGGTTCCGGCGCGTGGTCTTTGTGAAGTCGATGAAACGCGTTTGGCGGAACAGGGAATGGAGCTTGCCGATCTTTCGGTTGTTGCCGACGCCGTCACAACGCCCTATCAGGCGGCCATCCAATCGGGCATTGGCGAGGGTGATCTGGCTATCGTCATCGGAGTCGGCGGGGTTGGCGGTTACGCGGTTCAGGTTGCCGCAGCTCTTGGCGCAACGGTTATCGCCATCGATGTTGACGAGGCCAAACTTGAAGCGATTTTGGCTTGTGGTGCGACCAGGACCTTTAACAGCAAAGAAATTTCCGGTCGCGACCTGAAAAAAGCAATCGGCGCCTTCGCCAAGGAAAAAGGGCTGCGTTCGACGGAATGGTTCATTTTTGAATGTTCAGGCTCTGCTGCCGGTCAGCAGACGGCTTACGGGCTTTTGGTGCACGGCGCGACATTAAGTGTTGTCGGCTTCACCATGGAAAAATCCGAGATCAGACTTTCCAACCTGATGGCATTCCATGCCCGTGCGCTCGGCAACTGGGGCTGTACGCCCGACCTTTATCCAGGCGCAATCGATTTGGTGCTCGATGGTAAAATCAAGGTGTTGCCGTTTGTTGAACAGCATCCACTGGCCGACATCAACACCGTTTTCGAGGCCGTTCACAGCCATGAAATGAAACGCCGCGCCATTCTGGTGCCTTAAGAAAAGCGAGAAATTGCCATGTCAGATACAGACAAGATTATAGCCGACACAAAACCCGCCGTTCTCAATGATCACAATCTGGTGGCCGAGGCGGAGACAGTGGTTGAGGGTATTCTTTATGACAAGCGTCCGGCCAAAAAGGCCGATGGCAGTGTCGTCGATGGTCTCTATAACGTCTGGATTACCCTCGATAATCCGGGGCAGTTCAATTCCTACACCACCGATATGGTAAAAGGCGCAATTCTCGCCTTCCGCCGCGCCTCTGTCGATCGCTCCGTCAACGCCGTGGTCTTTACCGGTACCGGTGATCGCGCCTTCTGCACCGGCGGCAATACCAAGGAATATGCCGAATATTATGCAGGCAACCCGCAGGAATACCGTCAGTACATGCGCCTGTTTAACGACATGGTTTCGGCCATTCTGGGCTGCGACAAGCCAATAATATGCCGGGTCAACGGGATGCGCATTGGTGGCGGGCAGGAAATCGGTATGGCTTGTGATTTCTCCATCGCCCATGACATGTGCAACTTCGGGCAAGCCGGGCCCAAGCATGGTTCTGCGGCCATTGGCGGGGCGACGGATTTTCTGCCACTGATGATCGGCTGCGAGCAGGCGATGGTGTCGGGGACGTTGTGTGAACCATTTTCCGCCCACAAGGCTTACCGACTGGGCATCATCATGCAGGTGGTGCCGGCCTTAAAAGTCGATGGCGACTTCGTTGCCAACCCCATGGTCGTCACCAACCAGATGGTTGATGAATATGGACGCATTGTTCTGGGTGAATTCAAAACCGGCGATGATTTCAATGCCGGCAAGGAATTGATGAAGTCCGGCGAACTGGATTTAAGTTTGCTCGATGCAGAGATCGAAGCCCTGTGCGCCAAACTGCTTGAGACGTTCCCCGAATGTATGACCAAAAGCCTTGAGGAGCTTCGTAAACCCAAGTTGGCTGCCTGGAACGCCAACAAGGAGAATTCCCGCGCCTGGCTGGCTCTGAACATGATGAACGAGGCCCGCGTCGGCTTCCGCGCCTTTAACGAAGGCACCAAGGAAACCGGTCGCGAAATCGATTTTGTCAAACTGCGTCAGGGTCTGGCCCAGGGCGTGCCGTGGACTCCTGAACTGATCGACAGCCTGATGCCGGGAGCTGGTTCCGATGACTGAGGGGCCGCTAAAAGTCTGGCGAGAAAAGGACGACAGGCTACTGCGTCTGCGCCTGAACCGGGCCAAGGCCAACATCATCGACGCCGAAATGATTGGCCGTCTGGACGCCGCTATCAATGATGTTATCGCCAGCCCTGACGTTCACGCAGTCCTGCTCGATCATGACGGTCCGCATTTCAGTTTTGGGGCCAGTGTTGAAGAACACATGCCTGATCAATGTGCGAAAATGTTGCAGGCCCTGCATTCCCTGATCAAAAAAATGCTGATCTGCCCGGCCCCTATATTGGTTGCCGTCAATGGTCAGTGCCTGGGTGGCGGTCTTGAAGTGGCGATGGCTGGCAATATGATGTTTGTTAACCCGCAAGCCAGTCTCGGCCAACCGGAAGTCAAGCTCGCCGTCTTCGCCCCGGCGGCCAGTTGTTTGCTGCCGCGTCTGGCCGGTCAGCAAGCCGCCGAAGACATGCTTTTGTCGGGGCGTAGTATTTCCGGTGACGAGGCGGTCCGTCTGGGCATCGCGTTGCAAGCTGACGCCAACCCGGAAGCCGCAGCGCTTGCATACTTTGATGAGCATCTTGCCGGATTGTCGGCCAGCACCTTGCGTTTTGCGCTGAGCGCTGCCCGTCAGAATTTTGCCGAATCCGTCAGCGCCGATCTTGACCGGGTCGAGACACTTTATCTTGAAGGTTTGATGAACAGTGACGACGCCCACGAAGGCCTTAAAGCCTTTGTCGAAAAGCGCAGTCCCCAGTGGAGCCACAGTTAGCCATGAAAAACACCAGCGAGATCATCGAATATTGTCAGGAACTTTACGAGGACATTGACTTTACAGCCACCCGCAAGTGGAAGGACGCCGATCCTGCCCGCAAGGTCGTCGGCTACATGCCGGTTTACGTGCCGCGCGAATTGATGCACGCCGGTGGTATTCTGTCACTGGGTATTCTTGGCGGTGGCGACAGCATGGAAGTTATCCACGGTGATGCCTACTATCAAAGTTACATTTGCCGCATTCCCCGCTCAACCATCGAACTGGCCGTGACCAAGCGCCTGGATTTTGTCGATGGCATGTTGTTCCCGTCGATCTGCGATGTCATTCGCAACCTGTCGGGGATGTGGAAGTTGTTGATGCCCGATGTCTACGTGCGCTATTTCGATACCCCGCAGAATTTCATAAGCGGCATCGGTGGTGATTATTACGTCAACGAACTGCGCGAACTGAAAGAAGGCCTGGAAGGCATTATCGGTCGTGAAATAACCGATGATCAAATCAGGAATTCCATCGCCGTTTACAATGAAAACCGGCGACTGGTGAATGCGGTTTATGATTTCCGCACAGCCGAGCCGTGGAAAGCCCCGTCGTGGGAAGTCTACCTGCTGATGCGGGCCGGTATGGTTCTGCCGGTTGAGGAGCACTCGCAGTTGATGAGCGATTATCTGGCTGCGGCGGTTTCCGAAGACAAACCCATGCGCGACAACTGCCGGATCATCTTGCAAGGCTCATTTTGCGAGCAACCACCGCTCAATCTTATTAAATCCATTGAACTTTCGGGCTGTTATATCGTCGATGACGACTACATGCTGGTGACCAGATGGCTGCTCGAAGATGTGCCAACCGATGGCGATCCACTTGTTAACTTGTCAGAAGCCTTCATCAAACATTCGGGTGAAACCGCCGCCAAGTACGTGCCCGACGCGGCAGATAAAGGGAAGTTCCTGATTAATGCGGTTAAAGACAAGGCGGCTGAAGGGGTCATCTTCGCGGCCCCCAGTTTCTGCGATCCGGCCCTGCTTGACAGGCCGATGATGGCAGGTGCCCTTAGCCGCACCGACATCCCTTACATTTCGTTCAAGTACGCCGAAAATTCCGGTCAGATGCAGCCGATCCGCGAGCAGGCCGGAACCTTTGCAGACACCATCAAGCTATGGAGTGAAGCATCATGAGCCCCGCAGATATCAATGAAGACGTGATCAAAGAATCCTCAATGCTGAAGCAGAAGGAGATGATCTCCGCCAATTATGAAAAACTGACCAGCGCCCCCGAAACCGGACAGAAAGTCGCCTCGACCTATGTTCCGGGTAACCTCAACGAACTGATCATGTGTTTCGACATGCTCAATAACTTGCCTGAAATCAACGCCATTCAGAACGGTATGCGCAAGCAATCTGGAGCAATGATTCAGGACGCCGAAAAGATGGGTCATTCAGAAGATGTCTGTACCTATGTAAAAGCCGACATCGGCAACATGGCCAAGGGTGCCATTGCGCCCAACGGCAAACCGATGCCGGTGCCGGACCTGCTGATGCTGTCCTATACGGGTTGTTTCACGTTTCTTAAATGGTTCGAGCTTCTGCGCGACCAGTACGGCTGCCGCACCGCCATGCTGCACGTTCCTTACGAAGGCGACGGGGTCATCACCGCCAACATGCGTGACTATGTGGTCAAGCAGTTGAAGGAAGAAGTCATTCCGACTTTCGAGGAAGTCAGCGGCGTCAAATTCGATATTGACCGTCTGCGTGAGAATTTAAAAAATTCGGCCAAGGCGGAAGAAGATTTCGTCTGGGTGCTTGAAAGCGCCAAGAACAAACCGTCCCCCATCGATGCCTATTTTGGCGGCGTCTATTATGTGGGCCCGATCTTTACCGCCTTCCGTGGCACCACCGACGCCATTGATTATTACAAAATCCTGCGCGGTGAAATCGAGCAACGCATTGCCAGCGGCCAGGGCCCGATTACGCCGGAAGGTGAAATGAAGGAAGAAAAATACCGCCTCGTCGTCGAAGGTCCGCCCAACTGGACCAGCTTCCGCGAGTTCTGGAAAATGTTTTACGACGAAGGCGCTGTGGTTGTTTCCAGCACCTACACCAAGGTTGGCGGCGTTTACGATTATGACGGTTTCCGTCACGACCCGGACAATCCGTTGGAAAGTCTGGCCGACTACTGTCTTGGGTGCTACACCAACCGCAACCTGCCCATGCGCGTCGACATGATCGAGAAGGCCATGGAAGAGTATCAGGCCGATGGCTTCCTGATTAACTCGATCAAGAGCTGCAACAGTTTTTCGGCTGGCCAGCTGATGATGATGCGGGAGGTTGAAAACCGCACCGGCAAGCCCGCCGCCTTCATCGAGACGGACCTTGTTGACCCGCGTTATTTCTCGCCAGCTAACGTCAAGAATCGGTTGGAAAGTTATTTTCAGATGATCGACCAGAAACGTGCTGGCGGTTCCCCGTCGCGTGCGGCTTAAAGGACCAGGAATATGAAATGTTATATCGGAATCGACCTCGGATCGACCACCACCAAAGCGGTGTTAATGGACGATAAGGCTGACATCCTGGGACGCGGCATCACCAATTCCCGTTCTAACTATGAAACCGCCGCCGCCGTCGCCAAGCAGGAAGCGCGCCTGGGTGCCCGGCTGACGCTGTTCCGCCGGGGCCTCACGGAGCTGACCGAACTGGAAGGTATCGACGTGCTGATGGCCGATCTGGAACGCTCGATCCGCTGCGAGCAGTTCACGGAGCAATTGCAGGATCTTCACGACACCTGCGCCTCACATATAAGCGACGGTGCCGATGATATCAAAGAGGCATTGGATGAGGTGTTCGTCCTTTTGGCGGAAGAAAGCCCGGCCCTGTTTACCCGCGAAGCCAAGCGCAAGTCTGATTTTTTCCGGGATATTGCGGGCTCGCGGGTGATGAAGCTGGGCGAGCAGGTGGCAAAGAAACGCGGCGTCAGTTTTGATACGCTGCTCAACCTCTATGACAAATCCATCATTGATGTTGAAAACCGGCCGCCCGAAGGCGGCCTGAGCGAAAAATTTCGCGCCGGTTTGCACCGCCTTCTTGAAGGTTCTCCGGAATTTGAAATTGACGAGGAGCTGGCCCAGATTGCCCTGTCAAAAGCGCTGGATGTGGAGCTTGAAGAAACCTATGTCGTTGGCACCGGATACGGTCGGGTGACGTTGCCTTTCCCCAAAGAACATATCCGCTCGGAAATTCTCTGCCACGGACTGGGCGCTCATTTGATGTATCCGCATACCCGCACGGTGCTCGACATCGGCGGTCAGGACACCAAGGCCATTCAGGTCGATGCAGAGGGCATTGTCGAAAACTTCCAGATGAATGATCGCTGCGCCGCCGGCTGCGGACGGTATCTGGGCTATATCGCCGATGAAATGAACATGGGACTGCACGAACTTGGCCCCATGGCCATGAAATCGACCAAGAACGTGCGAATCAATTCAACCTGCACGGTGTTCGCCGGGGCTGAACTGCGTGACCGTCTGGCCCTTGGCGAGAAGCGCGAGGATATTCTTGCCGGTTTGCATCGGGCTATTATTCTGCGCGCCATGTCGATTATTTCGCGTTCCGGCGGCATTAGTGAAGGGGAGTTTACCTTCACCGGCGGCGTCGCCAACAATGGTGCCGCAGTCAAGGAGTTGAAAAAACTGGTCAATGAAAACTACGGCGAAGTGACCATTAACATTGACCCGACTTCTATCTATACAGGTGCGCTGGGGGCCGCAGAGTTCGCCCGCCGCGCAGTCATTCATTAAGGAGATATAAGGTCATGACCATTACCGCAGGCATTGATGTTGGCACAGGCGCCGTCAAGACAGTCGTTTTTGATGTCCAGGACGGTGGCGCAGGCGAGATCAAGTGGCTTTCCCGCCAGACCGAAAAAATCCGTCAGCGTGATCCGCACAGACTGGCCCGCGAGGCCTTTGATAATGCGCTTGAAGAAGCCGGGGTAACGCAGGAAGATGTTGCCTATATCGCAACGACAGGCGAAGCCGAAAGCCTTGATTTCACCACCGGTCACTTTTATTCGATGACCACCCACGCCCGCGGTGGTATCTATCTTGAACCCCGCGCCGGGGCCATTCTGGATGTCGGGGCGTTGCATGGCCGCGCCATTATTATTGACGAACGCGGCAAGGTTTTGAACTACCGCATGACCTCGCAGTGTGCGTCCGGATCCGGCCAGTTTCTGGAAAACATCGCCCGTTATCTGGGCATTACCCAGGAAGAGATCGGCGGTCTTTCAAAGGTTGCCGATGCGCCGGAAAAAGTCTCCTCAATCTGCGCGGTGCTGTCGGAAACCGATGTCATCAACATGGTTTCGCGTCAGGTCTCGACCCCCAATATTCTCAAAGGCATTCACCTTTCCATGGCCGGACGGCTGGTCAAGTTGCTCCGGGCCATCAAAATGAAGGAAGGCACGGTCCTGATGACCGGTGGCCTGGCGCTTGATACCGGCCTGCTTGCAGCCCTGAACGAAGAAATGATTGGTCAGAAAGTTTCTGTCGAAGCCTTGAGCCACAAAGATTCCATTTACGCCGGGGCCATTGGTGCTGCAATATGGGGCGCTTTTCGGCATGAAAAACTAGCCAAGATCGGGGCCCTTCCTCTGGCTTCCTGATTGAAGGTAGCCAAGGAGAACCAGGGTGAACGAAGCTTTTATTTGTGACGGGGTCAGAACCCCAATCGGTCGTTACGCGGGTGGCTTGTCATCCGTGCGCACCGATGATCTGGCGGCTCTCCCGATAACGGCACTGATGGAACGAAACACCGGCGTTGACTGGAACAAGGTCGATGATGTGATCCTTGGCTGTGCCAATCAGGCAGGTGAGGACAATCGCAACGTCGCCCGCATGGCGGCCTTGCTTTCGGGCCTGCCTGCCGAAATTTCCGGTGCCACCATCAACCGATTGTGCGGATCAGGGCTCGACGCCATCGGCACGGCAGCGCGGGCCATCAAAAGTGGCGAGACAGACTTGATGATTGCCGGTGGGGTCGAAAGCATGTCGCGGGCACCACTGGTTATGCCCAAGGCGGACGTGGCCTTTTCACGCAAGGCGGAAATTTATGACACGACCATCGGCTGGCGTTTTGTCAATCAACTGATGGACAAGCAGTACGGCACGGATTCCATGCCCGAGACTGCCGAAAACGTTGCCGCCGATTTTGCCATCAGCCGCGAGGATCAGGACGCCTTCGCGCTGCGCTCCCAGCAACGCACGGCGGCGGCCCAGGCTGCAGGTATCTTTGCCGGAGAAATTATTCCCGTCAGCATAGCCAAGCGGCGCGGTGATCATGTTGTGATCAGCGAAGACGAGCATCCCCGTGGCGACACCACTCTTGAGCAATTGGCCAGCCTGGGGACGCCGTTTCGGGATGGCGGTACGGTTACCGCGGGCAATGCCTCGGGCGTCAACGACGGGGCCGGTGCGCTTCTTGTTGCCTCGGAAAAGGCGGCTACGGACAATCAATTGACTCCACTGGCCCGGATCGTCGGCATGGCCAGTGCGGGGGTCGCGCCGCGCATCATGGGTATGGGGCCGGTCCCGGCGACGCGTAAAGTGCTGGCCCAGACGGGCCTTAAACTTGAAGACATGGGGGTCATCGAATTAAATGAGGCATTCGCCGCCCAGGCCCTGGCGGTCTGCCGGGATCTTGGTCTCGCCGACGATGCGCCCCACGTCAATCCCAACGGCGGGGCCATCGCGCTTGGCCATCCGCTCGGTATGAGTGGGGCCCGGCTGGTGATGAGTGCGGCCTACGAAATGCAGCGCTATGATCACCGCTACGGCCTCGCCACCATGTGTATCGGGGTCGGCCAGGGAATTGCCATGGTTCTGGAAAAAGTTTGAAGGACATCCATTGAACATTGATAAGTCTGAACTCAACAAGCTCTGCAAGGTGTTGGCGTTAACCAACTCTGACAAGCCCGGTGAGGCGCTGGCCGCTTTTCAGTCGGCGAAGCGCTTGTTGTTGCGTCAAGGTTTGTCCTTTGAAGATATTGTCGCCCAGCATTTCGACGATACGGGGATGTCCCTGCAAGAACAGAACGCGGTGCTTAAAAAACAAAAATCCTCCCTGCAACGTGAAACCGTCGAGCAGGCTCGCGAGTTGAAGGAGCACAAAGCCGCGCTCAAAGATTTGCTCAATCAGGTTTGGGAACTGCGTGAGGGTGAGACACCCTGTGCACCCGTCGACGAACCGCCAAAGGAAACAATTGATGAATTTTACTGGCCTAGTCTAAGCGGTTAGAAAATTTATCGAAGGCGCTGTGGCCACCAAATTTATCAACCCACTGTGAAGCCAATTCAAGACCTTTAGCACGGTCTTCAGGGCTGATGTCGTTTGTCAGCAGGCTCAGGTTTTTGGCCGCCACGGCGTCACCTCCTGAAGCTGCGATGGCCCACCACATGAAGGCTGGGGCGGCGTCTTGTGGGGTATCCATGTAAAAAAGCATACCGAGATTGAATTGCGCCTGAACCAGCCCCTTCTGGGCGGCACGTTCGTACCATTTACGCATATCTTTGTCAGGTCGAAGTCCGCCTTCGCCCTGCCTGTGCATCTGGGCGAGGTTGTACTGGGCGCCAGTATGATCCTGACGGGCTGCTTGCGCATAATACCGGGCGGCACGTTCTAAATCCCGGGTGACGCCAGCACCCTCGTAAAACATCAGGCCCAGATGATAACGGGCCTGGGCATTCCCCTGCTCGGCGGATAAAAAAAAGTAATCGGCCGCCTCAGTCAGGTCTTGTTGTACGCCCAATCCCTGACGCAACATCAGAGCTATTTTGAATTGTGCCTGAACGTTTCCCTGATTGGCTGAAAGTCGATACCAATTGATCGCTTCTTCAAAATCCTCGGGTATGCCGTTTGCGGTTTCATGCATTTGGGCAAGCCGGTACTGCGCTCCGGCATGGCCCTGCCCGGCTGCCTGACGGAACCACTTTAGCGCCGCCTGTTCGTCCAGAACCTGTTGATCATGGGCAAATATGCGAGCCAGGGAATATTGTGCCTCAAGGTGTCCCTGTTCGGCGGCAAGCTGGTACCATTTGATGGCTTCGGTGACATCTCTTGCCTGCAATTCTCCACCAGTATAGATGTCGCCCAGGGCGTTCTGAGCGTTGGCATTTCCTTCATTTGCGGCGGCGAGTAGCAGTTTCATCCGTTATCAGCTGGTCTTTTTTGGTGAAGAAAAGATACTAAAAAAGGCGGCAGAATAGAACTGCCAGATATTGGAACCTTACAGGGACGCGCGTTCCATTTGTTTTAGAAGCGTCGTCAGGGTAATGGATTTCAGGGTGGAAACGGCGATTTCCTCGATTTCAGTCATCACCCTGTTCAGGGCGAGGCCGATGTCGGCTTCATCACCGGTTTGGGGAAAACCAGCGTCATGGGTGTCGATGTCTTCAAACAGGCTGACGATGTCGTATAACGTGACTCGCTTGGCGTTGCCGCTGAAGCGATAACCGCCACCGGCGCCGCGCATGGACTCAACCAGACGGGCCCGCGCAAGATCCCGCATCACCTTGGCCAGATGGTTGGCCGATATGCCGAATTTGTCGGCAATGTCGGCTGCGGAAATTTGATGCTGTGGGTCTTTTGCCAGTTCAAGGACGGCAAACAGGGCGCACTGGGTTGCTTTTTGCAATCTCATTGAATTTTATGTCCCCCCACCATCACCGAGCGGCATTTCCAACTGGATAAACGGCCCGCCCATCATGCCTTGGGACCTGAAAAATGTCATGTTCAATTCATCATCACGGGCCAGCATGGTGCGTACCGTATCAACCCCGGCTTTGGTAAGGCAGTCGCAGATGGACTGAAAAAGGGTGGAGCCGACTTTATTGAGGCGGGTCGCCGGATCTACGCCAATGGCGAAAACCCAACCGCTGGGCTGGGAGCCGAACTCCCAGGTCCGCACCTCGCCAATAATAAAACCGATAAGTTTGCTGTTTTTATCTTCGGCGATCAGGAAGAAACGATTTTCGCGGTCTCCATAGCGGGCAAACATGTCGGCCCAGTATTCGGGCTTGCTCAGATTTGTGATGCTGGCGTCGATGCCGGTAACCGCTTCGATATCCGTCGCCCGGGCGCCACGAATGCTATAGTTACCTGCGTTTTTATTCTGATTTGCCTCTGTGGACATATTTCCCCTCCGACCACCCTTTTACGTCCTTGACAGGATGGAGGGGCTAAATCAAAATGTAAATAGGAATTTTGGTACCTATTTGAGCTTTAGGCTCTATTCCCAAAATATCACTGCAGAAAGAGCCAAAACGATAATGATCGATTTCACCACCTATCCCGATATTTATAAACACTGGAAACTGTCTTTCGATGGCCCTGTGGCGACCCTTGCCATGGATGTGGATGAGGACTGTGGCCTTAAGCCGGACTATAAACTGAAGCTCAATTCTTACGATCTGGGCGTCGATATCGAATTATATGACGCCGTTCAGCGTCTGCGTTTCGAACACCCGGAAGTGCGCTCGGTCGTTATCACGTCAGCCAAGGATCGGGTCTTTTGCTCCGGAGCCAATATCACCATGCTGGGCTCCTCGAGCCATGCCGAAAAGGTCAACTTCTGCAAGTTCACCAATGAAACCCGCAACGGCATCGAAGACGCCACGGAAAATTCCGCTCAAAGCTACATTTGTTCCATAAATGGAACGGCGGCCGGTGGCGGTTACGAACTGGCGCTG